>JAEAME010000342.1_pt1 | contig 51440 bp, 47 predicted proteins | sample 8958731 | NCBI WGS metagenome assembly JAEAME01 (sample SAMN16933194, study PRJNA681113) | bioreactor sludge metagenome | isolation source: anerobic bioreactor sludge (Control) | place: India:Bengaluru | collected 2018-10-24
GCGCGACGAGAATGATAATGCTTAACAACGGCAATAATTTTTTTAATTTTATTAAAGCCAATATTTTTATCTATAACTTGTTTTGAAAATAAGACATTTTCTAAAGAATTGGTTGATTCGTTTTCTAAAATTATATCATCCCTTTTTACTCCCAACTTCATTAATTTATCACTTATTTCCTTCGCTTCATTTTCTTCGGTAACTCTGTTTATGCCTCCGCTGACTAAAATTTTAGAAACTAACTCCGCATGATATAAATCAAAAACTTTATTTATCGCTTCCTGATGACGTGTGCCAAAAACTAAAGCTAAATCTGCTTTTTGTGGGTTAGATTTTAAAAAAATGTAACTGCTTATTTTTTTAATCTCTTTTTGATCCATAATAGTATTAGTGGTGTTTATATGTATAATATAACAAATAAAAAGGGGCTTTTCAAATCATGGTTAGTAATTTGAAAAGCCCGCATGTCAGTCGTCCCTCCATCGGTATTGTTCCGGAAAGGTGCGGAAGACCTTGTTGACCAAAATGGAATGGATCCTCCCGGCCAAATCGGTCACGGAGAAACTCTGAACATTCAAAGTCGGTTTAGTTAGACCGCTAACCGAAACTATGTGTTGCTCGGCTTTGGCTAGTAAGTCTTTGAGTCGAGCAATCTGGTTTACGATGTCTTGATAGCCAAATCCCGTCTTAACCCAAGAAAGCAATGACACCAGGGTTTCTTTCTCCAAGACAAAAACCAGTTCGTTCAGGACATCGAAATTCGCCCGCTGGTTGAAAGCTGGGGCTTTTTTGATGCCCCATATTTCCCCTTGGTAAGTCTTGTGAAGAAGATCGATCCATTCTACCGATATGGTTTTGAGCGCCATATAGATAGACGCAATAACAGGATCGACTAGGTATTCGTGATAACCTTCAAGGGGACTGCGCCATACGAGTCGACCTTCAGACGCCATGATCTCCTGCAGAGGCGTTCCGTCGAAGATTCTTAGAGACTTTGAGAGGGTTGGCGTAAACCCATAGGTCTCCAAGAAATCAAGATCGACTTCAAGCGTCTCAATCGTAGTATAGGGGTTGAAGATCATGAAGCCCGGCACGATGTTAATGCCAACCTGTCGCAGTATTTCAACTGATTGACGAATTGTTTGCAGAGATTCGCCTTTTCGAAACAGCCTTAACACCGCAGGATTGGCGCTTTCGATGCCGATAAGAATCCGCTCAAAACCGGCCTGCCTCATCAGACGAGCCACATCCAAGTCGATATCATTTGAGCGGCAAAAGCCCATGAGATGTACCTCGTCGAGTTTTCTGGCGATTATCTCATTACAGATATCAACCACGTGCTTACGTCCGTTTGGCCCCGGTCCGAACAGGTTCGGATCGTTAAACTTGAACACCTTTATCCCGTGTGTTCTTTTCATGTCCTCCATCTCATCAACTACGTCGGTTGGATTCCTCCCACGCCAGTTTGAGCCGACAGATGTCCTCTCAAAAGCTTGATTGCTACAGAATGTGCAAATTCCATAACAACCTCGGCTGGCCAGAATGGTGGCGTAGTTAGTTTTCTCGAAACAGACAAGGAGAAGATCGCGGCTCGGCCACGACAGAGTATCAACATCGACCTTGGTTGCGGGTTGATTGATGACAACTTTACCGTTTTGCCTGAAAGCCATGCCGGAGAAATGGTCCCAGTCCGTTAACTCCTTGATTGCCCGGACGAGACTGGAAAAAGTAGTCTCTCCCTCGCCTAGAATAACGGAGTCTATCGCCGGTATCCGTTCAAGGATGTGTTTGGCGCTCAGTGTGGCAGTGAACCCTCCGCAACAGACGTGTGCAGTCACGCCTTTATTTCTAAGTTTTTCCGCCAGCAGTTTCACCGACGGCAGCGCCCTCTGCATAACAGAGAAGCCAATAATTTTAGCTGGTCGTTTCATGATTTCGGCGACCGTTTCTTCGAGGGTTAATGCCAAGATATCGGCATCGAGTATCTCAACCGAATGGCCGTTGCGTCTTAGGGTCGCACTGATATACATTAATCCCATCGGTTCTTTGGGATTGTAATCAGGGATGCGACCTGTTTGATACATCGGCGGCAGAACCAGTAAAGCGTCCAGCTCATTCATTTTGTTTCACCTCCTTTTTGACAGGATTGAACCTGGTGATCGACGCACCTAGGCTAGCAAGTCTTTCCTCAATTCTCTCGTAGCCGCGGTCGATATGGTAAACTCGATCAATGATCGATTGACCTTCTGAGGCCAAAGCGACCAAAATCAAACCGGCGCCGGCTTGTAGATCGCTGGCCATAACTGGAGCTCCTTTCAGAGCGGATACGCCTGTAACCACAGCTTCGTCAAGATGAGCCCTAATGTTGGTCCCAAATCGGTTGAATTCTTGAACGTGCATGAAACGGTTTTCGAAAACCGTTTCTTTCACGATGCCGGTTCCTTGGGACATACTGATCAGAGCCATCATCTGAGGCTGAAAGTCGGTAGGGAATCCTGGGTATGGCCAAGTGGTGAAATTTACCGCCTGAAGTTGTTTGGTCGCCCGAGCAAGTACTCGGTTACCTCCCAAATCAGTAATTTCCACTCCCATTTGGCGCATTTTCTCGACGACAATACCAAGATTGGCAAGAATGGCGTTTTTGATAACCAACTCACTCTTAGTGATTGCCGCGACCCCGAGAAAGAAAGCGGTTTCGATACGGGAAGGAATCGCTTTATGTTCTACTGCTGACAATTGCTTGCGTCCTTCAATCGTGATCACAGGGGTTCCCGCTCCACTGATCTTTGCCCCCATCTTATTCAGGAAACAAGCGAGATCAATCACTTCCGGTTCGCAGGCGGCATTGATCAGTGTTGTTGTTCCTTCCGCTAAACAGGCGGCCGTCATGATGTTTTCCGTTCCAGTGTGGGTTGGAAAATCAAAATAGCAGATCGACCCCCTCAGACCGTCCGTCTTGGCGGTAATCAATCCTTCATTTTGGACGATTTCTGCACCAAGAACTTTCAGTGCATCAATGTGCATATTGACGCTACGAGCGCCGATAGCGCATCCGCCGGGAAGTGAAATTTCCGCCTGCTTGAAACGAGCAAGAAGCGGACCGATAACCAAAAAAGATGCTCTCATCTGTTTTACCAACTCATAAGGAGCGGTAAAACTGTTGATTGATTCACAGTCTATTTCAATCACTCGACTGCTACGGCTATAATTCACGACTGCCCCCATTTGGCGCAGAATTTGGGAAAGTGTTGCCACGTCCCTGAAATCAGGAACATTAGTAATAACAGTCTTTCCCTTTGCAGCCAAAAGAGAGGCGGCTATTAACGGTAGGATGCCGTTCTTGACACCCAAGACCTCAACTTCACCTAGAAGCCTGTTCGAACCTTGGATTGCAAACTTGTCCATAGTTTTCTCCTTTGTTTTGTCAATGTTCACACCAGAGAGATATTCTACTGGCTTAACGATAAATTGTATTATAAAAAACCCTGTTATGTAAAGGGTTTTGAGTTAAAATTTAATAAAATCGTTTTCGTAGCGAAGCGGAGAAAACACCATATTTCCCCTCTCCTTAATGAAAAAGAAATTTGAAAGATTATTTACACACTACGGGCAGTAGCCCGGAAAAAGAAAAGGAATATGTCAGCTAACGTTTCGGCGTATGCGGCGTGGTGAGTGAGCGTGGCGCTAGAATATCGGCGGAGCCGGAGCGCTGGAGCGAGAAAACCATGTCGTATACGCCGTGTTATACGGTGTATTGCTCTGCTTTTTCAATTGTACAAATATTCATTGGGGGTAAGGGGAAGGCGATGGCCCTTCCCCAAGTACTCGCGGTTATCACTGATTCGCGCGCAACCATTTCTGGCATCTTTTGTGTACTACCCAGTGAATAGCGAGCAATGCCAGACTGCCCGCGAGCAATGCGCACCCCGCGGGGATGGTCTCAGCGAGTGACCATTCTGACGCTATAGAACCTTTCTGCGCCAGTGGAGTAAGGAGCAAGAAGAGACCACCGGGCATTAACACAAGAGCCAGTCCTCCAAGAAAGAGCCCAGCGACATCGAAGCCAAAGGGTATTGGCCGCTTTTCCTGTGTAAAAGGGAACATGGCAAAACTCCTTTCTTTGCTTGTTTACCCCCAATGTATATTTATTGTGAATGATCTCGCAATATTTTAGAACTCTACAACGTTGATGTATATAAGAGCAATATGCCGTATAACGTTTCGGCGTATGCGACCGTGGTGAGTGAACAAAGGGGGTATAATATTCGCGGAGTGCGACCCCCGTAGAGAACGAGCCATGTCGTATACGCCGTGTTGTACGCTGTTCAAAAAATATTTTTCTGTTCGTTTTAGCTATACCAAAAAACTCTACGTACCAGAAAGCTAGCTTTGAGGATGTATTAATTTGCGCTGGCGCTAAGACGATAAAGGTCTTTTGTTAAAGCCCACCAGAGAGATGTGTGCGTTATTCTTGGTTCTGAATTTGGAACATCTTGGGGAATGGTCAACACACCATCTTCAAGTTGTGCCAAGATATATTTTCCGGGAGCAAAAATCAGTGACTCAGTGGGAGCCTCAGGGTTTGGGTGGTAATATAACTTAAATGTTCCATCCTCGTTAAATACTCCCCATCTCATCAGAGCCGGCTCAAGATCGCCATTCTCAGCATCGAATGGATTTGCTTCGGCCAACGCTGAATAGCCATAGAATCGAAAAGAGCTGGCGAACACCTTATTCGTCTGAAAGTACACCCCCAATAGGACCACCGCAAATCCGATAAAAGCGAACACTCCAATCGCCGTTACTCCTACCCGTTTCCAAGGTGAGACATTCAGCTTGAAAATAAGCCATGTTATGCCCGTGGCCGCAATGACCAGGATCGGAAAGATAACGTACCAAGTAATCATGTTTGTCCCAAGATGTGCCATACCTTTTGTATTAATGGTAATTGTATTAACATTTTAATGAAATATTGTAAGAAATAGCTCTGGCGATTACAGGCAATCGCCAGAGCACCGTACGCTTTCTACAAGCAGGGACAGGGTCCGCTCCACGGCTCTGGATCACCCGCACCGTCGAACTGCAGACATCCGAGGTGGGTGGTTCCGCTCACACACTTGGAGGGCCAAGTGTGTGATTCGACGCCGATACCCTCCATCCAGGCATTAGCGATGTAGCCGCAGCCAGATGGAACGGTGTATGAGAGGAGGCGGCATCCCAACGGCAGGGTAATCCCGGTTTGCTGAGCTCTCAGCACACCATTCTGCCAGATCTGGACCGTGTAGCTGACTCCCCACGAAGGCCCCTTGATGTTGACCCGAGCCGTGTCGGCCTGGGCGGTGGAAGCGACCATGCCCATTGCGATTACCGCGATGAGCAAAGAGAACAGCACGACTTTCATTTTCATTTCAGCCCTCCAAGTTCAACCTGAACAGACGACCAGTGATTACCCGACCAGTTTGGATGCCGTGTGCCTCCTTTCTAGGCTTCACCTGCCGAATAGTGACTTTGGTTCGAAAGAGCGTACTTCTTTTGTATTAATTATACCCAACTAATCCTAGCTAGTCCAGAATGTATTGAATAAAAAATATTTTTTGAATGGCGTACAACTCGTTCTTATGCGAACATATATCCCAATTATAGCATTTTTTAAGAACTTTGAGTGAGTTTTTTTGACAAATTAAAGAATAAAATGTTAATTTAACCCTGTTCTTTCCAGCTGATCCTGTATATCTAATCAGGGAGGAGGTGACTGAATTGAGCTCGCATGGCAGAACACAGACGCCTGGACAAGCCAAAAGCCGCGCCAGAAAAGTTGCCTGTCGGATGAGGAAGAAACGGTTCTACGAGACGGAGGCTCAACGCCGGGGAATCGAGGTCGATCAAGTGCCTTTTGTCCTGTATCGCGAGGTACAGCAGCGGATCAGGGAGCAGGCGGCTGAGAACCAGCGGAAGCTTCAGGAGGCGTCGCGGCAGAGAAGGCCAGCTTATTGGTGGTAGAACCTGCGTCGCAACAACCATCGTCACCCGTTAGGGTGACTTTTTTTAGCATAGACAAATTTAAAAGCAACGGATTATCCCCTCGCTTTTTTATATTTTTACTTTTTTCTGTAAAACCTGGCAGCCTCTTCAGGCGGCATTGAATTAACTATCAGCCTTGAGCCTAATTCCAGTCCGGCCCAGGTCGCTTTTCTGGGGCAGACCCGGAAGTATAGATGCTCGTCTTTGTAATGGACCACTTGGTGCAAGTACAGGTTGTATGGCAAATTGATCTTATTGAGCTTGCTTATGATTTTTTTGAGGAATTTGGCCATTGAGAGGCGCTCTTTTTCATTAAGATCCGCAACATTGTCAGTGTGCCGGCGGGTGAGTATCCAGGCTTCGTAATTGTAGTGGGAGGCGAAGGGGGTGAAAGCGGCGACATTCGGATCGTGGCCGATCCAGCGCGGGCCGTTTAATTCATTTTTGATCATATGGCAGTAATAGCATTCACCACGCCTGATTTCATACTCTTCGGCCCGTTTAAGTTTTTCCAAAACGTGAGGCGGTATAAATTCAGAGGCGAATATTTGCGAATGGGCGTGATCAATGGAAGCGCCGGCCCGGCCGCCGTTGTTTTTAAAAACCAGGACGTAGTTAATTCTTTTGTCTTCCGACAAATTTTTTACCCGCTGGCCGAAAACTTTGAGGACCGAAGCGATATGGCTGATCGGCAGCTCAGCCAATTCAACATCGTGCTCCGGCGTTTCGATCACCACTTCCTGCTGGCCGTACACAAAATCGTTCGATTTAGCCACTACCGGGAATTTATTCTTTATTACCTTGACTTTCCAGTTACGGCCGCCGACGGTCAGTTCGGCCTTGGCGCGATCAATGTTCTCCGGACAGAAAGGACATTCTTTTTTATGGATCAGGGGAGCGGCTTGGCGTGAAATATTGTTCGGACGCTTGGCCCGGCCGGGAGCAATAATAACAGTGCGGTTGTGTATGTAGTTTTCCCGTATTTCTGATTTTGGCGTCTTGGACATGCTGTTAATTTAACAATTTTTTATAGAGCTGTAAATATTGTTTAGCCGCGGCCGTCCAAGAAGGGTCAAACGACATGGCTGTCCGGATAAGATTAGTCCAGGCTTTTGGATCATTTGAATAAAGGTCTATCGCTTCTTTTAATGTTTGGAAGAAATCCGCAGTTTCGTATTTCTCAAACACGAAACCATTGCCTTTTTCCGGGTTCGTGCGATAATCAGTAATCGTGTCTTTCAGGCCGCCGGTTGCCCTGACGATCGGTATGGTGCCGTAGCGTAGGCTGATCAGCTGGCCCAAGCCGCAGGGTTCAAAACGCGATGGCATGAGAAAGATGTCCGAGCCGGCGTAGATTTTTTGGGCCAGCTGGGCGTTGAATTCTATTTGAGCGAACATTTTATCAGGATAACGCGTGCTGATTTCAGTCATCATTTTTTCAAGCTGCGGACTGCCAGTGCCCAAAAGGACAAATTGTACGTTTTCTTTAGCTAAATCATCCGCGATGTTATATATCAGATCGATGCCTTTTTGATTAGCCAGCCGCGAGACTATTCCCAATATCGGGATCTTGGGATCGGGTTTAAGGCCGCAGATTTTTTGGAGATCAGCCTTACAGTCTGATTTGCCGGCAATATTTGTTAATGAATAATTTTTTATGATACTGCGGTCGGTTTCCGGATTAAACACCTCGACGTCTATGCCGTTTAATATACCAATCAAATCAGACTTACGTTTTTTGAGAGAGGATTCAAGCCCGGCGCCATACTCTTTGGTCAAAATTTCCTGCGCATAGGTGGGCGATACGGTGTTTAGGAGGTCGCTGGCCAGAATCGCCTGCTGCAGGCTTGAGATTTTACCGTTTCTTTGTTCGCTCAGGGTCGGGTATGAGTTTTCGTCGATTCCTAGAGCGTTAAAAATAGTCTGAGCGCTGTACCAACCCTGGTATTCAAGATTATGTATTGTCAGCATCGTTTTGATTTGAGAGTAATTGTTATCGTGAGCTGACAATATTTTTAATATTACCGGCATCATACCAGCATGCCAGTCTTGGCAGTGAACTATTTGCGGATACCAATTAATAGCGTTGAATATTGACAAGCTTGACCGAGCGAAAAAGGTGAAGCGTTCAGCCTCGCGGTCTGTTCCGCCCGATGAAGCATCTTGTTCAAAATATACGCCATTGTCACCCAAATACTTTTTATGGTCAATCAGATAAACCGGGACGTCGCTGCCCGGCAACGGTGTCTGATATATGGTAACGGTTTCCTCTTTCCCCTCAAACGGTACCGATACATTTTCCGCTACTTTAATCAATGGGTATTTGTTTTCGTCAACTATGCCGTATTTAGGTATGGCGATTCTGACATCAACCCCCAGTTTTTTCAGGGCTTTGGGCAGGGCGCCGGCCACGTCTGCCAAACCGCCAACTTTGGCTATCGGTGTAAGTTCGGCCGCAGTGAAAAACACTTTTAATTGATCCATGGAAATTTCAATAAGGATTAAATTTATCGGTTAATATTTTGGCTATGTTATTCTGATAAAATTTAACAGCTTTCTGTTTGATTGGTTTTTCGGCCGGATGAGTGGTTCGTCGGAAGTAGTCGATATTGCTTATGCCCTGAAGCAGCGCCTCGACCTTAAAAAGATCTTTAAAGCTTTTTTTATAAAGGGTTTTTTGAGCAAAACGATGTATCAAATATTTCTGCCAGCCGGGATGCAGGAAGGCGCGGTTCCAGATTACCGAAATATCATGAGCCGGGTTTCCCCAGTCGACGTTTTCCCAGTCGATGATATAGAAATTATATTTATCATACTTAAAGAAATGGCTGGCGTAGGGTTCGTAATGAGTAAGAATTTTCTGGTGGGTGTCAAATAGTCGCTCACGCCGATAGAGAAAATATTTTACTCGTTCAACAATATGAGGAAGATTGAAATAACCGGGTACCTTGTGCCAGCCGATCAGTTCCATATTTGTTTCTAATGTGTGTCTGGCATAAACAGATTTTAATTTATTTGGAAAAAGCTGTGATGAACGGTGAAGATGTAAAAAAAATTTGTTAATCCAGTCGGCGGTATTTCTGCTGAAAAATTTTTCTTGGAAAACGAAATTGCTTTCCTGGACGTTCTGGGGCTCACCCGACAGATATTCGCGGATGTACCAGGTTCTGCCTATAAGATTGTGATAATAAACTTGTGGCGATGCCAAGCGAAACAGCCGCCGACGGCCCGCGTGAAAATGATTTAAAGTTATTACTTCGCGTTTCATACCATTGTTGGTTCGCGGATCAATTTGCCGGGCGTAAAGGCAGATTTTAAAAATAACCGGCTGGTGTCCTAGCCAGCATTTAGCCACGTAAAAACGCGGACCGTTGCGGTGGACTTTTTCCAAACGCAGTCGGTATTTTTTTATCACCATCTCTCTTTGCTCGTGAGCGGCCTTAAGCTGTTTTTTTCTTACGATTGGATCCATGTTTTTTTGTCAGCAAGTATTTTTTTTCTTCAAGCTCAGTAATCCGGTCTCGGATTTGGGCGGCTCTTTCGTATTCTTTGTTTTTTGAGGCTTCAAGCATCTGTCGACTGAGATTAGATACAATTCTATTATATTCGTTAATTGGTATATAGGGCATTTCTACCGTGATTCTCTGCGTTACGTCCTCGTCAGCAAGTCTGGCTAGGCTCTCAACCTTTCCTGAGCGCTGCCAGTCGAAAGCCCGGAAAACTATGAACTGATAAAGGGATTGGGCTTTGGCTTTTGTCGCCCGGGTAGCCGTTGGATTCATCAAAATCACATCGCGCAACTCCTTAGCTCCCGCTTCAATCATTTCTATGCTCCACCAAGGCATGGCTGAGGCCCACCAGTATTGATCGCTGTGCAGCGAACGGTCAAGCGCTCGGCGGACTTTAGAAAAATATTTTGAAGCCGGATTAATCTTCCCAACTTCGCTGATAGCTAAAGCGGTTAATTGCCATTGGGCTTTGTGGATTTCATTTTTCTTGTCATTCCACCGTGAAAAGGGAGTATTTTCTTCTATATCTCTCTGCATCAGTGCCCAGCTGGATGAATTCGGTTTGAGGCCGGAACGCTTGTTAAAAATTTTTGGCAAATCGGACAACGTAACGCTTTTAAAATTCGGGATTTTGTAGAGATCAAACAGCAATTGCTCCAAGCCTGGCCGGTGATGCCCGAACGTCTCACCATCCATGGCGGTGACCAGATAATTTTTACCCAAAAGCCTTTTTCCTAAAAGATTGACTACCATTTTGCCGGAGAAAACGCTGATGCCAACTTGAGCTGACAAAATCCTAAAGCTGACATCCCGCTCCCGAAAGAAGTAGAAAAAATTCGGATCTTCTCTGTCGTGGTAAATGGTTTCATGGTCGATTTGACGATGGTCGGGATGAGCTAATTCGTCGATAATTAACCAGCGATAGCCCAGCTGTCTGGCCACTTTGGTAATTTTTGCGTTATAGCCCATTTCAGTCGGGAAAAGCCCGGTCGGATTATAGGCTCGGCCGAAAAAACGCTTATTTGTCTGATGATTCAGTTTTATCTGTCTGATTATTTCTTTTTCGGGGAGCAACGGCAGAAATGGGTGATATTTAGCCGTGTCAGTAAACTCTATTTGTCCGCGATTTGCCAAAAACTTTATTCCTTCTATTACATCCAGGCAGCCGTCCCTTTTAAAAAGCTCGACCAGTATCGCGTTAATATTAAGCGTAACCTTGGCGGTGGGATTTTTTTTGAGGCCAGCCACGATTTTACGATAGCTTTCATTGGCGATTTTTTTAACCCAGTAAGACTTTTGGGTTGGTGGTTGGTAAAAATGTAGGAAGTTGGACCAATACATATAATTAGTTTACCTTTTTTCCGCCGAAATATCGAGTAAAAGCTTCGGCCCTTAAATAGTCTTTTTTAATTTTTTCGGCAACACCCGATTTTTGCCATTGATTAACCAGCTTATTAATTTCATTGTAGATTCTGAGCGCCCGCTGGAGGACAACGCGATTTACGCCCAGCAGGTGTAAAACGCGGGTCAGACGTTTGGCGGCCTGCAATACTATATCAACATCCCACCAGGGTGAGGCAGCCGCCCACCAATACTGGTCGGAAGCCAGCGCTTGATCCAAAAGATTGCGCGCCCGATTATAACCGGCAGTCTCTGTTTTTGCGCTGGAAATTTGCCGTAAGACAAGGTTTGTTAATTCCCATTGCCGGGCATGTATCGGGTTAGATTTATTTGACCAAAGATAATAAGGTTCATTGTTTTGCAGTTCTGACTCTTTTGAAGCCCAGCTGGAGGCGATTGGTTTAATCATGACTTTCCGGCGATAAGAGGAAATTAGTTCACTGTAGGTGATGGTTTCGAAACGATCCGATCTAACCAGGTTAAGCCATGTTTTGAGGCCGCGTGGATTGTGATGTCCCAGATACTCACCGTCAAAACCAGTTATTAGTCTGTGTCTGGATTGCGAATTGCCGTTTAGGGCCTTAAAAAAATCTTCTTTTCGTTTCAAATTGTCTATAAAAAACAGATCACTCATCACGCGGTTGCGGAAAACAATTGCTAAATCAGACTCTTTTTCGCCATAGAGCGTATCAAGTGATGCCTCTCCCACCCTACCCGATAAGGAAATTTCGTCAAGTATTGTCCAGGAATAACCAAACTGTTTTATTACTTTAGTCACGTTGGGGGAATAACACATTTCCGGAATGAAAAAACCCGTTGGTTCGTAGTTAGAGCCGAAAGCTTTTCTATTAACATCATAATTTAATTGAACCTGACGCTCAATTTCTGAGGACGGCAATAATGCTAAAAGCGGATGAAATTTGGCTGAACCGGTTAGTTCTATTTGTTGGCGGCTGGCCAGATAACGGATATTATCCAGTATATCAGCGAAACCATACTGCAATAGCTGTTCGGTGAGCGAGCCGCAGATATTTAAAGTGATCTTTATCTTTGGATTAGCGCGCAGCGCTTGAAAAAGAGGACGATAAGATTCCTGGGCAACTTTGCCGATTACTCTAACCGGCCAGCCAGACGGTTGGTAGATGTGCAGGAGATTTGCCCATTTTATTTTTTTCATAGAGTGTTATTATATCCGTCCTTTGACGTGCCGTAAAGCCAATCGGTAAAGCTTGACGTATTTTTTGGCCGGTATTTCCCAGGAATAGCTCTGTTGCATGCCGTGGATCACCAAGTCATGCCAGGTGTCAGCGTATTTATAATTTTCCAACGCTCGAATTATGGCGATCAGCAGATCGCGTGAATCGTATTTTTTAAAGATAAAACCATTGCCTTGGCGCTTTTTTTGATTAAAGTCAGTGACCGTGTCAACTAGGCCGCCGACAGCGCTGACAATCGGGACAGAACCGTAGCGCAAGCTGATCAGCTGGCCCAGGCCGCAGGGTTCAAAACGCGACGGCATGAGAAACATGTCAGAGCCGGCGTAGATTTGACTGGCCTTCTTGGTGTCAAACTTCAGATGCGTGCCGACTTTCTTGTAATATTTTTTTGTAATCTTGCGGAGAAAATTCTCATATCTTTTTTCACCGCCTCCCACTAAGACTATCTGCAAGTCGAGCCTCATCAGCGGTTCGATAATTTCCATGATTAGATCAAAGCCTTTTTGTTCGGTAATTCTTGAAACCATGCCGATTAACGGCGTCTGGGGATTTTCCGGCAGGCGAAACTCGCGCTGCAGAAAAAGTTTATTTTTAAGCTTATTGTCCAGGCTGTTAAAATCGTAATTTTTAAACAGACCGGGGTCAGTGGCCGGGTTAAAATCAAAATAATCAATCCCGTTGATTATACCGAACAATCTGTCTTTTCTGTTAATCAATATTCGGTGCAGATCCTGGCCGAATTCTTTGGTGATTATTTCAGCGGCGTACTGTTCAGAAACCGTGTTTATTACGTCGGCGTATAAAATCGCCCGTTTGGCAAAGTTAATACAGCCGATCGCGTTTTTGTCGGAAAACGAGGGAAGACGCGAGTGGCCATAATCCTTTTTTTCTGGCGGTACTGTCCACCAATCCTGGCCCATCTGAAAAGCCAAGTTGTGAATGGTGAATAAAGTGGCGCTTGATTTAAAGAAATCATTGTCACGGAACCGTTTTTTTAAGAAATATGGTATCAATCCCGTATGCCACTCGTGGCAGTGTATCACGTCCGGTTTAAAATCCAAAAGCGTCAATAATTTCATGGCCGCCAAGGAAAAGAATAAAAAGCGTCGATTGTCATTGCTTGACCCATAAATAAATTTGTATTTTCCGAAATAATGATAGTGGTCAACGAAAAAAATTGGCAAGCCGTTCATCAATTCGCTCTGCCAAAAAGTAGCGTGGCGGACGTTGTCATCGTCGATCTGCACCGGTACATTCTCGGCGTATTTTTTGAGTTTATATTTACCATGGTCAATTACTCCGTGAAGCGGCGTAATAACCACTATTTGATGATTGAGCCGCCGCAGAGCTTTTGGTAGCGATCGGGCCACATCAGCCTGGCCGCCGGCTTTGGCAAAAGGGGCGACCTCAGCTGAAATCGAAGCTATTTTTAAAACTTTTGGCATATGAAGGTGTTATATTTTTAACTTTTTTATATAATGGGTTGCGCAAAACCCGCAGGCAATGGCGTCAGCCGTATCATCCTGACTAGGCATGCTGTCCTGTTTAAATATCTTTTTCAGCATCAGCTGAACCTGTTTTTTGCTGGCTTGGCCATAGCCGGTAACCGTCTGTTTAATCTGAAGAGGTGTTAATTCCAGTATCTGTAAGTTTTGCTTGGCCACCGTATAAGTAATTACTCCCCAAGCCTGTCCGACGCTGAATGCGGTTTTAAGATTTTTGAAGAAATATAATTTTTCAATTGCCACTATTTCAGGCTGGCATTGCTTGATTATTTTATTTAAATCAAGGTTAATGCGAACCAATCGTTCGGGTAGCGGCAGTTTGGCCGAGGTGGTGATCAGGCCGGCCTTTAACAAAATAAGTGAGCTGCGATCATATCCGATAAGCCCGTAGCCGATTTTTGCCAGCCCTGGATCAATGCCTAAAATTTTTATCATTTTATATTATCATAAATTGACACGACCGCCTGATTGTCTTCAAGCTCATTGATTAGTTTCTCTAACTGCGTTTTTTTATTATCGGATAGCATCTCGAAATTATTAGGTAGGTAGGCCAGCTCAGAAGACGCCAGTGTAACGCCGTTATTGTTTAGCAAATCCTGAGCTTGCTTTAATCCGTCTGCCGGTATAACCAGCTCCAGCTCATCTTTATTAATCTTTACGTCATCGGCGCCTGCCTCAATCGCCAGCGCTTCGATCTCCTCCTGCGATTTTTTATTATTATCCAGATTGATTGTGATCAATCCTTTCTGGCTAAACTGCCACATAACTGAATTGGGGCCAACCAGCCGGCCGCCGTATTTCGCCAAAATAGAGCGAATTTCACCGGCGGTTCTGTTTTTATTGTCAGTCAGAACCTCGATTATCAAAGCCGTGCCGGCCGGACCAAGGCCTTCATAAGTGACCGATTCGATAGCTTGATCATTGAGTTCGCCTGAGCCGCGTTTTATTGCCCGCTCGATATTTTCATTTGGCATATTAGCGGATCGGGCGCGCTCGACAGCTAAGCGAAGTTTGAAATTAATGTCAGGATTTTTCTCTCCGGTTTCTCTAACCGCAACAGTTATCGCGTTGGCCAGCTTAGTAAATAAGGCTCCGCGCTTGGCGTCAGCCGCGCCTTTTTGTCTTTTTATCGTTGACCATTTTGAGTGGCCTGACATATTGCTCCGAGTAAAAAATAAATAAAAACATTATAAATGTAACAGAAAAATACACTTTTAGTCAATTTGCGGACCGCTTTAAAAAAAGGTATAGTAGTAATATGCTTAAATTAGACGACATAAAATTTATTACTGGACTGGACAAAAGTCGAATGATTAAATCTATTGAGGAATTAGATTTGCAGTTTTTACAGACCTGGCAAGAGATTAAAAAAATTAAACTCCCGCCCTCTTATAAAAAAGTTAAAAATATCGTCTTAAGCGGCATGGGTGGCTCCGGACTAGCCGGCCGTCTAGTTAAAACTTTATTTAGTGACCGCCTGGGTGTCCCCATTGATCATATTCATGACTATCTTCTGCCCGGCAATGTCAACCAGGACACTCTGTATGTAGTAGCCAGCTATTCAGGCAATACGGAAGAACCCATATCAACCCTAACCCAAGCAGCCAACCGAGGCGCTAAAATAGTTATTATTGCCAGTGGCGGAAAATTAGCCAAGGTAGCTGAAAAATTACGATTGCCCAGTTATATTTTTGAAGAAAAGTATAATCCATCCAACCAGCCGAGGATGGGTCTAGGGTATAATTTGGGTTCGCTGATGGGGATACTTAATCGCTTAGCAATACTAAAGATTTCAGATGCCGATTTCTTGAAAAGTCTCAAAGCGCTTAAGTCTTTGGACACAAAATTTTCGCTAGCTACACCGACTCAAAAAAATACAGCAAAAAAAATCGCCAGCCGTTTATCTGGAAAAATCCCAGTTATCATAGCCTCAGAATTTCTTGAGGGAAACGCGCACATATTCAGAAACCAGATTAACGAGAACGGAAAAAATTACGCTGACTATTTTATTATACCTGAATTAAACCACCATTTACATGAAGGAATGATAAACCCCAAAAATAATCAGCGCATTCTTAATTTCATTTTTTTTAATTCCAAGCTTTACCACCGAAAAAACCAAAAAAGGTTTAAGGTGACTCAGCAAGTATTGTCGAGACAAAAAATCGCTTGGCAGGAATATCGCTTAACCAGCGGAGATAAGCTGTCTCAATCGTTCGAAATGCTTCTTGGCGGCAGTTACATAAGCTTTTATTTAGCTGTTTTGAATAAAATTAACCCGTCACCGATTCCTTGGGTTGATTATTTTAAAAAACAACTCAGTAAACAATAACCCGACACATTTCTCATGACAGTAATCACCGCCCGAGTCGCTATCGGCTGGTTAGCACGCCATTATCATTATCGATCGTTATTCTTTCTAGCTTATTGGCTGACGCTGGCTGTTTTGTGGCTTGTCTATTCTGATGCTTATACAATTAGCCTAACCTGGATGATGTTTTTTGGCTTTCTAATAATCATCCCTCTAAAAAGTACATTAAAAGACTGGTGGCCGATTATCATAATTCCAGCGGCTTATGCCGCTATGCGCGGATATTCTGAGTTGTTGGAAGCGACGGTTAACGGAGCCAATATTATCGAATGGGAAAAAGGAATTTTCGGCACCCTGCCTACGCTACAACTCCAAGCCTGGTGGCATAGCGGAAATCAACTTCTGTGGTTCGATTATTTTTTAGCACTTTTCTATTATATTTTTTATCCTTTACCTTACGCGGCCGCTTTGTATTTGTGGTTTAAAAAACGCTCTGGTTTTCACTTTTTTTCTGATGGTTTTGTTTTGTTGACGGCCGCCGGCTACATCACCTATGCTCTATTTCCAGCCTTGCCCCCATGGCTGGCCAGCCAGAGAGGCATGATTCCGGAGTTTCAGCGTCTTTTAGTTGATGCCAGCCAGGGTTTATTTGGCATTGAATTAGAATCAGTTTACGGATCGGTTAAGGCAAATGTAATAGCCGCCATGCCGTCACTCCATTTTGCCTGGCCTTGGTATACGTTTTTGACATTATTCTATCTGTTGGGAAAAAAAGCGCTCTGGCTATTGATATTTCCAGCTGGAGTTGGTCTGACAATTATCTATTTTGGTGAACACTACGTGGTGGATTTGATAGCTGGGCTTGTCTACGGCAGCTTGTCTTTCTCTATAATATATTTAATATGGAAACTACGAAAAAAAAGTGCGGCATAAATTGAAGAATAAAATACCGCCCAAGGCCGGTTATTTCATAGTTTTTGGCATAGCCTTTGTGCTTTTTTTTGTTTTGCAGTACAGCCACACGCTGGCTGATCCTGATTCGTACTATCACGCGAAAATGGCTCTGCTCATGAAAAACCAGCTGGTGATAAAAGAATTTCCCTGGTTGGGCGAGTTTACGGTATTGGGAGAATCGTTTACCGACCAGCATTATTTATACCATGTTTTTTTAATACCGTTTGTTACATTTTTCAATCCGATTGCCGGTTTGAAACTGGCCACGATAATATTGGCCAGCCTCTTTTTGGTTGTTTTTTACTGGCTGCTTAAAAAAATCAAAATCAGGTTTCCGCTGGCTTTTACACTGATGTTGCTGACCATGAATCCGTTGGTTTTTAGGTTAAGCCTAGCTAAGGCGCCCAGCGTTTCACTGATTATTTTATTTATCGGAATCTTTTTTATTATTAATAAACGCTGGAAAGAATTAACGCTGCTGTCGTTTATTTATGTTTGGGCTTATGGTGGATTTACGCTGATCGTGCTAGCTAGTGTTCTTTTTCTAATGGTTGATTTAATAGCCAATGTTTTCATAAAAGTTTGGCGTTCAGGTAGACTGACCCGGATCGGATGGCTGAATTTATTATTTCCTTGGCCGGTCTGGCGGATGTTTATGGCCGCGATAGTCGGTGTGATTGCCGGCATTGTTATTAATCCCTACTTTCCGCAAAACTTGGATTATTACCGATATCAGTTGTTTGAAATCGGAGTAAAAAATTACGGTCAAATCATCGGGGTGGGCAGCGAATGGTATTCGTACGAGCCGCTGTCGTTAATCAGCGCGACAGTTTTCTTATCCATCGCTTTGGTGATTGCCGTAGCTATAATGTTCATAAATATAAAAAAACAGACCAGACGTGAAGCTTTTTTTCTACTGCTGACACTAATTTTTCTGGCCTTAACGGTTAAATCAAGACGTTATGTTGAATATTACGTGCCAGCCGGCTGTTTATTCAGCTTTGCGGTTATCGGGACTTATCTGAAGAGTATTAAACTCCGAGAATATTGGAAAACATTTCTGGAATTCTATTTTAGAAAAAAAATAATAGTATCAATTATTGTTATTTATTTTCTAGTCAGTATTCCGACCGTGATAGTTCATCATTTTTTAAATGAACGCCGTGATTTGGTCAACGGCATCCCTTTTACCCGTTTTCAGGCTGCCAGCGGTTGGCTGGCCAAGCATTCCGATGCTGGGGACATTATTTTTCACAGCAGCTGGGATGAATTTCCAGTACTTTTTTACCATAACGATAAGAATTATTACATAGGTGGCCTTGATCAGACTTTTATGTATCTTTATAATTCTGATCTGCACAAAAAATGGGCTGACATCACAACCGGCTTATTAACGCAAGGTATTTACCAGATTATTAAAGATGACTTTCGGGCTCGATACGTTTTGTCCAGTCAGAAACACCGTCAGTTTAAAAAAACACTGGAAGACACCGTCGGTTTCCGTAAGGTGTATGAGGACGCGGAAGCCGTTATTTATCAGGTATCCTGTTGCGCCCACGAATAAAAAAACACCAGGCTTATCAATGGTGGATGTGGCGAGGCTGCTAGCCGTTAGTATTTGAGCTGGCTTTTAAAATACCTTCAATAACAAAAGAAACAATTGCCCAGGCAAGCAGTACTATTACCAATCCGATGATAGCCGCTTGTATTATTTTTTTAGCTGATGAAACTTTTTCCTCACTGCCGGCGGCCGTCATCCAAGTAAAGCCGCCATAAATAATCAAAATTGTCGCCAGAAGCGCAACAAAACTCAGTATCCAGCGCGTCACTTTAACAATAACAGTCCCCAAATCTTCTTCCAACCCTAATTGTGACTGCACATTTTCACTAACTCCGTAATCAGCCTTAACAAAAGGGATAAAAATAGGCGACAAAAGCAGACAGCCGCCGGTAATAATCAGCAGGCCCGTGATTAGAGCTTTGTTATTGAAGATTTTCATAATGCCTATGTAGTTACATATTTATTTTATTAAATATTTGGAATAAATGCAATAGATGATATTTTAAAAAACAAAACTGCCCGTTTGGCCGGACAGCTTTGCGTATAATTTTTTCTTATTGGAACCAAGAGTATTAGGATTCACTCGCGTTGAGCAAGCCTGAAGTGACGAACCAGACGATTGCCCAGGCCAATAGTATTATTACCAAACCAATTATGGCAGCTGAAATAATTTTCTTGGCGCTAGCAATTCGCTCCTCGTTTCCGGCAGCCATCATCCAGATAAAGCCGCCGTAGATTATCATAATCACAGCGACCAGGGCTAAAAATCCCAGAACCCAAGAGACTATACTGATAATCTGTTCACTTAGTGGTTTGTCGGAAAAGCCAATGGCGCCACCGGCCGCATTGTTGATTGCTAAAGCATTAACAGCCGTAGGGGCGAAAGTAATAAGTAAGAGGGCGGCTAGTCCGAAAATAGATAAGCTTTTCGTTAATTTTTTCATTATTTCACCCCCTTTCTTAAGGAAATTTATTTCTTTACGTGCTAATTGTACACTATTATTTTAGTTTTGTCAAACTTATGTTGTTTGCTCAAAAGCGTCAATTACAAAGTTAACAATAGCCAGGCTTAAAAAAGCAACCACCAGGCCGACAAGCGCCCAGACAATGGTATCCTTTGCTCTTTTTAACTGCTCGGGATTGCCGGCGGAATAAATATATTGAATGCCGCCATAAATTACCATAACCAATGAAAATAGCGATAAAATTCCCAGAAATCCAGATAGCAGGCGAACAATTAAATCTTCGGCTTTCATGCTATTATCGCCGATTGGATTATCAATACTAGAGTCGGCTAAAACCAGGTTGGCTGACAGCAGTATAAATAGCGTGAGCCCGAAGAGTATTGCTATTTTTTTTTGCTTGTTCATATTAATTAATCTAATAATTTATTCCTTGAGTTGTTCGTTTTGATTAATCATCTTCTGGGCATCGTTAGTGGCCTGGCTGGCAGTGATCTCGCCGGCCAGTACTCTATCAATCATGATTTTAAAAGCCTCTTCGGTTTTAGTATAATCTTTTCCGTGATACCAAGACTGACTGGTTAATGCCTGATTGACAAAAGCTTCTATTTCTTCGTCTTCCTCGATTTGCGCTGATACGACTTCGCGCAAAGCTGACGGGCGAACAGTGTTATTGATATAGGGTATGACATTTTCAGCCTTGGTGGCAAATATCAGGAAATCCCAGGCCCAATCAACATTCTCTGAGTTATTATATACTGACTCAACCCAATAGTTTGCGTGATTAGCCTCTTGATTTAAACTGACTTGAGGTAGGGGTGAGATATCAAAATTCAGCCTTGGAGCGGCGTCCCTGATTAACGGTAAATGGTATGAATAGCCGATAAAATATGCTAGTTGGCCTTGGGTAAAAGCTTCAAAAGAATCTGGTAGGTCTTGATTCCAAGAGTAAGCTTGTTTGGTGACGGTGGCAATGTCGGTATAAAAGCTTAGGGCGTGTGAACCAGGATGAAACTTCTTATCGTCAGTATCGCGTATGGATTCGTCAAAAGTTGCCCTAAATTCGTTATTATCGTTCAGGCGGCCCATATCAGCTCCATCCTGAATCATTAAAAGCGACAGGATGTCGGCGTACCGCTGTATGTTATTTGTTGTTCCCAGAGCAATGGCCGACTGCGTCAGTTCACCCTGGCTGCTTTCAATGACCAATTTCGGTATTTGAACCAATAACTCTTTCCAAGTTTTAGGCGGCAGTGGGATGTTGGCTTGATTTAAGATATCGCGATTATAATAAAGCGCCAGGTTATCTATACTTAAAGGCAGGCCATAAATTCTTTTCTTGCCATCTTCGTCATAAAACACAGCATCTTCCTCAACTGCCGGTACAAAGATCTTTCTGACATCGTCGCTGGTATAAGTTTTTATTTCGTCGTAAACTTTCTTCTGTTCCTTTTTTATGCCCAACACCTTCTTGGTTTCAATTTTAGGGATTTTCAGAGTGGTTGGCAGCGGCTCTATAAAATCTAAATAGCCGCCCACCCAATGGTTGGGGATTGAAAAAATATCCGGCCCCTCGCCCTTGGCCCAGGCGGAAAGCAGTTCATCGCGGTATTCTTCATAACGCAGTTTTTTGTATTCGAATTCCACGTTAGGATGAGTTTGTTGATAAGCCTTGAAAATATCCTCTAGCGCGTCTTCTTCGTCCCAGACCCGCCAGATTTTTAAAGTAACATCGGGCAGTGAAACGTCCCCGCCGCCTCCGCAACTCAAACCTAGCAACAAAAGTGAACTTAGCAATAAGCCGAAAGTTGATAATTTTATTGCCATGCTAATATTCATTATTTTAAAACCTCCTTTAAATAAGATCGTAATTCTTTGCCGATAGTCGGATGTTTTAGGCCGAAAGCCACATTGGCTTTGAGCCAGCCAAGCTTAGACCCCAGGTCGTAAAGATCGCCTGACAGTTCGCAGCCAAAGACCGCTTGTTTTTTATTGTATAAATCAACTGCGTCAGGCAGCCAGATTTCACCGCTTTTGCCTCTTTTGACGCGTTTCAAGTAACTGAAGATAGCGGGCGGGAGAACATAGCCTTTAATAGAGGCGAGATTTGATGGCGCCTGTTTTAAAGATGGTTTTTCAATAATGCCGGTAACCTCATGGACATTGCCCTTTATGTGTTTATTATAAGCAATGCCGTATTTTGGAATATCTTTTTTGGGTACTGGCAGCAGACCCATGACCGGCGCTTGATATTCTTTGTAAACTTCAATCATTTTAACGACCGGATTATCCTTTGACACCAGTAAATCGTCGGGATACATCAGTACGAACGGTTCGTTGCCGACCGCTGCTTCGGCCATCAGGGTGGCGTGTCCGTTGCCTAGGGGCTGTGGCTGTCTGACATAAATAAAATTAGCCAGTTTGCGTATGCTGGTTATCAGCTTAAGGACGTCTTTCTTCTTGCTCTTTTTAAGGGCGCTTTCGAGTTCTGGGTGGGAGTCAAAATGATCCTCAATCGCTCGTTTGCTGGCGCCGGTAACCAGAATGATATCTTTGATGCCCGCCCGGACCGCTTCCTCGACAGAAAACTGAACACCGGGCGTATCAATTATAGGCAGCATCTCTTTAGGCAGGGCCTTGGTGGCTGGCAGGAAGCGAGTGCCAAAACCAGCGACCAAAATAACAGCTTTAGTTACCTTAACGTTATTCATTTTTTCCACTTGATAATTCTTTATCTTATTTAGAGTAACACAAAATAGGTCAAAAGTAAATAAAAACAGGATTGTTTATGTAACAACCCTGTTTTTTATTCTAATTAACGGATTCAAAGCGCCGGCTGACCTCTGGCCAGTTTATTGCTCCAAAAAAGGCGTCAACATAGTCGGATTTTTTTGTACCATAATCGATTAAAAAAGCGTGTTCGAACACGTCGATTGGTAATAGCGGTTCAGTGCCGGCCAGATGACCAACGTCGTGCTCATTGACCCAGATATTTATCAGTTTTTTACCGATTGAATCGTAAGTCAGAATCACCCAGCCGATGCCCCTTTGTAAAGCCGTTGCCCGGAAATCTTTTTCCCACTCTTCAAGCGAGCCAAAGTCCGTTGACAGCTTTTTAGCCAGAGCGCTTTTATTATCGAATTGGCCAGCTTCTTTACTCATGACGCTGAAATAATATTCGTGTAGGCGCAGACCGTTAAATTCCCAGCCCAAACGTCTTTTCAGCTCGGCAAACTGCTGAGTGTTTTCTTCGCCCGAATGACGCAATGTTTCTATTTTTTCCAGCATTTGATTTGTGTTTTTGACATATCCCTCGTATAAAGCGAAATGTGTTTTCAGCGCCTGTTCGCTGAAGCCTTTTAGACCGATTAAGTTGTCATAATTTTTGGCTGTGTACATATGGTTATGCTTAATTATTAGATTTTACCGACCAGATCAAGACCTGGTTTTAAAGTCTTGCCGCCCGGTTGCCAGCGCGCCGGACAAGCTAAGCCAGGATTTTTTTCGACAAAAATCGCTGCTCTTAATTTTCTCAGCAGTTCTTGTCCGTTGCGGCCGATATTATTATCGTTGATTTCGTAAGCTTTTATAATACCGTCAGGATTAATCACAAAGCTTCCTCTTAGGGCCAAGCCCTCGTCAGGCAGATATACCCCCAATTCTCGGCAGAGTCGGCCGGCCGGATCGGCCAGCATCGGAAACTGTATTTTTTTAATAGCTGGCGAATCGTCATGCCAGGCCTTGTGAACAAAAACAGTGTCAGTGCTAACGCTCATTACTTCAGCTCCGGCTTTTTTAAACTCCGGATAGAGTTCGGCCGCTTCTTCCAGTTCGGTCGGGCAGACAAATGTGAAATCTGCCGGGTAGAATATCAGCACCAGCCATCGTCCCTTTAGATCCGAGAGGTTTATTTTTATTATTTTATTGTTTTGATAGGCTTCCAGCTCCAGACCGTTTATTCTTTTGCCAATCAGCAAATCGGTCGAAGCCGCTATTTCTTGACTCATATGTTTTACCCTCGTTGTTAATGATATTAGAATATGGATATTTAAACCCAATATTGAAACGATGATTTTTATTTAAAAAGAAGTCGAACAGCCGTAGGTATTCGAGCAGCGACCGGGTAACCAGAAAATGACGGCGCACCCTTTCTTTAGCCTGCCTTCCTAGTTTATTCCTCAAACCAGCGTTGTGAAGCAGCTTCAATGTCGCTTGAGCCGCTTCGGAGTTATTTTTAACGAGGTAGCCGGTTTGACCGTTAACTACCTGCAAAGGTATGCCGCCAACCTTGCTTCCGACAACCGGAGTTCCTTTCCACATCGCTTCGGCGACAGTTATGGCAAAACCCTCTTTAATTGATTTTTGTATAATAACCTTGGCTGCAGACTGGATTGCATTTACAGTCAAGTCGTTGTTGGCCGGATTAAGTATTACTTTTATATCAGGATTATTGTTAGTCATTTTAATAACTTGTCGGTAAATCGCCGGCCCTTCGGGATCATCAATAGCCAAGTTGCCAAGCAGAATGAGCTGGCAATTAAAACTGGATCTGATTTGTTTAAAAACTTTTACGACACCAATCGGATCTTTCCATTTATCAAAACGAGATACTTGAGCGATAATCGGTTTTTTGGTATTAATTCCACGGGCGCGCAGAATCGTCCTGATCTCTTTTTGAGCTAACGGCCTGTTTTTATCGTGAAGCGGGTCGACCAACGGCGTGATTAATATCTGTTTGATATTAAGCGTCGGCTGATAGTATTTAGGCGAGGTTACTATCATGGCGTCGTACTGTTCAATCGACGGCTTAAGGTATTTTAAAAGATTATTGTTCGGTCGGCTTAGATCGATATGACAGCGCCAGATCCAAGGAGCTCTTTTTTTAAAATAATTAATCAGCGCTAAGGGCTGAGGATCATGGATTACTATCAAATCGTATTTATCAAGATGGGTGATCAGCGCATTATTAAAACACGTTTGTTCATATAGAGCCTTCTTTTTATTGGTTAGAGCAATGTTGTCTCCTTGCAGGGCGTTGTGGAATTCTTTTGTTGTCTGAAAAAAATTGTCCGTACCTTTCAATATGTGCCAATCTACCTCTAAGCCGAGTGAATTCATTAAAATAACAAGCGAGTTGAGTATTTCAGCCACGCCGCCGCCGGCTGGCGTCGAGTTGACCATGGCCACCCTTTCGCCAATCAGCCGTGAGGCCAAATAATTTATTTCTGAAAAAGTTGACCGGTCAATAAAGTGCTTATAGTCGTAGATAGATCGGTAGATTAGTGATTTTTTTGTCATACGCGCCGAATTAATAACTATTATATATTATTGTATAAGTCTATGCATTTTGCTTTAAGAAACCATCAATTATTTTTTTAACCTCGTTCGCATTGTGCGCGGCCATCAATCTAATTCTCAGGGATTTGGCGCCAGGAAAATCAGAGGCATAGGCTTTAAAATGCTTTTTCATGATATCAAAATTCTTTATATTTTTGTATTGTTTTTCAAACAGCCGGGTATGCTCCAGCATAACTTTTATCTGCTTTTCTAATGCAAGGGTGGTTTTTTTTATTTTTGGATTGAAGAACCACGGATTGCCAAGAATGCCTCGGCCGATCATTACCCCATCAATATTAAATTTAGTGGCGCGTTTTTTTGCCTCAGCCAGCGAATTAATGTCGCCGTTGCCGATAATTAAAGTTCGGCTTTTCATTTGATCGCGTATTTCTACTGCCCGACCGATCGATTGCCAGTCGGCCGACACCTTTGACATTTCTTTTTTAGTGCGTCCGTGAATTGTTATGGCGGCCGGCTCTGTTTTTAAAAGAATTTTAAGCCAGTCATCGATTACGTTAGCGCTGTAGCCTAAGCGGGTTTTGACAGAGACAGGCAATCTACCAGCCCCGCGTTTTGTTTCTACGATTATCTTTATCGCGCGACCAGGGTTTTTTATTAAAGCGGCGCCGCCTCCTTGCTTAACAACGTTTTTTTCAGGACAGCCCATATTTATATCGATTCCATCAAAACCTAGTTTATTAATAAGTTTGGCTGATCGATAAAAAAATTCTGGTTGCGAGCCCCAGATCTGAGCAATAATCGGCCTCTCTTTTTTTGTAAAAAAAAGGTTTTGCTGTACCTTATTTTTGCCCCTTGAGCACAAACCGGCCACAGAAACAAATTCAGTGAAGAAAATATCAGGCTTGCCGTACTTGGCAATAATCTGCCGAAAGGCGGAGTCGGTGACATCAGACATTGGCGCTATGCAGAGGATCGGTTTTTTTATCTCAGACCAAAGTCCGGTGATATAGCGTTTGCTCATAATAACTAAATTGATTGCTTAGCCATTGTTGAAAAAGCATTATTTTTTTCATCTTTAACGATGTGGAGCGGCAAGACAGCGCATTTACGCCGAACAGGCGACAGCGAAATTTCCAATTTTTTAATAATATCATCGCTCTTCATCTTCTTTACTTGACTAATGGTTTTGCCTTTTATCATCTCGGAAAAAACGGAAGCGCCAGCCAGCGAAACGGCGCAACCAGCGCCGTCCCAGGATACTTTTTTAATCCTTTTATTTTTATCAAGAGCGATATAGATAGACAGCGAATCGCCGCAAGAGTAATTAGCGCCGCTGAACACTAAGTCAGGCTTTTTCAAGCGTCCTCTATTGAGCGGCTGACGTGAATGTTTCATTATAACAAGATTATAGGTTATGGCCATGTTTTTATTATTTCTTTTAATGATTTGATAAAATAATCCACTTCATTGAGCGTGTTGTAAATATAGAAGCTGAGCCTAACGGTCGCTGGCACGCCCAGTTTGCGGTGCAGAGGCTGAGTGCAATGATGTCCGGCCCGGACAGCGATGCCGTAATTGTCCAGCAGGGAAGCCACGTCGTGGCCATGGATGCCTTTGACCGTGAATGTTATCACGCCGGCGCGTTCTTTAACCGGCGGTCCGTAAATAACCACTTCCGGTATTTTGGACAATTTTTCGTAAGCGTGCTGGGCAAGCCTACGCTCATGCCGTTGGATTTTATCCAAACCAATTTTTTTTAAATATTTTATAGCGGCCGATAGTCCGTAAATCTGGGCAAAGGGCTGGGTGCCAGCCTCAAATTTCCAGGGGCCGGGACGGTAAGTAGCTTTTTTCCAATGTACCTCCTCAATCATCGCACCACCGGTTTGATAGGTGGACATCTCAGCGTAACGGCTTTTTTTTATATATAAGACGCCGGCGCCTGACGGACCGAGCATTTTATGGCTTGAAAAAACAAAAAAATCAGGATCCAGTTTTTTTACGTCAACCGGCATGTGCGGTACGCTTTGAGCCGCGTCTAGAATGACGGCAGCGCCCCGACGATGCGCCGCCCTGATTATTTTCCTAGCTGGATTGATAGTGCCCAGAGCGTTTGAAATGTGATTAAATCCGACTAATTTCACGCCCGCCAGCAATAAATTAAGCGGCTTTAGGTCAAGCCGACCTCGCTTGTCGATCGGAATGAATCTAAGCTTAAGATCATTTTCTTGAGCCAGAACCTGCCAGGGAATTAAATTAGCGTGATGGTCTAATTCCGTCAGTAATATTGTATCACCGGACTTGAGATTAACCCGGCCCCAGGCGCCGGCCACCAAATTTATTCCTTCAGTCGTGCCTTTGGTAAAAACTATGTTTTCCGAGTCGGGCGCATTGATGAAGCGTGCTACATCCTGGCGGACATCTTCAAATAGTTGCGTGGCTATTTCAGATAATTGATACACCCCCCGGTGCGTGTTGGCGTTAAACCGGCGGTACCATTCGTCTTCTGCTCTTATAACCGCCTCTGGCTTTTGGCTGGTAGCGGCTGAATCAAAGTAAATTAACGGTAATTTTACCGCTGCCTGTCTGAAAATCGGAAAGTCTTTTTTGTAATTTTTTACTGTTTTTGCCATCCCAGAAGTTTAAGATAATGATTTTTAATATATGGATTATCAATCTTTTGGATCAAGCTGCCTAAAAAGCCGCGCTGCAGCAGCTCGATCGCCTTTTTTAAAGTTAGCCCCCTGGACATCAGATAATACAGCTGGTTTGCCGATAGATATCCGATAGTAGCGCTGTGTGAGGCCTGGACGTCATTGTTTAATATTTCCAGCTTTGGTTCCGACTCAATCCGGCTATTGGGCGATAACAAGAGCGCAGCCTGCGCTAAAAAAGCTTTAGATTGTTTGGCCTTTTTTGAAATATAGACTCGGCCCGTAATAATACCGCTGGAGCGGTCGTGCCCCAAACTTTTTAAATATATATTGCTTGTTGTTAAAGGCGCAAGATGATTGCTGTTGACCTTAAATTTAATTTCTGCGTTATGATTGATGATGCTGATGCCGTTGATAATAACTTGGCTGTTTTTACCGAGTAAGTTGATGTTTAGTGAGACGTTCAAATTAACGCTGGTCTTCGAAAACCAGTAGATATTAACTTGGCTTTTTTCCAGTTGGTTTATTTCAATATTAATTGGTGACAGTGGCTTATTTATTGTGCCGTCGAGGAATAAATCGATTTGCCGGCCAGATTTCACCGTTAAGCCAGAAAAAATCTTATTATTTTCAATCAGCCGGTGAAACATGGTGCAATGTTTTTTATCTAAGAATTTCTGGTTGGGGCCGGTATCAGCTGACTTGATCAAGCCGGTGTCGGCTATTTTTGTAATGTTGGTTTTTGGAATAAGGCTGATTGGAGCTGGCGCGCCAAAAATATTTTTTCGGTCTATACGAATTTTTTTTGAGTTTGATGTTAAATATCTCATAATTAACCGACTGAGTTAATCATTTCCATTTCAATCAACCTATTCAATTCAACCGCGTATTCCATCGGCAGTTGGCGGGCAAAGGCTTCTAGAAAACCGACGACGATTATTCTTTCCGCTGACTCCGGGGACAAACCGCGCGACTGAAGATAATAAAGCTGCTGCTCGCTTATTTTAGACACCGTGGCCTCGTGCTCGACCGACGTTTTTTTATTTTCAATTATCATTTTTGGATAAGTATCAGAACGGGAGTGCCGGTCAAGCAATAAAGCGTCACAGCGGACTTTGACCCGGCAATTTTCAGCATTTGATGCCACGCGGACCAAGCCGCGATAGGTTGAACGCCCGCCATTTTTTGAGATTGATTTAGAGACAATCTTTGATGATGTATTAGGCGCTAAATGAACAACCTTAGCGCCAGCGTCTTGATGCTGATGCTTGCCGGCCAGAGCGACTGACAATATATCGGCTCGCGCCCCGGGCCCTTTCAGAAAAACCGCCGGATATTTCATGGTAATTTTGGAGCCCAAATTACCGTCTACCCATTCAACTAATGAATTATCGTAAGCAAACGCCCTTTTAGTAACCAGATTGAATACATTTTGTGACCAATTCTGGATAGTGGTATATCTGATTTTAGAACCAGCTAAGGCTACCAATTCTACCACTGCGGCGTGGAGTGAATTTTTTGAATAAGTTGGGGCGGTACAGCCTTCAATATAATGGACTGATGAATTTTCATCGGCAATGATTAATGTTCGTTCAAACTGACCGATTGAGGGAGAATTAATACGAAAATACGCCTGAAGAGGCAGTTCGACGTGAACGCCCTTGGGAATATAGACGAACGAGCCGCCTGACCAGACAGCGGTATTTAAAGCGGCAAATTTATTGTCGCCGGCTGGTACGATGGAGCCAAAGTATTTTTTTACCAGATCGGGGTAGAGAAGCGGCGCTTCTGACATGTCGCAGAAAACAACACCCAGTTTTGTCCAGTCTTCTTTTAGCTTGTGGTAAATGACTTCGGATTCATACTGTGCTCCGACGCCCGCTAAAAATTTTCTTTCAGCCTGTGGTATGCCAAGACGATCAAAGGTTTTTTTTATTTTTTTTGGTACTTTATCACAAGAAACGGCATTTTTTTCAGCCGGTCTGACATAGTAACTTATTAAGTCAAAATTTATGTCCCTTAAGTCACCCCCCCAGCCGGGCAGCTTTTTAGTCTTGAATAGGGTTAAGGCGTTGAGCCTTTTTTCAAGCATCCAGGCAGGCTCTTTTTTCTGTCGGGAGATTCTTTTTACAACCTTGACTGATAGACCGCGTGGCGCCCGATATGAATATCTAATATTATCGTGAAAGTTGTAGCGTCGGCTGTTAATCATATATCAGTCACCCTTTTTATTTTTAACCAGTTATAGCCATATCGCTCAATTTTTTTAGCTAATGCCGCGCCGCCAGAGGCTACGATGTAGCCGTTAGCCATAACATAAATCCGGTCAGGTTTAATGTAGTTTAGTAATCTTTGATAGTGCGTTACAATTAAAAAACCCATTTGAGAGCGCTGTAAATGATTTATTGATCGGGCGATGATTTTTAAAGCGTCAATATCCAGGCCAGAATCAATTTCGTCCAAGACGGCTAGTCTAGGCTGAAGAACGATTAGTTGTAGCATTTCCACCTTTTTCTTCTCACCGCCTGAAAAGCCATCATTAACCGGGCGCGTTAAAATTTTTTCAGAAAGCTTTAGACGCGAAAGGCCAAACCTTAAATTTTTATCAAAAGATTTTTGAGCGGCCGGCAGATTATTAACCGCCTGATGCGCTGACAGCAAAAATTCAAAAAGGCTGACGCCGGGAATTTCTACCGGTTGCTGGAAACCTAAAAAGATACCCAGTCGGGCCCGTTTCCAAACCGGCATTTTTAGCAAATCCTTATTTTGAAAAGTGATGCCGCCGTTGGTTACCCGATAATCGGTCTGGCCCATCAATACATTTGCCAGAGTTGATTTGCCCGAACCATTGGGTCCCATTATAATCGTTATTTTTCCGGCTGGAACGACCATATTTATATCGCGTAATATTTTATGCTGGTCGATACCGGCCGCAAGATTATTAATCTTCAAAAAATTTTTATTGGACATATTATTTTTTTATTAAATCAAAAAGGGTGATTTTTTTAAGAACTGAATCAATGGCTTGCTGGACCTTAAGCCAAGCGATTTTGGAAGGGCATTTATCTTCAAGCGGGCAGCTGATACTCTTAGAATCCAGACAATGAATAATATAGCTATTGTTGGATAACAGATCCATAATATCTTTTAGACTGATTGTTTTTGGATTTTTTTTAAGCAGATACCCGCCCCGCCGGCCACGGCGGCTCGTTACTAAACCAGCTCGTCGCAGCGGTCTGACCAGCTGCTCAAGATATTTTACTGAGATGTTCTCGTGCTGGCTGACTTGGGACAGGGTAATGGGCAAATTTTGGCGGTAAGTCTGAGCCAGCCAAATAGCCAGTCTGAGCCCATAATGCTGCTGGGCTGAAATTTTTCCAAAATAAGACATATTAAATCCTACCTAATTACTAGGAAATAATATAATGTTTTGTATAATCTGTCAAATATTATAATTGTAAGTATAAATAATATAGAGTATAATATCATCAGTAATATTTATGAACCATTTGGCTAAAACTGATAATTTGGTTTATCGCGCGATTCGCGAAGAGATTAAGCGTCAGCGCGATTGTTTGGAATTGATACCGTCTGAAAATTTTGCCTCCCTGGCCGTCTTGGAAACTCTTGGGTCAATATTGACCAATAAGTATGCCGAAGGATACCCGGGTAGCCGCTACTATGGCGGAACAGAAAATGTTGATACGGCCGAACAGGCGGCTATTGACCGGGCCAAAAATCTCTTTCAGGCGGAGCATGTCAATGTTCAGCCGCTGTCCGGCGCTCCGGCTAATATAGCAGTGTACTCAGCTTTGCTTGAGCCGGGTGATTGTGTCTTGGGAATGGATTTGTCACACGGCGGCCATCTGACTCACGGGCACCCTGTTACCTGGATGGCCAAACTTTTTCATTTTGTTCGATACAAAACGACTTCGTCTGGCGAGATAGATTATGACCAGGTCAGACAGCTGGCACGGGAGCATAAGCCGAAGATAATTTTAGCTGGTTATTCAGCTTATTCGCACGATCTTGATTATACTCTATTTAAGGAAATAGCTGACGAGATCGGGGCTTATACCATGGCTGATATCGCTCATATCGCCGGACTGATCGCGGCCGCTAAAATGCGCAACCCAACGCCGGTATTTGACATTATCACAACGACCACCCACAAAACATTACGTGGTCCGCGCGGCGGTATGATAATGTGTAAGAAAGAGCTGGCTAAAAAAATTGACAAGTCGGTATTCCCTGGTTTTCAGGGCGGGCCGCATGAAAATAACATTGCGGCCAAAGCCGTAGCTTTTTTAGAAGCCAGCCAGCCGTCTTTTAAACAATATGCTAAACAAGTGATCAAAAACGCGGAAGTATTGTGTGAGTCATTAAAAGCAGGCGGTTTGAAAATTATGTTTGGCGGGACCACTAACCATTTAATGGTGGCCGATGTAACATCATTTAACTTGTCCGGGAAACAAGCTCAGGAATTATTAGATTCGGTCAATATCACTGTAAATAAAAATATGATACCGGATGATCCGCGTAAACCAATGGATCCCTCTGGCATCCGTCTGGGTACGCCCGCTCTGACAACCAGAGGCTTTCGCGAGACTGATATGAATATCATCGGCCAAATTATCGTTGAATTACTGAAGAAGCCGGGTTCGGTTGAAGCTAAAAAGCGAGCTTTAAAAAATGTTAACGAGCTAACCCAAAAATACCCGCTTTATCCAGAACTAGGCTGAGGCAATGCAAATAGTAGACGGCCGAGCAATCGCCAAAAAAATCTATTCAGAAATTAAAGATGAAGTTGCGGCTATGCCGGATAAACCAGGTTTGGCGATTATTTTAATTGGCGATGATCCGGCCTCAAAGCTCTACGTTAGGCTTAAGGAGCGAGCCTGTCAAAAGACGGGAATTAAATTTGAGAAACATGAGTATTCAGACGGGGCGGACAGAAAAAAAATAATTGATAAAATTAACGAACTTAATAACCGTACCGATATCCACGGCATTGTTCTGCAGCTGCCCCTGCCCCCGGGCTTTGATGAGGATGAACTGATTAAGATGATTGATCCGAAAAAGGATGTTGACGGCTTTCATCCTGAAAACGCCAGGCACCTTTTATTGGGAGAACAAAAAATCATACCAGCGTTGGCTCAAAGCGTCATGCAGCTTTTGAAATCGACTGGTCAAGATTTAAACGATAAACAAGCCGTCGTCATTGCTAACAGCGCGGTGTTTTATAATTTTCTAGCCCAGCTTATGCAGTCTGAAGGAATAAAATCAAATTATACAAAGATTGATCAGTCGCCGCAGTTGGCCAAAACAGCCGATATTATCATTGTGGCCATTGGAAAACCGCGAAGAATAACAGCTGATTTAGTAAAGCCCGGCTCGATCATAATCGATATTGGCATAAACCAAACGCCGGAGGGCGTGATTGGTGACGTTGATCAGAAATCCCTTAGTTTGACAGATGGTTTTCTAACGCCCGTGCCCGGAGGCGTTGGTCCGGTGACTGTTGCATTTTTATTGAAAAACACTCTCCAAGCTGCAAAACAAAAAACCGCTGCTTGATAAAAGCAATGGTTTTTTGTTTTTTTATAGTTTTATATTGTAATTTTTTGTGCCGGCACCGTTGGCGTTGTAACCATTTAAAACTTCGATATAATCATCGTAGCCATCATTGTCAGTATCCTTGTCATAAGGATCAGTGCCGATGAGACGCTCTGTGTAATCAGTCAGCCCGTCTTGATCAGAATCTAGGCTGGTATTGGTATTTTGATTGAGATTACTGTTTTGGTTGGCGTTGGTGTTCTGATTATTATTCATATTAGAATTTTGATTGAGATTGATATTAGTGCCGTTTATACAAATCGCTTCACATTCTTCCTGCGTGTCAAAGGGCGGCTGTTCACAGCCTGTGCCGCCAGAAAAATACTGGCAGCCATCATCTTGAGTATAGTAATATCCTTCGTTTAATATGATGGTGCAGGCGCCGGCCGACCAATCAGCGCACAATGGGTTGTTCGGGGTATTTATATTCTTATTCTGATTAAAATCTATATTTGTAATATTAGTATTGGCGTTAGAGTTATTGTTGGTTTGATTGGTATTATTGGTATTAGCGTTGTCAGAATTTGTTAAATTATTAAATAAAATTATGGCGGCGGTAATAACGCCAGCCAACACTATTACCACGATTAAACCAATAATAATATATTTTTTTCTGTTATTCCCCTCTTCCGGTGGCTGGCCAATCAAATCATTATCATCCGGCGGAGTATTTACCGGCGGCTGGTCAACCGGGCTGGACGCAGGCTGATCGTTAACTGGTGGTTGCTGATAGGTGCCCGGGACGGGTGAAGTGGGTTTGGCAATATTGGCCGGATCATCAAACATATTAATGTGATTAATTCTTAAAAACATTTTTATTATAGCCCCTTTTCAAAACCACGGCAAATGGTAAAATGATTATCTAAGATTAAAAAAATGTCTTTTTCCGTCGGCATTGTCGGTTTGCCCAACGTTGGCAAATCCACATTGTTTAAAGCTTTAACTAAAAAGCAAGTTGATACGTCAAACTATCCTTTTTGTACAATTGACCCCAATGTTGGCGTCGTGGCGGTGCCAGATGAACGTTTGGATAATTTGTCCAAAATACTCAAACCAGACAAGATAATTCCGACGACAATCGAATTTTATGACATCGCCGGTTTGGTTAAAGGAGCGCATAAAGGCGAGGGGCTCGGCAACAGTTTTTTGTCTCAGATCAGACGGGTTGATGCCATCGGCCACATGATAAGAAACTTTGAATCTACTAACGTGACTCATGTTTCAGGTGCGATTAATCCGATATCAGACGCGATGGTTGTAAACTTAGAATTGATAATGTCGGACTTGTTTATGGTTAAGCGGCGTTTAAGCGGGCTGCGGCCAAAGGCGACTAGCGGCGATAGAAAAACTATAAAAATTGTTTCTGTTTTGGATAAGCTGGAAAACTTTTTACGGGATGTCCGTCCGGCTAGAGAAATAGTTCTCAATGAGCAGGAAAATGAAATTGCGAAAGATTTCCAGCTACTGACGCTGAAGCCGCTGTTGTATATTATAAATCAGGATGAAGGAAAACCATCTGAGCACGCAGTCGACGAATTAAAGCCCAATGTTATTTTATCTGCCAAGCTTGAAGCAGAATTATCGGAGTTGACAACTAAAGAGCAAATAGCCTATTTGAACGAAGCAAGGTTTGAGGGCGGCGGTTTGATAAAATTAATTGAAGCCGCTTATAAACTGCTCGGTCTTATTACCTTTTACACTACCCAAAATAATATACTCCAAGCTTGGACAGTGCCGAATGGAATTCCAATTGCTGAGGCAGCCGGTAAAATACACACTGATTTTATTTCTGGTTTTATACGGGCAGAAGTAATAAACTATGAGGATTTAAATACAGTCGGGTCAGTGGAGGCGGCGCATAAAAAGGGTCTGTTGCACGATGAGGGCAGGGAGTATGTTGTCCGGAATGGGGATATTATATACATCAAAGCCAGGAAATAACTTTTAATTTTTATAAAAGTAAGTTATAATATATAAACAGATTCTGAAAGCACCTTGTCAAGATCACCCCGTAGGAGGGGTGATTTTCATTATGTCTGGCCAAAGGAGAAGCCCAAATGCGAAAGAATCATGCGCCGATTAAAACGGTCAAATACGTCATCCATCGGGTTATGAGAATCGGCTGCGTAGTCGATCGGGATGTGTGGAAAATAAGATGCCAGCAAGTGGCCAAAACTAAAAAAAGAGGGTGGTCAAAAAGACCGCGGTTCGTTAAAAACAACGGGTCCAAGGCGTATTCTGTACATTCATGGTAGTTGGGCGATTTAGCTCAACTATTTTTATTTAGCACCAGCAACTCTCTGATAACTGATTGGCCGGTGCGTTGATAGATCAGCGGCCGTTGACCGACCCAATTAGGGTATCTGACTGGAATTAAATGATGGTGGCGAGCCTTTGATATTAAATTGAAGCTGTATTTGTTATAGTTAATATCCCAAATTGGTTTAACAATAACTACCCGGCCACCCTTTTTGATCAGTCGTGAAAAATTTTCGAGCGCCAGGTCGTATAAAGCCTTTAGCTCTACCATTAGACGATTGATTTTCAATTTATTTTTCGGCAGGATAACCGGACCCAGATAGGGTTCGGTGATTATTGCGTCAATTGATTGAGGTTTAAAAATATTTGAAATGTTGGAAATCGGCTCGGCTTTTAACTCAATCACAGCATCTTTGAGCCGGTAGGTTGATTTAAGCCAAGCCAGATTATTTTTGGTATCGATGATTGCTCCGGGATTAATGTCCAGGCCCATAAGACGCGGGTAGCCAAGTAGCCAAGCTTCTTGCAGTATTGTTCCTGAACCGCAAAAAGGATCAACTATCAAACCATTGCTATCAGCCGCAGAAAGATTAATCATTATTTTAGCAAGTTTAGGCGGCAGCATTCCTTGCTTCATGCTCCGGGCTGGTCGGCCGTAATCACGTTGGCTGTAATCCTCATAATCCTGGACGGCTAGGGTCTGACCATAAAACAGTTCACCCGATTTCATAATTATAATATTAATTTCTCCGCCCCGTTCAAGCAATTTGTTTTTAGTCACGATGACCGATGACAACGGATAGGTTTTTGATTTTACCCAGCGGACCGAATCATTTTTTCTTTTGATTATGTTTTTAATCATCAAACCCCAGTTATCAATTTTTCTGTTGTTTATCGAACCTTTTTCGGCATAGACACTGATGCCAAAAACTATTCTACCCTGATGATTCATGTTGATTAATCGGCTGAGCAAAAATGGATCTTTGAGCTCTGACTCCAATTTACTGACATGTGATTTTTTAATTATCCGTCCAATTTTGATCGTTCCGCCAAGATTGTTTAACAACTTGTTTGGATCCAGGGTACCGCCGATCTCAAGAATATTGGTGTTGCCAAAAGCTTTGACTGGCTTGACAGCCAGCGACCGTTTAGTAAAAATACTGTATAATTCAGCCCGACAAAGTGAGTAATTCTGGCCGGTAATGAAAAAAAATATGTTCATAAAAACCTCTTGATTTATTTAAAAAGCCGTGTTATGCTCAAAAAGATGATATGTCAGTAATTGACTAGATTTATTTTATCATTAATAACCATTACCACCAATAATGAGTCAACCGTACGAATTGCTTTATCTGGTATCTACCCAGGTTACCGAGGAGGACCTGCCAAAGCTTACAAAAAAAATCCGTCAGATTATTGAAAGCCAATCCGGCCTAATTAACAAAGATGAAATGTGGGCCAAGCGTAAATTAGCCTACTCGATCAAGCAGCACCGGCAGGCTTACTACTGGCTGGTAGAATTTGACGCCTCCGGCGAAGTGAATAAAAAAGTTGTCCGTGAATTAAAACTAATTCCTGAAATTATCAGGTTTATTCTGGCCAAAAGGCTTAATTACCAGCCCGTCAGAGAGTTGGAAGATAAGCCTCAGATCGTCAAACCAAGCATCAGGCCGCCATTAAAGACGACAGAACGCAAAGAGGATTTATCGGTCAAGGGCGATAAAGTTAGCCTGGAGGATTTGGATCGGAAGCTTGATGAAATTTTGGACGATAATATAAACGAGAATTAATATATTAGTTCGAATATATGAACCTAAATAAAGCTCTTATAATCGGCAATCTCACTCGTGATCCTGAAACCAGGACGACTCCCGGCGGGCAATCAGTCAGTAGTTTTGGGGTGGCCACCAACCGAGTGTGGCGCGATCGGCAGACCGGTGATCGCAAAGAAGCTGTTGAGTTTCACAACATAGTTGCTTGGGGCAAACTAGCCGATATCGTCAGTCAATATCTTCATAAAGGCAGCAAGGTTTATGTGGAGGGGCGTCTGCAAACGCGTTCCTGGGACGATCCATCGGGCGTGAAAAAATACCGCACCGAAATAATTACCGAGAATTTAATTATGCTGGACAGAAAAGGGGAAGCCGGATCATCCAGCAAACCATCAACCGAAGGTAATCAGGAGGCTGTCGGTGAAAAATCAGATCCTGTTTCACCGCCGGATGAAGAAATTAGTGTTGAAGATATACCATTTTAGACAATATTATGCCTGAAACCATAATTAAAGAAAAAACCTGTTATCTCTGCGCGCAAGGAATGGTCAATGTGGATTATAAAGACACGGCATTGTTGCAAAGGTTTATTTCATCTTACGCGAAAATACTGCCGAAGAAGCGCACCGGCACCTGCGCCAAACATCAACGCAAGCTGGCTGAAGCCATCAAGAGAGCCAGGCAAGTGGCGCTTCTTCCAACTACGGGGAGGTAGTATGTTAAGCATGAATGATCTAGCCATTGGGTCAGTTTTAAAGTATGATAAAGCGCCCCATACCGTAATTAAAGCCGACCATCTTAAGATGGGCCGAGGCGGCGCTGTTTTACGCACCAAGATAAAAAACCTGATAACCGGACAGGTATTGGAAGTTACTTTTAAAGGAGGCGATAAAATCGAAGAGGCTGATCTGGAAAGAAAACGGGCCGCCTATTTGTATAAAGATGATGCCGGTTACTATTTTATGGATTCACAAAATTACGAGCAATTCCAGTTAGCCGACGAATTGATTGGTGACTGCTTGGGCTTTTTAACTGAAAACTCAGAGGTGGACGTCATGTTTTTTGAAAATAATCCGGTGGCTCTGCAATTGCCGAAAATCGTAGAACTGACGGTAACTGAAACGGCGCCGGGGGTGCGTGGTGATACGGCTCAGGGCAGCGTGACTAAGCCGGCGACTCTTAATACCGGCATGAAAATCAACGTTCCGTTATTTATTAAAGCTGGTGATGTGATCAAGGTGAACACCCAGACTCGTCAGTATATAGAAAGAGTTTAAAAATATAATAAAAAGCCGCAACGTAAGATTGCGACTTTTTAAATTTATTGTTATTTTGAATTTTTATAAGCGGCTTCAATGGCTTTCTTGATGTCGGCCATAATCTTTTTATTTTCCCTCAAGTACAGACGGGCTGTTTCCCTGCCAACGCCCAGCTTTGACTCGCCAAAGGTATATGAATTGCCGGTTTTGCCAACCACACCATAACGTAATCCGGTATCCAGTAAATCTCCGGCTACCGATATCCCCTCATTGTACATTATATCAAATTCGGTTCTCCTAAACGGAGCGGCAACTTTATTTTTAACTATTTTAGCTTTAACCCGATTGCCTACAACTTCGTCGCCCTGCTTTAGTTGTGTTGATCGGCGGACTTCTATTCTGACCGATGAATAAAACTTTAAGGCAGTGCCGCCGGGCGTAGTTTCTGGGTTACCAAACATTACACCAATCTTCATGCGTATTTGATTGATGAAAATAACTGATGTTTTGGTTTTGCTGATAATCCCGGCCAGTTTTCTTAGGGCCTGACTCATCAGCCTGGCTTGCAGACCGATATGCTGGTCGCCCATCTCACCCTCTATCTCTGCTCGTGGCGTCAACGCGGCTACCGAGTCAACTACTATAACATCAACTGAATTTGACCGCACTAGGGTTTCGACTATTTCCAAAGCCTGTTCGCCCGTGTCTGGCTGTGAAATCAGCAGATCGTCTATTTTGACGCCGATTCGACGTGCGTATTCCGGATCTAATGCGTGTTCGGCATCCACGAAAGCCGCCAGCCCGCCTAATTTTTGAGATTCGGCGATTATGTGCTGAGCCAGTGTAGTCTTGCCTGACGATTCCGGACCGTATATCTCAATTACGCGGCCTCGCGGTATGCCGCCCACCCCCAAAGCTAAATCAAGCGAAAAACAACCAGTGGGTATGGTTTCCACGTTCATGCTTTTTGCTTCACCTAATTTCATAATCGCTCCGTCGCCAAAACGCTCTTTAATGTGCTCAACCGCTGCCTGAGCAGTTTTTATTTTATCAGCAGTGGTTGATAATTTTTTTGACATTGAGATTTTCTCCTTATATTATACCCTGACCGTTTTATTAGGTTTTATTAACTAAAACTTTCCTATAAATAATTGTTGATTGGCCGCGTTTTTTAAAAGCCTCGATTTCAATAATGTTAACGCCTGGTTGTAGAGTGATGGCTTCGTTAAAATTGCCGCTCTGATCATGAAATATTTCCTGACCGTTAATTTTAAGCTTTGATTCATTGTCAACCTGACCCGTTACCTCGATTTCATAGTCGTTAGTAATGGCGTTATCGGCCGGTAGATAAACAACCAGGTTAGGCGCTGAAACAGAGTCGTACATCTCATATCCCAGGTAGCCAAAACAAGCTAGAACGATTAAAATTACCAGACATCGTTTAAAAATTTTGGGCATAATCATGAAAAAATGCCGCGGTAATTCCAAATTAGCTCGTTTTAATCTGCTGGTCGGATGTTTGGTGTTTTCCAGAAGAGCCTTTTCTTTTTCATAAAGACGCATCACTGATTCGGTATTTAAGTTAAGCCAGTCAGCATATTTTTTGAGAAAACCGCGCGTATATATCTCGCTTGGCAGATAACCATAATTACTGCTTTCTATGGCCTCTAAATATTTTTCCTGTATGCCTGTTTGAGCCGCTGCCGTAGGCAAATCAAAACCCGACTCCAGACGGACAGCCAGCAAGCTTTCGCCCAAGGTATTGACACTATTTAATTTTTTTTTCTGAAAAGCTATCATGATAGTATTATTCTACCTTGTCAGGTTCGTTGTTTATTTCGTCATTTGTTTCGTTTTCGTCGTCATCCGGCCTGGAAATAAGGATTTCTCTTGGTTTGGCGCCGTCACCCGGCCCGATTATACCCTCTTCTTCCAATAAATCAAGCAGCCGAGCCGCCCGGGCATAGCCGATTCTTAGACGTCTTTGAAGCAGAGAGGCCGAAGCCTTATTTGCTTGCCAGATTACCTCTTTTGCGCTAGATAACAGTTCATCATCACTGCCGATATCATCCAGTCCCGAAACAACGCGTGATACCTGCTTTTCGGTAACCTCTGACAGATAATTAGGCTCATTGCCGTTTCTAAGATGGTTTACAATACGTTCAATCTCTGCTTCGCTGACCAAGGCTCCCTGAAGGCGCCTTGGTTTAGATAATTCTGATGAAGTAAACAGCATGTCGCCGCGACCCAATAATTTTTCCGCACCGGCATAATCAAGGATGGTGCGCGAATCCATCTGAGAAGCGACGCTAAAAGCAATACGTGAGGTTATGTTAGCTTTGATTAATCCGGTGATTACGTCAACTGACGGCCGCTGAGTGGAAACTATCAGATGGATGCCGACGGCCCTGGCCATCTGAGCTAATCTGATTATGACGCCTTCAACATCTTGCGCGGCCATGGACATAAGATCGGCTAACTCGTCTATAATTACCACTATGTACGGCAGCTTGTTTACTAGGACGCTGTTATTGTAAAGCGTTATATTTTTCTTTCCCGATTCGGATAGCAGATGATAGCGCCGATCCATCTCATTAACGCACCACTTCAGGGCGTTTATTGTTTTATCTACCTGGGTGATTACCGGCGTCAGCAGGTGCGGAATGTCTTGGTAGGAGGTTAATTCAACTTTTTTTGGATCAACCATTATAAATTTTAAATTATCCGGACTGTTTTGATAAAGAAAACTCACAACTATTGAATGAATGCAAACGCTTTTTCCCGAACCGGTCGCGCCGGCGATTAAAAGGTGAGGCATTGAATCAAGATTGGCTAGGACTGTATTTCCGGCGACGTCTTTGCCCAGCCCGATGGCCAAATTGCTGGTTCGTTTTTTGAAGTCGTGACTTTCAAGCAGGTCTCTTAGACCAACCGTGGCTATTTTTTGATTGGGTACCTCAATGCCGACAAGTGATTTCCCTGGAATTGGCGCTTCAATTCTAATCGGGTGGGCAGCCAGCGCCAGTGCCAGATCATTGCTTAAGCCTGTAATTTGGGAAAGCTTAACACCTTCGGATGGCCGAAAAGTATATTGGGTAACCGTGGGCCCGACTTTAATCTCACCCATTTCCACGAGGATACCGAAATTTTCAAGCGTTCTTCTTATCTTTTCAGAGTTGCCTTCAATATCACCGCTGGTCGGCTGAGCATTTTTCTTGTCCAGCAAATCAATCGGTAAGTCAATCTTTCTGGCCCGGATTATTTTCTTTGGGGATTCCTCCTGCTCCATCTTTTTATTATCAATGTTGTCGGGAATAATTGATTGCTGAAAAGATGGGTTATCGTCTGCTTCTATTTCTTCATTAATTGGTTGTTCGGCCGATTCTGGGGATTGATCTGTGTGCCGTGAAAAACTGAACAAACCTTTGATTTTTATAATTAGCCGGCCGATTTTTGAAGGCTTTTCAGCGATTTTATGGAATGACGTATTAAAAAGCATCAGTATTGATATCAAGCAGAGAGCGATCAACAGAATAAGAGAGGTCCAAAAACCCATAATTTTTTGGAAGGGGAAACTTGTAATGAACCCAAGATAACCGCCGCCCCGACCATCGGTGATGGCTGTAACCGCGTCATCAATTGGGATAAAAAGGTGCAAAAAACCGGAGACGGATATTATAAAGACGACCAAACCGACATAATTTGAAGTTTGTAGGTTGAATCGGCGTGGCCTCAAAAGCATGTATCCCCAGCCGATCAGAATTATCGGAAGTAGATAGCGACTCCAACCGAAAAGTTGTTTGAGTCCGGTATTGATAAAATCTCCGACTGACCCTGCCAGATTAAAAAGGCTGAAAAAAGAAATAATACTTAAAGCAAACAAAATAATAACCCCGATTTCCCTTTTAGTCTCCGGAGCGATGGCTGGCTGGCCAGTCGGCTGATCATTAGGACCGCGTTCTCTGTCAGCACGGGTATTTCTTGTTATTTTTTTTACCATAGTAGACTGTATTGTAACACAGAAAAACCGTAACAGCAACTGATTTATAAACCAAAAAAGGCCTTAAAATAAGCCCTTTTTGTAAATAAATTGCCGTGGTTAATTAGTTTTGAAGCCAGTTCCAGCCGGTATTAATTTACCGATTATCACGTTTTCTTTCAAGCCGCGCAGATGGTCCACTTTGCCGGAAACAGCCGCTTCGATTAATACCCGGGCTGTCTCTTGGAACGAAGCGGCGGACAAGAAACTATCGGTTGATAACGAAGCTTTAGTGATGCCCAAAAGCAGGCATTCGCCCTCGGCCTTTTTAGCCGCCGCCTTAAGTTTGTTATTTGCTTCGTTAAATTCGCTATAAGTGACTATTTCACCGGCTAATAAATCAGTATCACCAGCATCTTTTATATAGATGCGTGAAAACATCTGTTTGACTATTACTTCAACGTGCTTTTCATTTAATTTTTGCCCTTGTGATGAGTAAATATAGCTAATTTCTTTGATTATATAACGTTGCGTCGCTTCTTTGCCTTTTAAACGGTAAATCTGATGAAGATCAATGTTGCCCTCGCATAGCTGATCACCTTTAGTTACCAGATCTTTATCTTTAACCCAGATGCTATGGCCAATTGGTATTTGGTATTCACGGGTGCGCTGTCCGGGCCGCATAATTTTTAATTTGCGATCGGATATTTTAATCTCGCCACCAGCCTTGGCTTTTATTTCTTCCTTATCAAACAGCCAGAGCGTATCTCCCTTTTTCACTTTCTGACCGTCCTTAACCTTGAGTTTGAGCGACGGAGTCTTTGGCTCAACAGGCAGACTGTAGGCATCGCTGACTGGTTCATCGGACAAAACTTTGACAGTGTATTGTTTGCCCTGTTGAGTAACGTATGCCTGACCATCGGCTTCGGTCAAAATTGATGGTTTTTTAATCGGCCGAGCTTCAAACAACTCTTCGACTCGTGGCAAACCTTGAGTGATATCAAGTCCGGCCACGCCGCCAGTGTGAAATGTTCTCATGGTCAGCTGAGTGCCTGGTTCGCCGATACTCTGGGCGGCAATTATACCGACTGCCGTGCCTGGTTTTACCAAGGCGTTATAACCGAGGTCATAACCATAGCATTTTTGACAAATGCCCCGGGTGGTTTTACAGGTGAGGGGAGATCTGATGGTCGCTTCCGCGATGTCTTGTTTTTCTATTGCGTCGGTCAGCTCTCGGGTTATCAATTCACCTTTTTTGGCAATGATCTTGCCGGTCTTTGAATTTTTAATGTCAGCTAATATATATCGTCCAAATATTCTTTCAGCTAAAGTAGTTCCCGCGTCCTCGCACTCTTTTTTTGTTACCGTTATACCGCCGTGGTCGCCGCAGTCCTTTTCCGATATGACAATATCCTGAGAAACGTCAATCAGGCGGCGGGTTAGATAGCCGGCATTGGCGGTTCTGAGAGCGGTATCGGATAGCCCCTTTCTGGCGCCGTGAGTTGATATGAAATATTCCAAAACTTCAAAACCCTCTTTAAAACTTCCTTTGACCGGCAGTTCGATTATTTCACCAGCCGGATTGGTTACCAGACCCTTCATGCCCATCATCTGTGTTACCTGTGCCCAAGAACCGCGGGAGCCGGACTCGATCATCGTATAAACCGATCCAGCCGGATCTAAGGCCTGACGGCAGGCGACCGTAACTTTCTCTTTAGCCTGCTCCCAAGTTTTGATTATTTTCAGATATCTTTCATCTTCTGTTAGCAGGCCGGATTGATAATGGGATTCAATTTCGCTTATCTGTTTTTCGGCGGCCGTAATGATATCATATTTATTTTTTGGTACGGGCAGGTCGTTCATACCCCAGCTGATGCCTGAGCTGGTGACGTATTTAAAGCTGGCTGACATCAGATCATCTAGGAATTTTACTGTCACCTCTGCCCCGCGTTCATTAAGTATCGAGCTAGTCAGCAGACGGAGCTCTTTTTTATCCATTGCCCTGTTGATATAAGCCGTACCTTTGGGCATGAAGCTGTTAAATATTAATCGGCCCGGACTGGTTACGATCAGCTTTTTATCTTGGCGGACTTTTATCGGGTCCTGCAAATTAATAATTTTCAGGTTGTAAGCAAGAATCACCTCGTCAGGATGGCTGTATATTTTTAAGCTTTTTTCGTCAATTTTGTCTTCTTTGTTGATAAAAGTGAGATAGAAACAGCCTAATACAATATCCTGATTAGGCGTGGAGACAGGTTCACCGGTCGCTGGTTTTAAAAGATTTTTGGTTGAACGCATAAGCTCGGCCGCTTCTTGTTTTGCTTTTTCGGTTAAGGGCACATGAACGGCCATTTGGTCGCCGTCAAAATCAGCATTAAAAGCCGGACAGACCAGCGGATGTATTTGAATCGCTTTGCCCTCTATCAGTATCGGCTGAAAGGCTTGGATACCGAGACGATGCAGGGTCGGGGCCCGATTGAGTAAGACATTGGCATTATTTGTAATTTCCTCGAGTATGTCCCAGACTTCTGACCGACTTGATTCTATAAACCGGCTGGCTGATCTGACATTATGAACGTATTCGCGCTGGATTAATTGGCTGATGACAAAGGGTTTGAAAAGTTCGAGCGCCATTTTCTTAGGCAGACCGCACTGATTCAGACGCAGTCTTGGCCCGACGACAATTACCGAACGGCCAGAATAATCCACGCGTTTGCCTAGAAGATTTTGGCGGAAACGACCCTGCTTACCCTTAAGAATATCAGCTATTGATTTCAGCATCCTTTTTTGGCCAGTTGAAGCGGTGACTGTTTTGCCATGACGGGCGCTGTTGTCAATCAGGGCGTCAACCGCTTCCTGAAGCATCCTTTTTTCATTACGGCAAATTACTTCAGGGGCGTTTAATTCAATTAATCTTTTGAGACGATTATTGCGGTTTATCACCCGGCGGTATAAATCATTTAGGTCAGAAGCCGCAAAACGACCGCCATCCAACTGGACCATCGGTCTTAAATCAGGCGGTATGACCGGTAGCACGCTTAGTATCATCCACTCGGGACGGATATCATTCTTTTGAAGATTTTTGACTAATTTCAGACGCCGGATCAGCTTCCTTTTTCTGTTAAAGGAAGACTTGACTATTTCCTGTTCGATTTGTTTCGATAATTCGTCAAAATCAACCTCGTTTAATAATTGTCTGATTGCCTCCGCGCCAATGCTGGCTTCAAATACATGCCCGTATTTCAGGGATAGATCCTGATAGACACTCTCGGAGATTATCAGAGATTTTTTGATGCCTCTTAGTTCCTTCTTAGCCAATTCAACCATGGTTTCCAGTTCTTTCAGCTTCTCTTCTTTTAGCTGCGCGTTGGCCGCCAGCTCGTCACTCATTTTTTTGCTAACTTCTGTTTTTTGGTTGGCCTCGCCGGAATACCGCTGTCGGATTTCATTGCTCGATCGATTAAAATCATTCTCCAGCTGTTTTTTCTTTGATTGGAATTCTTGATCAATTTGCTTGAGGCTTTCTTGACGAAGCGATTCGTTAACATTAGTTATTATAAAGTTAGCGAAATAAATAATCTTTTCCATCTCTTGCGTTGACAAATCCAAAATCAGGCCGATCTTTGAAGGTACTCCGCGTAAAAACCAGATGTGCGAAACCGGCGCCGCCAGATCAATGTGCCCCATGCGTTCGCGTCTGACGATGCTTCGCGTCACCTCGACTCCGCATTTGTCGCAAATTATGCCCTTGTATCTTATTCTTTTGTATTTGCCGCAATAGCACTCCCAATCCTTTGACGGTCCAAAAATTTCTTCGGCGAATAGACCGTCTTTCTCGGGCTTCTGAGTACGATAATTAATAGTTTCCGGTTTGGTAACTTCACCATAGGACCAGCTGTGTATTTCATCGGGCGAAGCCAGTTTTAGCTTCATCTCTGTAAAATCCAATGTTTTCGTTTCTTCTCTCTGCATTGTTATTTTTTGGGTTTAACTTCTTTTTTAATGTTTTCTTTGGTCGGCGGATATTTCGGGCTAGCCTTTTCATCGTAATCTTTATTGTCAATCAAGTTGCCTAATAATTCGACATCCAGAGCCAGGCCTTTCAGCTCTCTGACTAAAACATTGAAAGATTCCGGAACGTTAATTTTCCTGATCGGCTCGCCTTTAATAATAGCTTCGTAAGCTTTGGAGCGCCCAGGAACATCGTCAGATTTAATGGTGATCATTTCCTGCAGGGTGTGCGCCGCGCCATAAGCTTCCAGCGCCCAGACTTCCATTTCACCAAAACGCTGGCCGCCGAATTGAGCTTTGCCGCCGAGCGGCTGCTGAGTAACTAATGAGTAAGGGCCGATTGATCGCTGATGAATTTTATCTTCAACTAAATGATTGAGCTTCATTATATAGATATAGCCGACAGTGACCTGTTGATCAAACGGTATGCCGGTCCTTCCGTCATAAAGGGTTACTTTGCCGTTTTCAGGCAGGCCGGCTCTTTTTAATTCAGCGATGATCTGATGGTCATCAATGCCATTGAGGACGGGAGAGGCCACTTTGATGCCCAATTTTTGGGCGGCAAAACCAATATGTGTTTCAAGTATCTGACCGAGGTTCATGCGTGAGACGACGCCCAGCGGATTTAATATTATATCGACCGGCGTGCCATCTTCTAAAAACGGCAGATCTTCGGTAGCCACTATTCTTGATATGACGCCCTTGTTGCCGTGGCGGCCGGCTAATTTATCGCCAACCTGCACTTTTCTTAGCTGGGCCACGGAAACCTGAATGGTCTTTATGACTCCGGCCGGCAATTTATCTCCGCTTTCTTTTGAAAAGATCTTAACGTCCACAACCTTGCCATGCTCGCCATGCTCTAAATACAGCGAGCTGTCTTTAACGTCTTTGGCTTTTTCACCAAAAATAGCCCGCAGAAGCTTTTCTTCAGCGGATAGCTCGGTTTCGCCTTTTGGTGTTATTTTGCCGACCAGTATATCGCCCGAAGCGACATCAGCGCCGATTCTGACAATGCCGCTTTCATCCAGGTCTTTTAATTTTTCTTCGCTGACATTGGGAATGTCCCGCGTAATCAATTCCGGACCGAGTTTGGTATCTCTGATATCAACAGAATAATCCTCTATATGGATTGAGGTTAATTTATCGCTTTGAACCAGGCGTTCGGAAATCAATATCGCATCTTCGTAATTGCCACCTTCCCAGGGAATAAAAGCGACCAGTATGTTTTGGCCCAGAGCCAGTTCGCCGTTCTCGGTTGAGGCGCCATCAGCCAAGACATCGCCTTTTTTAACCTTTTCGTTTTTATCGACGATCGCATGTTGGTTCATGCAGGTGGCGGCATTAGACCTGACAAAATTTCTCAATGGATATTTATGAAGATTGTGTTTGTCATCCATTACCTCGATTTCTGACGCCTGAACTTTGGTGACAATACCGTCGGTTTTGTTCAGGATGACATGGCCGGAATCACAAGCCGCTCTTTTTTCAACGCCGGTCCCAACAATCGGCGCCGAAGGTTTGATGCAGGAGACGGATTGACGTTGCATGTTAGTACCCATTAGCGCCCGGGCGGCGTCATCGTGTTCCAAGAACGGGATGAGCGAGGTGGCAACGCTGACAATTTGTTTTGGCGAAACGGCCATGAAATCTATTTCACTGGTTACCGCAATCGTCGGTTCGCCGTTACGCCTGACTTCAGCCCGGTCAAAAGCAAAATAATTTTCCTGGTCCAGCGGCGTAGTAGCCGCGGTTGTAACATATTGTTCCTCTTCAAACGCGTCGAGATGGACAATTTCGTCGCTTACCCGGGGTCTAAGCAGCACCTTTTCTTGACCGTTTTTGGACAGCTCTCTTGCTTGTTGTTTAGTTATGATTTCTTTAGCTTTTACAATAATATTGCCGCTCTTATCAGTTAAATCCTCCTGAGCTTGATAGCCGACTGCCGACTGCCCGTCATTAGGCGCGTTTTTAATAACTTTTCTATAAGGTGTTTCAATAAAGCCAAAATCGTTTACCCGGGCAAAAGTCGTCAGATGGCCGACCAGACCTATATTCGGTCCTTCGGGAGTGGCAATTGGGCAGATGCGGCCATAATGAGTTCGGTGCACGTCGCGGACGTCAAAACCGGCCCGTTCCCTTGATAGGCCGCCCGGCCCCATGGCTGAAAGGCGGCGTTTATGCTCCAGTTCGGCCAGCGGATTTGTCTGATCCATAAACTGGGAGAGCTGAGATGACATGAAGAATTCTTTGACCGCGCCCATAACCGGCCGAGCATTAATCAGCTGATTCGGCGTCAGGGTGTTGATGTCCATCGTACTCATGCGGTCGCGAATAATCCTTTCCATCCTGGCCAGACCAACGCGGAATTTATTCTGGACCAGTTCGCCGATCGCCCTGACCCGGCGGTTGCCCAGATGATCAATGTCGTCAGCTTCCACCTGGCTGTTGTTTAAATTGATAATTTCACGGATTATCGCGATCAGGTCTTCGCGTCTGAGAACGCGCGTTTCCTTATTATTAAGGATATCAAAATTAAACCGTTGGTTTAGTTTGTAACGGCCGACCCGGCCGAAATCATAGCGGTCAAATGAAAAAAACATTTTGTAAATCAAATCGCGGGCGTTATCGACGGTGGCTAAATCACCCGGCCTGATTCTTTTATAAACCTCTTTCAGGCCGTCAGCTTCTGACCGAGCGGCATCTTTGGCGATTGTCTGATCAATATAGCCGACATCCGGATTAGTATCGACGTCTTTAAAAAGATCTCTGATTTCCTCATCGCCGCCATAGCCGAAAGCCCGCAGCAGGCTGGTGATTGGCACTTTTCGCTTGCGGTCTATTTTGACGATAATAATGTTATTATAATCGGTTTCCAATTCTAGCCAGGCGCCGCGGTTGGGAATTATTTTAGCTCCGTAGTAGCGCCGGCCGCGATAAAACTCTGATGTAAAAAACACCCCAGCCGATCTGATAAGCTGGGAAACGACAACTCTTTCAATGCCGTTGACGATAAAGGTGCCACGTTCGGTCATCAACGGAAAATCGCCCAAGTAGACTTCCTGCTCTTTTATCTCGCCGGTTTTTTTATTGACCAGGCGGCAGTTGACCCGAAGCGCCGCTTCAAAAGTCAGATTTTTTGATTTGGCGGTTAATTCGTCGAAACGCGGTTCATCCAAATAATATTTGTCGAAATATAATTCAAGATTGCGGCCCATGTATTCCTGGACCGGTGATATTTCGTCAAACAGCTCTTTTAAGCCCTCGCTAAAAAACCAATCATACGATTTCTGCTGAATGGTGATCAGATTTGGGAGCTCAATGACCTCGCGCAGCGGGTTATAAATCTTCCGCTCCGATGTTTCAATACTATCTTGTTTTGACATAAAAACTTGCCCCTTTCCCGAGTCACGCGCTTAGTCGTGTGGGAACAGGGTACAGGAACTTGGCTAATGGTTCCTAAAATATTTCGTTACAAAACCCCGAAACGGGGTAAATAGTCATGAATTGATAATAACACTATTTTTTCGCTTGTCAAGAATATACCTAAAAATAGCTGTTTTAATAGGATAAAAGCCAATATTAGCCAAATAAAACCAGTTTAAATGGTTTTTATCAGGAAAATTGTTGTAAACACAATCCTGACAACTTATCCACATTTTGTTAGTTGATCAATATAAGTTTCAATCAATTCTTATAGATCGCAACAGATAATGTGCGTAAGCCTGTCATTCTCTGAGCCCCCACCGCTATCCCAATAGCGGACACCGCAGACAAATTTGCCAGCAGAACACATGTGTAATGTACCTTCGGGCTGGCTTGGCATTTGTTTTGTTTCAGAATCTCCGTGGATATTTCCATATGTTCCAAAATCACCGCTTGAAAAAACTCCATAGCGCGTGCCAGTGCCTGATCCAGCCTCGCCCCAAACACCGTAGCTGTATTCGCCCGTATCAGCTGTTCCGCCCTTGCCCCAAACGCCGACAGTAGTACCATAGGTGCCGGTACCGCCGCCTATGCCATAGACACCGGCTGATCTGGTTTGCCCGGTGGTGCCACGGCCGATTCCAACCACACCATAGCTTCCGCGGTTTGTGGAACTAGTTGCGCCGCCAACACCCAATATGGCTATGCCAGTATTGGTGGTGGATTCATTGATTGCCCGAAGCGTGGCACGATCGTCATAGAGAGGCTCCAGGTGTTCTTCGGTTGCCCGACCGCTGAAAAAACCGGCGTAGCCATCTATGCCATTCTGCTGGGCGTAAATTGCCGAGTGGTCGGTATTGGCATAAGCCGCAATCGCGTCGCCAGTACTGCCCGCGCCGGCCAATGAGTGGTTAACGACAAATTTACCAACCGGATCAATCTGATTTACACCGATATTGCCCCCGCTCTCAATTATCATGTGATGAGTAAAATCGCTATGTTGATCAATATCCCCGCTGTTATTAATTTCTCCGAATAGTATATCAGCGCCCTGACCAGTAAATATTCTAGTGCCCCAACCCGAGGCAGATTGACCGAGATCCATGCCATAGCTGTAGTTGCCAGTGCCGCCATAGACGACCAAACCAGGGTTAAGATACGTGCCGTCGGCCTCGCCGGCGGAATTGGTATTTAAATAACTGGTAATGTCGTAAGTGCCGCTGGTCGGCCAATTTTGAACTATATTTCCATCATATACTTCAAGTTTGTGCGAGGCGGAAGCCGTGTTTATACCAACATTGCCGTCAGATTTGATAAATACCCGATCATTGGTTCCGCCTGAGCCAAGGCGCAAATTCCTGCTGGCGCCTGTCAGTATGTATAGATCGGTTGATCCAGAATATATATTAGCGCCATTGCCACCGGTAAACTCCAGCTCGTAGGTAGTGTTAGTCCCTATTTTCATCCCGACCGTGCCCTCAGCCGGCTGCGCGATCTCAAGCTTGGCTGATGGGCTAGCCGTCCCAATTCCGATGTCACCGTCTCTTTGTACAGCCAACGCATCAGCCGTAGTATGAGTATCAAAAGAGAAAACCGGATCGTCATAGTCGATCTGAAATGTCTGGATTTGGCTGCCGGCGTGAACAGCCAGTTTTAAATCGTTGCTTGTATTACTGTATTCCAGGCCGGCCCATTCACCGCTGTCCCAGATCTGCAAATCTTCATAAG
>JAEAME010000345.1_pt1 | contig 51072 bp, 29 predicted proteins | sample 8958731 | NCBI WGS metagenome assembly JAEAME01 (sample SAMN16933194, study PRJNA681113) | bioreactor sludge metagenome | isolation source: anerobic bioreactor sludge (Control) | place: India:Bengaluru | collected 2018-10-24
GTATTTTATCAAATTATTGTTCGTGCAATGAATTTAGTGTTGATTTTACAACGTTGTGTTTATATTTTCCTGTCGTTTTAGTTTTATCCATGCCTTTACGGTCTTCTAATTACTTGTTTCTGTACATCGAAATTAATTCAATAAGGAATTTTTAATATTATAAAAAATATTATCTCAAATTAAAAAGCAATCTTTATATAATTGCCATTAATTAGTTAAATGGTTAATTTTAATAGATTGCTTTTTTATCCTAGTTTTTATTAGTTTATTGGAGTTAGAAGTATATTATGTGTTACATTATTCCTATCTACATCAATATAAGCTTGATAGAAATATATTTTTCCTTCATATGTAAGTTCAGCAAAAATTTTATAATCTTCATATTCGGGAATCCTTACATTTGATATAATAAAACTTCCGTCTGTATTAGGTTTTATATTATCAAACAATACATTTCCTGATATATCTTTTAATTTAATTGTAACTTTAGAAGCCATCTCAGCAGTTATTGCAGTACCAGTAGTTGTTATAGCAGTTCCTGTTGTTATAAAGACATTACCTGAAATTGTCGCAATTTTATCAGTTGGAACTTCATAATCCTCAAATATTAAAATACATTCATAAGCTTCATATTGACCTTCTATTATTGTGATACTTTTGATTGAATATAACATATTACCGTCAACATTCAAGCTTGCAGTTGCAACACATACGCCAGGTTTTAACCATGGACCAGCTATTACACAGGTACTACCAATTTGACTTGTACTATATCTACCTCCATCAGACACCATTTGTAAAGCAGCATCATCAATGATCACTCCATTTTTATCAAATGCTCTAACTTTAATTGCATACGACTTTAAATATACAATATCTTTATTAAATCTAATATCATTTTGAGAAGAAGTTGTATAATATATGTTATTTATTTCTATATCTTCTCCATTAATTTCGTAGCTATAATTTTGTGAGTCTAGATCTTCAAAAGTATAATTTCCGTTTTCATCGGTAAGAGCATTTTTTCCTTGACCTCTAACACGTTTACCATCCTTATCAAAAACATTAAGAAAAACTCTTACATTAGCAGCTGGAATGTCATGAATAGAAATCATTTTACCTGTTAAGGTAGTTGAATCTAAACCATAATCTTTTAGAATTACTTTTATTTCAGTTTTGAAATCATCAACTTTATTTACAACAACTTCAGTGTTTTCCAAATCAGTTAATATCATTTCTCCTGTATTTGAGTATTGCATAAGTTTATAACTATTATTACTATAATCAGTTGAAAATACAATATTACGAGAATTTTCATACGACTTATCTATTTGAGCACTAGAATAGAAATTTCCTATGTTGTCTTTTATATGTACTATTACATGATTAACAGCAACACCATGTTTATCAACTGCACTATAAACCTGTACTGGAGATTTTTCAAGCTTTAATTCAACATTAGTATTAGAAAAAAGCTTTGGTAAATTTTTAGATGTTCTATATCCATAATCCTCAGTATCAATTATATTAGCTTTAATGCTATATTTTATTTTAGAATCTATATAAAAACTAAACTTTCCACTGGTATCTGTTATAGCTCTTCTTGATATACCATTTGAATATATAGTTACTTCTACATTTTCAACAGGCTCTCCCCCATAAACTACAGCCCCAGTTACATAATATTTATCTTTTATAGATATGAATCCTTTATCATCTATATATTTTACTATATTTGTAATAGCTTTTGTTAAAACATCTGATTTTAATAATTCATTTGGATAAAATTTAGGACTTTGGTAAATACCATCTGCAAGTCCTTCCTTTATAAATGCTAATATATATTCTTTAGCCCAATGATCATTAATATCTTCTACAACGATATCTGTCGGAATGTTCTCTAAACCAGTTCTACCTAATAACAAATCTACAACTATTTTAGCCAATTCAGATCTCTTAACATTATAATTAGGATTTAATTTTACTTCAGGATTCTCATATAAGATTTTACTCTTTATGAGCCATGCAACAACTATTTGTTGTTCTTCTGTTAATTCATTCCAATCAGCAAAATATTGTACTTTTAGTTCATCTTCCGTAGGAGCTACTAATAATCCTTTTATTTTTTCGTTTGTAAATAATTGTTCAATTAGTTGTATTTTTGTAATATTGCTGACTACTGGTTGTTCTGGTTCCGGTTCTGGATTTGGCTCTGGTTGTGGTCCTGGATTTGGATCTGGTTGTTGTCCTGGATTGCTTGTTCCACTTCCACTTGTTGATCCAACTTCTTTTCCTTCAATTTCTGCTACTACACCCTCTGCAATATTTACTGATTCAACCTTTTGATTTACCTCTACTCCATCAACATTAATGTTAATATTTGAAATTGTACCTGAACCTTCAATATTTACTGCATTATCAGCAATAATTGTTGTTACTTTTGACTTGTCATCCAATACTATTGTAGAAGCTTTTAGTACTTCACCATCATTTGGATTTGCAGGAATTACGTTAATTTTTTCAACTGTAGCATCTGATAATTGAACATTAGTATTTGGAGCAACATTTATCTCTGAAAAGCTACCACTTAATGTTACATTAACACTAGAATCAATCTCTATCTTTACTGAATTACCATCAACTACTACTCTAACTGGATTTTTTGCATTAACTATAAAACTATTGTAATAATTAGAATTTTTTGATTTAATAGAGTTTTGTCCACCACCCGCTACTATAACATTGCCTTTAACTACAATATTATCTAAAGTTACATCTCCATCGCCTATACCTTCTGCTAAAAACAAATCTCCTAAAATCGTCATATCTTTCAAGATAACATCTCTAGTATTTACAACAAGATTACCATTTACATCTTTATTATATTCACCTTTTTCATTTATTAAGGATGCAGTGATGTTATTAATAATAGTTAGTAATTCTGCTCTAGTTATACCTTTCTTAGGCATAACTCTTCCATCAGGAGTTCCCTGTATATACTTATGTGAATGCATAGCTGCTACAGATTCTTGAGCCCATGGTGATATATCTTCTTTGTCTTTAAATATTATGTCTGTCTTGCCTACAACCTTATATGCCTTAGCAATTGAAAATATTGCTTCTTCTCTAGTTAATTTTTCATTAGGTCTAAAATAAGCTTCATTAAAGTCATACATCAGCTTAGTGCTACTAATTAAATTTACTGACTTATAAAACCAATCATCCTCTCTTACATCTGAATAGGTTTTAGAGTTTAAAACACTTGAATAACCAAATATACTAACAAGAATTTGTGCAAACTCAGCACGAGTGATATCTTTGTTAGGCTTGTAACTACCATCATCATAACCTTTAACTATTTCTTTGCTTTTCCATTTTTCAATTATACTATTTGCCCAGTGAGTTGTGTAATCATTTTCTTGTGCAAAAGCATTCATAGGAAATGTAAAAATCATTAGAAACGTCAAGATTAGTGAAATAAATTTTTTGAACATTTTAACCCCTTTCTAAAATTTCATCTTTGTATTTACTTAACACAAATTATGACATTATTTAACATAATTGGGTGTTAGCTTGTACCATCTTATCATATTGGAAATTATATTTCAAGTAGTAATAACTAATTTTAACCAATTTATGATTAAATTTTACAATATTCTAGTATACAACATTTAATTATTAAATAAAAAGATAAAATATACTATATAATTCTCGTGCTAAAATAAGAGTTGATAAAACAATATAGATAATACAAAAATGACAAACCCATCATATTTAAGATAGGTTTGTCATCCTTTTTATGAGCTAATTGCTCATATTATTTTGTGTTTTATTTGTTATTGTGCTTCAATTAGTCTTATAAATCTTGCAAGCATTGTCATAACTTCTGCTCTTGTTATAGTTCTGTTTGGAGCAAAGCTATTGTCGCTTCCAAGTATTATACCTAATTCTCTAGCTTTTTGTACTGATTCAGCTGCCCAAGCACTTACATTGCTTTCATCTGTAAATTGAACCTTATTTTCTGTAGTAGATTTAAGTTCCAATTTCATTAGCTTAGCATAGTTTATTAGCATATGTGCAAGTTGTTCTCTTGTTAATGAATCTTCTGGATTAAATTCTCCATTACCAGTTCCACTAACTAATCCAAGCTGTGCTGCCCACTCTACAAATGGTGTATAATATTGACCAGTTGCATCATTGAAGCTTGAAGAACTTCCAAATTGATTTGGATCAATCTTAGCTAATCTTCCTAATATTGTAACGATCATTCCCCTGTTCATTTCAGTTTCAGGAGAGAACTCACCTTCAGATGTACCGTTTACTAATCCAAGTCCAGCAATATATCCTATGTCATCCTTAGCCCAGTGATTTGTAGTATCATCAAATTCTACTGGTACTACAGGATCAGGAGTAGTTGGTGTTGTCGGTGTAGTTGGTGTAGTTGGTGTAGTTGGTGTTGTTGGTGTTGTTGGTGTTGTAGGACCTGGCTCTACAATTGGATCAAACATCCAATTTGCAATTAAAGTTAAATCTGAAGTTATTGCTGTATTAAAATCAAATGCTGTTTGTTGACCAACTTCAAACCATCCTAAGAATCTATAGTTATATCTAGCAGGATCAACAGGTCTTGCTACTTTAGCTCCATCTTTAACAACTGCTAATCTATCACTAGTACTTCCTGACACATTGCCACCATTTAGCTTAAATGTTACAACATGATCAGCTTTTTCTGCCCATTTAGCAACAAATATAGTATCTGCTGTTATTGGATTTGTAGTAAAATCAAATAAGTTTGTTTCACCATATTTAACCCAACCTACAAAATTGAATCCGTCTCTAGTCACATTTCCTACTATAGCAGAAGGAGTAACTGTTGATCCATCATCAATCATAGCTATTATATCATCTGATGAACCATCTACTGCTCCACCATTTAACTTAAATGTTACTTTTCTTTGCTCTATTCCATTTGGATTAATTAGAATGTTCTCTTCATATATGTTACCAGCAATATCAACAAGTACTAAGATTGCATATTTACTAGTAATACCAGTATAATTTAATACAAATTCACTAGTTACGCCATTAGCAACAGGAGCAGTTTTTAAACTTTTAGAAACTAAATTACCATCAATTGTATACAATCCAACATAACTCAATAATTGATTATCTTTTGCATTAACAGTTAACGTTTTATTAACTTCATCTACAGTAAAATCACCATCAAGTTGAGGTGCAGTAGTATCTACTTTAACAGGTATTATGTAATCTTCTGGAGTTGCTCCATTATAATCCAATAGAGATGTTATAACATAATAGTATTGTCCATCTTGTACCTTATTGCCCAACTTATTTCTTCCATCCCAAGCTGGCATAGTATATGTATTTAATGGTACGTTGTATACAAATCCTTTTCTAACGTATGAACCATATTGCTCATCCATTAAATTAGCTATTGTATTACCTAAATTGTCTTTTACATCAACTTTAATATATCTTACATTTCTTAAAAGGTTTATATCATAATTTATATCATCAAATAATCCATCTCCATTTGGTGATATTGATATCCAATTATATTGTAAAATGCCATTAACATGTCTACCTAGTAAATAACCTTCAGAATCATAAGCTACTGAACCATTCCAGAAAGATTTAGCAAAATTAGGATTTCTAACATATTTATTATCTTTGTTTAAGCTATATGAAGCATCATAATATTCTGATCCATCAACAGTTGGAGCATCAGTCCAATCTCCATAAAATCCCATATAAGGTATACTTAAATCAGGTTGTTCACTTAAAGAAATCAATTCTACGAATCCTTCTACAAAGAATCCATTTTTAAATATACTATATAATAAATCCATTTCTTCTGAATTTAGTGAAGCTGTTACAGTTACATGAGTAGTACCTGGCTTTGCAGAAACTATAGCTCTTATAGCAGAATCGCTTGTTACAGGTGCTCCTATTGGGTTAATTCTTATAGCTGAAGAAGTTGTAGAACCTGAAAATTCTATATTTGCATCTTCTGCTACAAGCATTTGAGAATATTCAAGTTGAAATGCTTCTGAAACTATAGTCATAACAGGTCCAAGATTTCTTGGGTATTCTGAAAATATACTTCCAGAAAGTTCATACTCATAAGTATTATCAGATAGGTTAACTATATCAAATTCTATACTAAAAGTATCTCCTATTTTATCAAATAATTCAACTTTTGCTTTTCCACTTTTTTCATTCATCAAGTATACATCAGATTTTGTTGCTGCAACTAAATCCATAAGTCCAGCACCTTGTCTTCTTGGTGAATAAATATTACCATTTGTTGGGTCAGTAATAGTTTTAGCAGTACTCATTAACAGTGCTTCAAGTACTGTTGCTCTATCTTTAGCTGTCATGCCTACAAACTTAGAATTTACATTTGCATATTGTTGCATGATAGCCATACCACCTGCTACGTGAGGTGAAGCCATTGATGTACCACTCATAGAACCATATTCATTATTAGGTAATGTAGAATATATTTGTCCTCCTGGTGCAGTTATTTCTGGCTTTAATTTTAAATCAGGAGTAGTTCCCCATGAAGTAAAATCACTCATTGCGCCAGCAGTTGTATTGCTAAATATACTAGAATAATTATTATTAACAGTTATTTCTTTAACAGAAGCACCAGCAAGAGCGACACCATCATTCATTAATATTGAGATTGCAGGAACATCTCCTGTAACTCCTGTTAAATTTAGACCTAACATTCCAGGTGCATTGTTATATACTATAACTCCAGCAGCTCCAGCAGCAGCAGCATTGTTAACCTTTACAAAGAAACTAATACTACCTCTTTGAACAAGAGCGATTTTTCCAGTTAAATCTTTGCCAACAAAATCTTCTTCTGTACCAAGACCACAAACTACATATTCATATGTACCATTTAATATTTCAGTAAAAGAACGTCCTGAAGGAAGATAAGTTGGACTACTATCTGAAAACTGAACTTTTAAATCTTCTGGTCCCAAAATATAAGGAAGAACTACATTTGTATTATTAATACTTGCAACTGATGTTGAATAATATTTAGCTGAAGGTGATCCAAGTAAACCAGAATCAACATTTGTTACTAATGGTTCTTCTAGACCTATTTCATTATAAAGTATACTTCCATATCCAACCTTATTTGCATTACCTGCTGAAACAGCAATAATAATTCCAGCTTCTCTAGCGTTTTTAAGTGAAGTTTCATAACTAAACTCTTCACCATCAGAGTCATCAGTAAATCCAGCAACACTACCTATACTCATATTTATTGCATCTGCTCCTAGTGTTATTGCATCATCTATAGCTGCTAATGTATCACTTACAGCAGCTCCATCTGATTTACTAGAGAAGATTTTCATACCAAATATTTGTGCTTCAGGCGCTACTCCATTAAACGGAATCTCTGTATGAAGTTCTACGTTTTTGGCTATAGCGGCATCAGCATTGGCTGCAACAGTGCCTGTTACGTGAACACCATGATCGTTATTATCTGCAAAGGCATCTATATCTCTATCAGCGTAATCAAATGTATAAGGGAATTTTGCATTCTTATACAAATCATCTGCTGATATTCCAGTAGATCTTTCTGTAGCATTTAATTTTGATAAAACTGCTGATATATTAGTTTTATTAATTTTACCTGTACTATCATCTGTCAAATGCATAAGTTCATGATTTACGTCAAAACCGGTATCTAGAACTGCTACAACTGTTCCTTCACCTGTATATCCTGTAGCCCATGTAGAAGGAGCATTTATCATACCTGTACTAGTATTCATTGAAGGTTCAGGTAAGCTATATATGGAATCGCGATATACCTTCTTAACACCTGGCAAAGCTTTGATTACTTCAATGTCTTTTCTTTGTACAATAGCTGCAAATCCGCTCATTACATTAGTATAAGCATATTTAAACTCTATATCAGCGTTTAATTTACTATTAATTTGAGCTTGTACAAGTTCTTGAGTGCTAATTATTTCGTTTCTTATTCTGTCTGCAGTTTCTGTTTGTAAAAATGTTTTAACACCTAATGTCTGAACTTGAGAATAATCCAACAAAGCCTTATCTTCGAGTTCAATGATTACACTTACTTTTTCATTCATATCTACTACATCTTTATTTTGTATAGATATCTTTTCAAGTGTACTTTCTAATGATGCTTTTATTGCTTCTGTAGCTTTCGATTCTTTTAAGTTACTTGCAGCTTCAGGAATCGTTGTGCCAAAAGCAAAGCTAAAACTTGATATTATCATTAAAAATGATAATACTAGAGACATTAATCTCATTCTTTTCTTCATACTTACCTCCATATTTTCTTAATGCTTTTTGTCTAAGTGATAGTAATAAATATAAAAAATATTAATTTTATATTGTTAATAGCATCACTGTTCCGAGCATTAAATTTTTATAAAACTCCAAGGCTCTGGAAAACCTTGTCCGCTTTTTTCGTAATGAATAGATACGTTTTCACAAAATTTGATTTACAAAATATTTATTGCTTTATGTAGAATTTATCCATATAATCGTTTGTTTTACTTGTATTATCAATATATTGGTTCAATTTCAAATTATGTATAATTCTGTAAACCCAATAAAGAAATTTTAACACTAGATCAATGTAAAGTCAACTAATTTGTAAAATTAAAATTTTTCTTTTTCCTTGATTATTTGGCTGATGCTTGTTATAATAGTAGTGGTATTATATTTATAAAATATTGTTTTTAAGGACTAAAATGAAAGGAATACATACTAAAATGAATGAAGAACAGAATTTTAACAGGTATGAGGATGAAATTGATTTAAAAGAACTTGTTATGGTATTGTGGAATGGAAAAAAAACAATTTTAATAGCGACCATGATTTTTGCTATTTTATCAGCACTCGTAACTATGTTTTTTATATCTCCTGTTTATGAAGCTAAGCTAGATCTACTAGTGAATTTTCCTGAAACCGTAAGTACAAAATACGGTGATTATAAATTACTTTTAACAACAAATGAGCAATATATTAACTTATTCTATGATAATAGCGTTATAAGCAAAACTATAAGTGACATGGGATATGATAAGAATACAACAACTATTGAGGGCTTATCAGATAGAATAACTATAGAAAAGGACAAGGACCGTCCAAATATCTTTAGAATTAAGGTTAAAGCAAATGATTCTCAGGAAGCTCTAACTTTAGCAAATACACTATATAAAAATTATTTGATATTAGTAAATGCAAATACTAAATTAAGAAGTGTTGAACATTTTATAGATACATACACAACTGATTTAAGTAAATCCGCAGAAAGCTTAAAAACAAGCAAAATTTTATTAGAGCAATATAAAAAACAGCTTGAGAGCATATCTCAAACAATAAATCAAAACAGTTTATTAGGAGCTATAGAGTCTACTAATACTAATTACATGGTTCTAGAAAGTATAATTAATCAAAACTATAAAAAGGTTGAGTTAGATATCATAAACACTGAGCAAGAAATATTTAACCTTGAAAATCGAGTAAATGTAGTAAATCAGTATTTAGCTGAGTTAGCTGAAATTAAGAATGATATTGTCAACAACAATAATTTAGCAAATAAATATCTAACATCAATAAACAGAAGCGTTCAGCTTCCATCTGAGCCTGTAGCTCCTTCACAAAAATCTAGTCCTAGCACTACAATGAACACTCTAATTGCTGCAGTAATCGGTGGTATGTTAAGTGTAATGTATGTACTTGGTAAGAACTATTGGTTTAGCAATGTAAAAAACGAAGTGAAATAATTTAATAATATATATATATAAGCAACTATTGCCATGGATTGGTGATAGTTGTTTTATTTTGCTCATTTTATATATATTTTTAATTCATTTTAATTTGTTTTATTAAAACTAGTTTTTAGTTGATTATATTTTAATCATAATCTGTCATTTACCTATATTAACAATAATTACCTACATAGTTTTACAATTATTTGCACAAAATAACTTAAAATCCACTACAAATGTAGTATAATTAATATTAATTACAAATTTAAGATAAGGAGTGTATTATGGCAACTATTGTTAAAAGAAATAAAAGCTACTCTGTCATCTATTATTACAAAACAGAAGATGGTAATAGAAAGCAAAAGTGGGAAGCTGTTGATACCTACAAGGAAGCAGTACAACGGAAGGCTGAGATTGAGTATCTAAAAGCAGAAAATATCTTTCCTGCTGTTAAAACAGGACAGGTCAAGAGTTCAATTAAAAGTATCGAGATGTACATGGAAGAGTTCGTAAACTCTTATGGTAAGAAAAACTGGTCTATTTCTACTTTTTCATCAAATAGGTCGCTGCTTGTCAACTATATATACCCATATATAGGCAAGATACCTGTTCATATCATTACATCTGAACAAATAGAAGAGTATTATGACAAGCTATCTGAAAACACTGTCATAGCTAGAGTACATAAACTGTTAAAATGTGCCTTTGGTCAAGCTTTAAGACTAAAACTGATCAAGGAAAATCCTTTTTGCTTTGTTGATTTACCAAAGAAAAAGTATATACAAAAAAGCATTTTAACGGCTGAGCAGATAAAAATGCTCTTGAATTACTGCTACAAGGAGGATTATCAGCTATATATATGCGCAAGCATTGCTTTTGCTTGTTCTATGAGACTTGGAGAGATATTGGGACTAACCTGGGATGATGTAGAGATATCCGAAAAATCAATTCAAAACAGCAGTTCTTGTGTGCATGTTAATAAAACGCTAACGAGGGCAAATTATGATGTGTTGAAGGAGTTAAATCATAAGGATGTTATATATACATTTGAGCCACAATATGCATTTAAAAAAAGTAGACTAGTTCTTAAAACTCCTAAGACAACAAGTAGTCATAGAACAATATGGCTTCCAGCAACTCTTGCAGGAGAATTAAATACACTTAAAAACAGTGTTTTGAATAATATTTATCTTTTTAATCAATTTACTAATAGACCTAAACTAGTATTTGTTGGTGCAGAAGGACAGCCAGTCGATATAAGAACTATAGAAGGAAAATTTAAGGATGCTCTTGTAAACTGTAATTTACCACAGGTTACATTTCACTCACTAAGACACTCGAGCATAACATATAAGTTGCTTTTAAGTAAAGGAGATATTAAGTCAGTACAAGGAGACAGCGGGCACTCACAGATTCATACAACTATGAATATTTATGCCCATGTACTAGATGAAGAAAGAAAGAAAAATGCTCAAAATTTTGATAATTACTTCTACATAGCGTTGCAGTAACAACGCATAGCATTACAATAACAATGCATAGCATTACAGTAACAATGCATAGCTATGCAGTAATTATAATTATCCATTTTTATGTAAAATAATTATCTTTTTTCTTGCTAACAATGCTATTAGCAGGACAATCTGTTCTGTTAGCAAGCTTGAAAACTCAAAATTTTAAAATGTGTATATATACACATTTAGCAAAACAAAATTTTCTCCTCGTTTTCTTAGGAGGAAAAGAGATAATGAAAAAAATAGTATCTTTAGTATTAGCGTTAATGATGATTTTGTCAATGGCAAGCACAGCATTCGCAGGTACATTTGAAGACCTTAAAGATTCTGCTGCTAATTTACAAAAAGCTGCTGATCTATTAAGTGGACTAAAAATCGTTCAAGGATTCCCAGATGGAGAATTCAAAGCAGAACAAGGTGTAACAAGAGCACAAATGGCAGTTATGCTAGTAAATGCTAGGGGTTTAGCTTCTATAGCAACTGATACTCCTTCATTTACTGATAGTCAAGATCACTGGGCAAAAGGTGAAATAGCTTTAGCTTCTGACCTTGGTATAATCAATGGTAGAGGAAATGGCATATTTGATCCAGACGCAGCTGTAACATATCAAGAAGCAGCAGTCATGATGTTGAGAGCATTAGGTTACTCTAACCTATCAATCAATGGTGGAGCATCTGAAGCTTACAATGCAGCTAATTACAGAACAAAAGCAATTACTTTAAATCTATTTAAAGATCTAAATTCTTTTGTAATGAACAATGGCGCTAACAGAGGAGATATAGCTTTAATGTTAACTAGAAATCTATTTAACAATAGAGTTGAAACTAATGATAGAGGTAGAGCAGAAGTTGTTGAAATAAACGGAGTTAAGCAAACTTTATTATCAGAAATTGCTACACCAGCTAACATTGATGTAACACTTCAAACAAAAGCAATTGAAGGTGTTGATCTTGCTCCATATTTATTCCAAAATGTTGCTGCATACCTAAATGACAACAACGAAGTTATATATGTTGAGAAGTCAAATTCTAAAACAGTAACTGGTACAATAGCTGCTGCTGACACAACTAGCGTTACAATAGCAGGAGTTGCATATACAACTGGAGCAACAGCTCCATCAGTTAGATATAACAATGGTAATGCTGTGCTTGCAACTGATTTCGCAACAATAAACGGATCTAAAGCTACAATAGTTATTAATGCAAACAATGAGTTAGTAGCAGTTATAGCTGAAAAAGAAACTCAAGCTATAATCGTAACATCAACATACAAAAAAGATTCATCAATATTAAGTGGTAAAGCTGTTGATAATTCAGCAACTACAATAGGATTCCCATTAACAAGCGGTAAAGTTGATTTAACTAAAGTTACTGTTACAGGTGCTGTAAATACTTTACAAGACATCGAAGTAAATGATATAGTTAAAGCTTATACAACAATTGACGGTTTAAAAGTAAAATTATTAGTTGTTAGAGAATCAATAGAAGGTAAAGTTATAAAAGCAAACAATGCTGGAGACTCTGTATATATTGATTCTGTAGGTGACTACACAAATAGTTTAGTTACTTTAGTAGTAGCAAACGAAGGAACTTTCTATCTTGATGAAAATGGAAATATCTTTGCATTCGTAGCAAAAACTGCAGTAGTAGCACAAAGTGCTTATGTTATAGTTACAGAAGTTAAAGCTGGTGCTGAAGTAGGTGGAGTTTTTGTTAAGAACCCATCAGTAAAAGTTATGGATGCAGCAGGACAAACTAAAGTTTACACTATAGTTGAAACATCTAAACATGATATAAACGGTGGAGCTACAGGTGCAGCAGCATATACAATAGCAGCTAACGTAGCAACTCCAGTAGTTTCAGTTGGTGATATAGTTAAAGTTACAGCTTCTACAACAGATGCAACTGTACTAAGCAAAGTAGAAACATTTACTCTTACTCCAGCAGCTGGTAATGTAACAACTGATAAAGCTTTCCCAACTGCAGCTAACGTAGCTATCTTCAACGTAAATGGAACATCAATTACTGCAAATACTTTACAACAGTTAGTAGCTATGAAGACAGTTAACCAAGCTAATTTCTACTCATTGGGTGTAAATGGTGAATACACAGTAATAAAGGTAAATGGTACTCCAATAGTTCCAGTAGCATCTAATGCAACTAAAGCAGTTATATCAGCTCAACAGTATGTTTTGAATGCTGATGGACAAGCAGTTCAAGAATTCACACTTTATGTAAATGGACAAAAAGTAACTTATATAGCTAAAGCAGGCGTAGGAACAGCTTTAACAGCTGGTAAGGAAGTATATGATGTAGTTGTAGCAGGTGGAATAGTTGATTCAATAGCATTAACTTCAGAAACTATGGAAACTTTCGAAGCAACTACTACAGGATCAGCAGTAACATCTGTATTAGCAACTAGATTCCAAGCTAATGGATCTACTTGGTACTTCATGGATGACAACTCACCAGTTTATGTATTAAATAAAGACAATACTTTTGCACGTGTTGGTTCAATGTCAGACTTAGAAATGTTAAATGCTACATTCTATGTTTACCATACAAACAACATAGTAAGCAATATAGTTATAGTTTTAAAATAATTAATTAAATAATTATAGAAAGTATAAAGCACATGCCTTATGGTATGTGCTTTATCTTTACTATATAGTTTTTTTATTTAATTTTTCTTTTATGAGTTTTTCGTTTAGGCTAATTCCCATACCCAGTACCATCCAGAAGAGTGGGGCTACTGAAACTATTTGATCATTGAATATTCCTGCTACTAAATATCCTATTACTGCTGCCAAGCAAGCAAAGCCAACTTGTTTCTCTGTAGTATTAAAATCTGAATTAAAATATAACTTTATTCCTCTAATTATATATATTCCCCAAAGAACTAATAGAGCTAGCAAAGAAGGAATACCTGTATTAATTGCTATTTGTAAGAACATATTATGAGGTTTGTCAACGACCTTTGTTGTACTCATACCTGCATTTAGTTCAGCTAAGTAATCATCTTGTGGAAAAGCTATACAATAAGTATCAGGACCATAACCCTTTAAAACTACTTTTGGTAGCATCATAATGCTTCTTGACCATATATATCCTCTATATGATGCAAATCTATCATACCCTTCTAGTGGTTTGAATGTTTTTGCTACTATTGGGTCTGTAAGTCTGTTTCCAGATCCGAGTATTTTTACACCTTCATCAATAAAATAAAATGTTATATATCTATTATACGCTTCAACACTAGCAATCTTATACTCCCCATTTGTAAGTGACACTTTATAGTTTTCATAATTATCAACTGTTATTGTCTCATTTTCTGTTTTAGAAACAATAAGTTTTTCTTCATTATTATGTACTATATAGAAGCTTTCATCATATCCTACAGTTAATGTATCATAGTTAGTTATTAATATAAACTTATTATCTTCTAAAATCAAATCTTTAAAAATTACTGAATTTGAAAGTTTATCAGAATCTTTTGATAGATTGTTTATTTTCTCAACCTCATTAGTAATATTTAATTTTGAAAACTGACTTAATATTTTTCCACCTGAAATTATATTAAGTGAAATGAAAATAATTATTATCATAGAAAAAAATGCAATTACAATTTTTTTATGATTAATAATTTGTTTTCTTAATAATACCACAGAAAATATTAATGATACTATAACTCCAACATACCCTGCTCTTGAGTTACACCCAAGCCACAAAATTATAGATAACGTAATCAAAGAAAAAGCAAATATTTTTGAACTCTTTGCTTTTGCCATTGCATAAAATGCTATTGTAAGAGGTAAAATTATTGCTGCAAAGCTACCAACAAAGTTTGTATTATATAAAGTACCATAAATTGTGCCTTTACCAAAAATAATATTTATATCTTCAGGCAACACTCCATCTCCAGAAACTAGTAGTCTGCCAAGATAGCTTTTAAAAAAATCTAGTCCTATAAATTGACCTATCCCTAAAAGACCTTGAATTATTATTAATATGGTAAAAGCTTTTCTAATAATCTTAATTTCTTCTTCACCATTTATAAAGTTAATCATCAAAAATGTTAACATCACATATGATAATAAAACATATAAACCTTGATAAGATTCTATAAATCCAAGTAATGCTATTTCTTTATTATAGCATAAAGCAGTTGATATAATAGCAAACATAATATAAATAGATAAAGGTATATAGTACTTAAATTCTTTTTTAAATTGTAATTTTTTATCCGTATAAAGACCTATATATATAATGAATGCTATTACTGTCAGAATAACAATAAAAACAGCTTTCCAATAACTAAAATAATCAACCCAATCTTTAGAACCAGTCCAAAATAATGCGGCTATACCTTGTAAATTGAGATATTTTGCTTTCATTATTAAAGATACAAAAGCAATTAATAATATAAATGGCAACATATAATACCACTTTATAGATTTATTTATATATTTATTCTTAGAATTTTTAACTTTCATGAAATGCTTCCCCATTTTATATTAATAATTATAATTAGATAATCATTATTAAAGATAAAGCACACACCCTAAGGCGTGTGCTTTATTGTATTAATTTAATTAATTAATTATTTTAATACTATTACTATATTGCTTACTATATTGTTAGTGTGGTATACATAGAATGTAGCATTTAACATTTCTAGGTCAGCCATTGAACCAACACGTACAAAAGCATTGTCTTTATTTAATACATATATAGGTGCATCTGTATCCATGAAGTACCAAGCATTTCCATTAGCTTGGAATCTAGTTTCTAGTACTGATGTTATTGCTGAACCAGTAGTTGTAGCTACTAATGAAACATTAGCTTCTGCAGTTGCTGTTATTGCAGTTACTACTCCACCTGCTACAGTTACATCATATATAGCTTTACCAGCTGTTAATGAAGTTCCTACTCCATCAGCTGCTAAGTATGTTACCATTTCACCATTAATGTAAAGTGTGAATTCTTGAACAGCTTCATCATCAGCATTGATAACAAATTGTTGTGCTGTTAATAATCCTTGAGTTGCAGCTGGTGCTGGAACTATTGCAACACCATTAACTAATATAACTGAATATTCTCCATCAACACTTATTGAAGAGAAATTAGCTAATTTAACTGATTTCATTGCAACTAATTGCTCTAATGTATTAGCTGTAACAGTTGTTCCATTTACGTTAAATATAGCAACGTTTGATGCTGTAGGGAATGCTTTATTAGTTGTTACATCAGCTACTGCTGGAGTAAGTGCATACTCTACTATCTTACTTAATACAGTTGCATCTGTTGTAGAAGCTGTAACTTTAACTATATCACCAACATGAACTGTAGGAGCTGCTACATTTGCTGATGGTGTTGTATATGCAGCCTGGTTTGTAGCTCCACCGTTTATATCATATTTTGAAGCTTCAACTATAGTATAAGTTTTTGTTTGTCCAGCTGCATCCATTACTTTAACAGTTGGGTTCTTAACGAATACTCCACCTACTTCAGCTCCATTTGTAACCTTAGTTACTACCATGTATGAGCTTTGTGTAGAAACTGCTCCAGCTTTTGCTTTGAATGCGAATATACATCCATCTTCATCAAGATAGAAAGTACCTTCTTTAGCAACTGATAAAACTACTAAACTATCTACATAGTCACCAACTGTATCAATAAATACAGAGTCACCAGTGCTGTTAGCTTTTGTTACTTTTCCTTCAACTGCATCTCTTACAACAAGTAATTCTACTTTATCAGCTGCAATTGTTTTATAAGCTTTAACTACGTCATTTACTGCTATATCAGTAACTGTATCTACAGCTCCAGTAACAGTAACTTTTGTTAAATCAACTTTACCACTCTTTAATGGGAATGCTATTGTATCTGATGTTCCTGCAGTAGTTTTTCCAACTAAAATAGATGAATCTTTTTTGTACAATGATGAAACAAGTATTCCTTGTGTTTCTTCTTTTGCTACAATACCTACAAGTTCTTCATCAGCATTTAATATTATTTGTGCTGAAGCTCCAACTAATGTTGCAAAGTGATCAGCAAGTTTAGCAGCACCATTGTTATAAGTAACTGATGGAACTGTTGTACCTTGTGTATATGTTCCTGCTTTTGTTGTAACGCTAGTAGCATTAGCTGCTGTTATTGTACCAGATTTAACTATTGAGTTAGATGATTCAACATATATAACTTTGCCATCTACTAAGTATGCAACAACGTTTTGATATAAATATTCAGAAATATCAACTAAAGCATCATCTACTACTGTAGAAGTTACTGGAAGAGCTGCGTTTCTAGTTGCAATTTGAGCTAATAAGCTTACTTTTGCTCCACTTTCATTTGTTACATATTCTGCTCTACCTTTATCATTAGTTTCAACCATATTGTTAGATAGGTTTCTGTTTAACATTAGAGCGATATCTCCTCTGTTAGCACCTTCGTTCATAACAAAACCAGTTAAGTCTTTAAATAAATTTAAAGCTATAGCTTTTGCTCTGTAGTTAGCTCCGTTATAAGCTGCAGAAGCTCCACCATTGATTGATAGATTAGAATATCCTAATGCTCTCAACATCATTGTAGCTGCTTGCTCATAAGTTACCGCTCCGTCTGGATCAAATATGCCATTGCCTTTTCCTTCGATAATTCCAAGGTCAGAAGCTAATGCTATATATCCTTTTGCCCAGTGAGTTTGGCTATCTGTAAATGAAGGAGTATCTGTTGCTATTGTAGCAAGTCCTCTTGCTTTAACAATCATAACTGCCATTTGTGCTCTTGTAACACCTTCTGCAGCTTTGAATTCTCCATCTGGGAATCCTTCGATTATTTTTAATCCACTTAATAGATCAGCAGCTTTTTGTAAATTAGCAGCAGAATCTTTAAGGTCTTCAAATGTACCAGCGAATGCTGTGCTTGCCATTGACAAAACCATCATTAACGCTAATACTAAAGATAAAATCTTTTTCATTTTTCGTTTTCCTCCTAAGAAATTTTTAATTTAATTTTGTTAGCACGCTAACATTCAAAATTATAACATCTAAATTTGTGCGAGTCAATAAATTTTGACCGTTTGTAATAAAGCTGTAATATTAGAATGTCGTGCTGTTTATCACATCTTTATGATAACACATCTAATTCAAGATAATATTACATCTATATTACAAGAAAAGGTTTTTTTATCTTGGCGTAGGGGGTTGATAGAATATAAAAAACCTCTAAATATATAATTGAACCATATATTTAGAGGTTTATATTTCTGTTATTTTAAAATAAAAAATTACTAAATGCTAATAATCATTTTTCAGCTTTGCATACATATATAAGTCATATCTTTTACTGTCTCTAAGAAGAAACTCTTTCATTGTTCCTTCTTTTTTAAATCCTGCTTTTTCATATAGTGCTATGGCTGGGGTATTGAAGGCTATTACATTTAGCTGGATTCTATATAAGTTTAGGGTGTTGAAACCATAGTTTAGGAGCTCATCGAGTGCTTTTTTACCGTAGCCCTTACCTTGTTGGTTTTTATCTCCTATGCCAATGAATAATGTGGCTACCTGGTTGTCTTTAACTATGTCGTAATAACCTGCTATGCCTATAATCTTATTGTCTTCATTTCTAATAGCAAAGATAATAGCATCATTTTCTTCATTGTAATCTGCTATTGTTTTATCTACCTTTTCTTTAGACATGGGTACTGGTGCGACATAATCATAGCTTGATAAGAATTCTGTATCAGAAAACCATTTGTACAAGTACTGCATGTCTTCTTTTTTTATTTTATCTAGGAATACTCTATTCATATTACTCTCCATAATAAATCATTCTTTATCAATTACTTATAACTTCCAGTTTTATTACTAAATATATCTTTCACTACACAGTTTATATCATTATTATAAAACTAGTAATTTTCTATATTATCATATTTTTATGCTATCTACTTCAAATTCAACAAATATTTTTCTTCCATTCTTATTGGGTTATATGATTGCTTTGCTTTTCTAAGGCCTTCGCTACCAGTGTCCTCTTCTCTGTTTACAAACTCAGTGTCGTTAAAGTGTCTTGCTAGGAATTCCCTATTAATGAAGGAGTAGATTCCATCAAAATCAATATCTGCTTTTTCTACTAATATGTTTGCCATCTTACCGTTTGCATATTTTTCACCTATTGTGAATGCAACTATCTTGGTATTTGGATCCTTACATATGTCAACTTGTGAATCACTAAAAGAGCTGTTTTCACTAGTGCCTTCTTCTAATTTAGGTCTTGCATATACTGCTATTGCCTTTAGTTTTAATATATCAAATTTGCATAGAACATCATTGATAGCATCTGTCTCCATAGTGAGTTCCTTGTCAACTTCATCATTTACGCTATGCCATTTTTTAAGGAGATCCATGCAATCAGCTTTTATCCTAAAGCTGTCGATATCCTTTACTTCATAATCATATTTTTTTATAAATTTATTGTAGTGATTTTTCTTAGCATGAAATTTCTTGCCACTTAGATCTATTAATTCTTTTGTTGAATAAATATATTCTGAATCATCTATATCCTTAATACTGCATATATTGAAATCAGTATATTCTCTTATATCATTGATAAATTCCTCGTTTACATCACCAAATAAATATTTTGAAGGATATTCTTTTCTTATTTCCATTAATTTTTTAATTATTCCATTCAGTTTTTCCTTCTTATAGCCTAATGGCTGCATGAAGAAAGGACCTTTAAACTCTTCCTGCTTGTTTATAATTAATGCATCGTCTAGTACAGCATATTTAATATCGCAAAGTTTCCTCCATAAATATAATGTAGGGAATGTATATTCATATGATAATATGTTATGCTTACTTATGTATGATTCAAACAAGAATTTGTCTTCTAATGTTAAGCATTTAAATTGTAAAATAAAAATCCACCTCTGTTCTATTGTCGTCGTTAAAACTATTACATAATAAAATGATAGTATTTTGCTATGATAAATATTCTTCTATCAATTGCATTTCTCTATCATTTAGTGCTCTGTATTCTCCAGGCTCCAAATCATCATCTAAAAATATTGGTCCCATAGATAACCTCTTTAAGTATATTACCCTTTTATCTACTGCCTCAAACATCCTTTTAACTTGATGAAATTTACCCTCTTTTATTGTCACCTTACATTCTGATATGTCGTTCGACTTGATTATTTCAAGCTTTGCAGGCATAGTTTTATAAGCATCATCTAGAAATGTCACTCCTTCTCCAAATGCTTTGATATCACTTTCTGTTAGCGTGCCCTCTATATATGCAAAATATGTCTTATCAACATGTTTTCTTGGTGAAAGCATATTGTGAGCAAATTTTCCGTTATTTGTGAGAATAAGTAAGCCCTCTGTATCCTTGTCAAGTCTACCAACTGGAAATGGCTCAAAGTTCTTGTTAAAGTCGTCTAAAAGATCTGTCACTGTTTTTTCATTTTTATAATCCTCAGTAGCAGAAATAATTCCCTGAGGTTTGTTCATCATTAAATATATATATTCTATATATTCAATTGTTTCACCATGAAATATTATCTTGTCAATATCAGTATCTACAATTACTGAGCTATCCTTAACTGTTATTGAATTTACAGTCAAACAGCCTGTTTTTATTTCCTTTTTTAATTGACTGCGTGTTCCATAGCCAAGGTTTCCCAATAGCTTATCTATTCTTAGTTTCATATTCCCTCATCATTACTTTTATCTCTATTAGCTCTATTATTAGTTATAATTATTTTCATTATCTTGTTTTGCTTTTTCTAAAGCTAATGAATCTCCCTCATCAGAATTGTTTTCAAATTTAAATTCTACCATTTCTGATTTGTCATTTTTTCTTGTTTTTTCAATATACTGATAGAATAAGACACAGCCTATTGCCATCATAAGAGCTCCTAAAAGTCTAATTATTAGATTCATAGTTCCCTTTGAAAAGAATATACATAAAATTGAAAATACAAGTCCAAGTATTGATAATGAAAGCTTTACTTTATCCTTATAGTCCTTTGCATTAATGATTCGCACTATGGATTCCACACTCATATAAAGAATTGTTATTCCCATTATAATCATTAAAAACTTAGGAAAAATAAATACTATTACAGCTCCTATCAGATACATTATATCAGCTATTCTCTTAAGTTTTCCGATGTAGCGATAGTTTGCCTTTATATTGTATGAAAAGGCTATAATCGCTCCAATAGCAAATAATCTAACAGCAAAATTTCCAATGAAGCTTGCTAAGATTATAAACAATACTCCTGTGATAGTTACTGTTATTGCTAAGTATCTTAATAAATTTGGTTTTAATTTGATGTTTGCAAGAAACATATATACACACCTCTAATTCTTTATACTATACATTGTTTTTGACTATTAAATAATGTAATTAATAATTGTTGTGTTTTAGTCTAATTCAGTTTCCTGAACTATGTTTCAATTTCTTCGAATATTATATCACCTATTTAATTCATTAACAACAAAAAAATCTTGCAAGTGTGAATAATGGTTGTATAATTAACTTATATTATATTTATTAGTAATAAAATTTAGTTTTCATACGAATTATGCGACGGAGGAAGAATTTTATGGATTGTGAAATTTTATGTATTGGGACTGAGCTTTTACACGGTGATATTGTTAACAGCAATGCTGCTTACATATCAAAATGCTTAGCTAAAATTGGAGTTGATGTACATTATCATTCTGTTGTTGGAGATAATCCAAAAAGAATGAAAGCAGCCTTTGATTTAGCATTTTCAAGGGCTGATATTGTGATTTGTACAGGTGGATTAGGGCCTACAAAGGATGATATTACAAAGGATATTTTGGCTGAGTATTTTAATATTCCAATGGAATTTGATGCTAAAAGTCTAGAACATTTGAAAGAAAGATATAGTAGATTTAATAAGAATATGCCTGAGAACAACCTCAGACAAACATATTTTCCAAAGGGAAGCATCATACTAACTAATGACAATGGAACAGCAAATGCTTGTATGCTTGATGTTGAAATGGAAAATAGGGATAATCCAAATTCTAATAGAAAAATAGGTGTACTTCTCCCAGGACCACCTAAGGAAATGATACCTCTTATGGATGAGCAGGTTATACCTTATTTATCAAAGTATTCACACGAGGTAGTTGTAGGTTACAAGGTAGCTGTCATGAATGTTGGTGAATCAATGGCTGAAACAATGATCATGGATTTGATAGACAATCAGACTAATCCAACTATTGCTCCTTATGCTGGTGATGGGAAAATGGTATTTAGAGTTACTGCAAAGGCTGAAACTAAAGAAAAAGCCGATGAGCTAATCAAACCTGTAATTGAGGAACTTTTAAAAAGATTTGGTGATAATGCTTTTGTTCTCGAAACTGATAGGATAGAGGATACTACCTGCAAAAAATTAATAGAAGACAACATAAGTATAGCGACAGCAGAATCATGTACTGGTGGTCTTATAGCTTCAAAACTAATAAGCTATCCTGGTATTTCAAAGGTATTGAAGGAAGGCTATGTTACTTATTCGAATGAAGCAAAAATGAGGACTCTTAATGTTAAGGCTGAAACGTTAGAAAAGTTTTCAGAAGTTAGTGAAGAGGTAGTTAGGGAAATGGCAGAAGGCGCTTGCAAAGCAACAGGAGCAGATCTAGGGGTAGCTACTACTGGTATAGCAGGCCCTAGTGGTGGAACTGCTGAAAAGCCTGTTGGTCTTGTATATATATGTGTTTGCTATAAAGGTAAGTTCAATGTAGTTAAAAATGTCTATACTGGCAGCAGAGATGCAATCAGAGAACGTGCATCAGTAAATGCAATTGAATTAATTAGAAAAAGTTTGATTTAGTTATGATTTAATTATGATTTAGTTCAACATAAACATATGCAAATGAAAAGATTTTTTTAATTTATGAATATCAATTCATTTGTAATTCTAAAAAAACCCCAAGATTTAATTTAGTATTAAATTTTGAGGTTTTATTATTGTTTAGTTTTTTAGAACTTCGATTATTATTTAAATACTATCACCTTTTTATGAATAGTTCTTAAAATAAGCTTAATTGTTCATTTTCTTCTGCTAATATTCTTGATGAAATCATATTTTTTGTACTTTCTTCACCCTTTGCATGCTCAGCTTTTAAATAGCTTATTCCACTTTGTAGTTTTGAACTTGTATGATTTAATACATAGATATTATCAAATCTATTATATATTGAATCCCCTCCAAGTGCTGATAGGCAAATTAATTGAGTGTTTGATTTTTTTGATATTTCCATAAGTGGCTTTAAAAGGTGCTCAGAGCTTGTTTGTGCAAATGGATTGTCCATGATTAGAACCTTGCCCTCTTCTTTTTCAAGGAAAATATCTGTCTCATCCCTTCTTAGATACATCATTAAGCTAGACAAAATTACGAACGCAGATAAAAAGCCTTCTCCACCTGAATTTTTCGCAGCTTCTGCCCACGTAATTGCTACCTCTTTATTTGCTTCAATTTTATATAATCTTATGCTTACCTTGCTACAGCCAACTACACTATTATATATATTATTGATTTTAATTTGTTTGCCAAGCATATCTTCTATTTGCTCATTATTTTCTAACAACCTAATACCAGAGCTTATTAGGCTTTCAACAAATTCATTTACTCTTAATTTATATGTTCCTTCCTCATCCTCCCAATTTGGAAGAATTATTTTAAGCATTTTTACAGAACGACCTCTTATGTTTATACTAGAATTTCTATCAATCGAATCCAAGTTATTATGAACAGTTTGTACATATTGAGTAAAGAGGTTTACAATCTCTCCCTTTTCTTTTTCTATCATGTCTATATCTATTTGTAGTTTTTCTAAAAGTGTGGAGTAAGCCTTCCAATTTGTATCAAGCTGTTCTATAACCTGTGAAGGAGTGTTCCTACAATCGTAAAGATTTTTCAAAGGATTTTTATAAAAATCATCTTGAAATTCTTGTAAAGCTGAAATTCTATTGATTTCTTCTGCCATTTTACCACGTTCATTTGATTCCATCTCAAGTTTTTCTCTAAAGTCTCTTTTTAATAATGTTATATTTCTACTTAGTTGAACTTCTTCTAACAATTCAACTTCTTCATATATTGACATAGGATCAAATGTATTAGAAACTAGCTTTTCATATTCTTCATATTCCATCAATGAGCTTTCGCTGTTTTGATAATTACTGCTTTTAAAACGAATTTGATTTAAAATTTTGAGTTCATTCTCAACTTTAATACTTAAATCAAATAGCTCCTTATTAAAATCACATATTCTTATTTTTTCTATAGCTAAGATATCGACAGTTTCAAATTTTGCTTTTAACTCATTATATAATGCTTCCTTTTGATTATCTAGTTTGCCTTGTTCTTTTAATAATGGTTTTTCACTTACTGACAAGTCCAATAAGATGGAATTAATCTGCTCCTGCCTCTTTTCCATGGACTCTTCTTCTAATTCATTATAGCTTATCTCTTTATATTCTTCGTTTAGAATATTATACTTTTTTATGATCTTGTTTAAATTAGATTCAACATCATTTGCAATTCTTATTGCTGCATTTAAGTTATCTTCAATTTCCTTTTGTGATGAGGATATTTTATCAGAAATAACCTTGAATTCTGATTCTATAATGGCAATATCAATGCTTTCTAATTGAGAAGCCTCACTATGTAAATACTCAGTATTTTCTGAGCTTGCTGAGAAAGAAGAGTAAAGACCATTATTTATTTTTATTTTTTCTAGCTCAACCAGCAAATCAACTTCTTTGCTTCTATTATTATCCAATTCCCTACTCTTGCTTAATTTTAACTCATTGTTTTTTGATATGTCTATCTTTAACATATCAACTTGCTTTAATAAATATGATTTTTGATCTAAATCAGCTATATATTCATTATAGCTTTCTATAAGCTCTGAAATATCCTTAGTTAGTCTCTCTTTTTCTTTTAATTCTTCAACTTGATATCTCATTGCTTCATCAATATTTTTATTTTTTTCAGTTAGCTCTTCCTTCTTTTGCTTTGCTGTTATGAGTATGTTGTCGATATCATTAATAGTTTTTTTAAGTCTTTCAATTTCTGATTTACATCCATAATAATCTTCCTTTGTCAAAGATTGATTAGTTACCAAAATTCTTTTTTCTGTGTATCCATCTATCTCAGCTTTACGTCTATCAATAATTTCTGTTATTTGTTTAAGTTTCTGTCTTTTTTCCTCTAGAATCAAAGATAATTTGTCCTTATCCAAAATATCTTTATTAAATAAGACATAAAAGGATAGCTCTTTATTTAACTCGAAAACCGCCCCTGTTTTAACATCTACTTCCTTATTCACATCTAGATATTCCCTCAAAAGTATTGGAATAGCTTCAGATGTAAATATAGATATATCTGATTTTCTAAGTTTTAGCAAATCCCTAGAACTCATAATAATCGAGTAAGGAATCATTGGATTTTCTAAGAGCATTTTCTCATTTTGGGCTTGTGTATAACCATTTTTATTAAGCCAATCCATACCGTATACATAATTGATTTCCTCGTTTTCAAATGCATCATGAAGCTCAGAGCTTATTTCTAGTACTCTTCCTAGTTCTAAGTTTTTATATAGCACTTGTTCTTCGTCTAGCTCTTTCTCTTTAAGCTTTTTCTGGGTTTCTATATCTTTTATTTTTTTATTAAACTCTTCATTTATCTTATCAGTATCAAATACATCTTCAATAACTGAGCTTATATATCTTATTGAATCTCTTCTTAAAACTAATTTATTTTCGTTGAGCTCATCTTTTTTTACTTGAATCTCATAGTCAGAGTTTAATTTTGTACTATTCTTAATTAGTTCTTCAATATTTCTATCATTTTCTGTTTGTTCTTTTTCTAGCTCAAACTTTTTTCTTTGATTTTGAGAATATGATTTATTCAATGTTTCAAGTATATTTTCATTTTTTATCTTTAATTTTTCTAGGTAATTTTCCTCATACAAGCCTAAAATATTTCTAGATAGCTTCAGCTTGTAATTTGTATTAAACCTCTCTTCACTATCATCATAAAACTTAATACATGTACTTATTGCGCTTATCTCTTCTCTTGTCTTTGCCGAGTTCTCATTAAGTTTTATAGCTTCATCATCAAACTGTTTAATTTCAGAAATTATTTTCTCTGTTAGCTCTGCTAATCTAGATATCTTACTTTCTGTTCGCTGATACTCTTTCTCATAATGGCATTTCAATACATATCCTAGTTCATTACGTCTTGGTGCTAAATCTATATTTTTATTGTTTATTATTGCTAGTTTATTTTCGTATTCATTTACTTTTAAGTAAGCAGCTTGTAGCTCTTGATACTTTTTAGCACACAAAAGAAGATTTCTTGATTGTTCTATTTCTTTTAATTCAATACTACATGACTCTTTATTTGTATTAATAGAATTAATTTTTCTATTTAATAAATCTATTTCTTCTAATTTTAATATTATCTTGTAACAAAGCGACTGATAATTTAAATCCGAAATTTCTTCATTTAAAGCATTTATGTTCTCTTGCTGTTGCATTGCTTTTATTTGATAATTTTTGCTTAACTCTTTTAAAACGAGTAGAAGTTCAGCAATATATGTTTGAGTCCTTTGCTTCTCTAATAAGGAGTTTTGGTAAGAAATTGCATTCTTATAAATACTCTCAGTTTCTCTTTTAAAATTGAGCATACTCTGCTTTTTCATTATCTTATAATTATTATCCTTGTACTGCTTTATACATTTTGACATAAGCTCTTCAAAGCTTTTTATTCGATCTCCATTTTTATTTAACTTATCATCTATAGTTTTTAAAAACCATTGTTCCAGTAAACCCAACTCATCCTTAGCCTTGCTAAAAAGTTCAGATAAACCTGATTCCTTTTGATTAACCTCTCTTATGATGGTCTCCCATTCAGAATGATATATTTGATATTGTTCTAGTTTATCAAAATAATTTCTTTGCTGAGCATAATTATTTGCATTGTAATAAGAAAAGGCATTTCCTTTTTTATTTTTCATTTCTTCAAAAAGTTTTTCACAGCTTTGATAGCCTTTAAGCGTTTTTCTATCTGAGCTATTATCAATTATCGGGATATTTCTAATATCATATGCGTTTGGAGATTTATACTCATATATAAAATTTATTACATCTAAATCCTCTTCTTTAGCAAAATCAGTATCAATACTTTGATTTTTTCTAACCATCATCCCAGTTAAAGCATATCCGGCTTTTCCATCTAACTGCCATTCTACCAAGATAAATGTAGGCTTGTTTGTTGTAAAATAGTCTTTAAATGCTCTTTTCCCTAGGTTACGTTTGGTTTTACGAACAAATGGTGCCATTATCATTTGAACTAATACTGTTTTTCCTCCACCATTCATAAGTGAAAAAAGAGTGTTTTCACCATTAAGTTCAAAATACTCGTCATCTATCTTCATTGAATTATTATTATAATTTAAATTAACTATTCTTATGGCGTTTATTTTACTCATTACCTTCTACTCCCATCGCCTTTAATACTCTGTCATAATTCACTTGATTTAGTAAGTTCCAATCCATGAATCTATCTAATTTATCTGTTGTTTGAATCATGTCATCTGCTTCTATATATTCTATCAGATTTTGTCCTTGTAAAAATTTCAATATTGTATATAGAAAGCCTTCCTTAGTTGTCTTAGCTCTAGAGCCCTTTTCTTCACTTCTTAAGGCCTCATAGGACTCAAACATATTGCTAAATGCTAATCCATTCTTATTAGTATTATCCTCTTCTGCTTTTAATTTTTCTCTTTCTAATCCTTCTTTCAGTCTATCAGATATAGAGTTTAGAAGTTCTCCAAGCTTCATATAGTCCCTAACCTTGCTGCTTGCTCCATGCCCCTCATAGAATTCAACCAACAATGTCAGTATTACAAACTGAGATAAATAGTAATCCTTATCCGTAGCTCCAGAACGACAGAGCTCTGCTTTTAGTTCAGACTTCGAATATCCTAAAAAGGTGTTACTTTCACCAGGTATCAAATATATTACATTACCATATCTCAGCACTAAGCTGTTTGAAATGTCTGCTTGACTTTTTACTAAACTCATTATACTTTCATTCTCTACATATTTTTTATAAAGCTCGCGTTCTTTTTCTTCTCTTATTTCTTTATTTTCTAACAAATAATAGAATATGTGTTGACTTTCCATTATCTCTTCTAATTCGTATGACATATATTATCTCCCTTTATTAATCAATGCTAATCAATACATCTGAGCAGCTTATTTTCTTAAGTCTGCCTAGCTCGCTTAGTACATTTTCAAATTCAATCAAACTATTTTCCCTTAATCTTTTAATGCTAAGCTTTTTTATCCTTGATAGTTTGCTATCAGCTCTAACTATTTCAAGGCAGAACATATTTAATTGAAATTTCATAGTATTATCACTAATAAATTCCTTTTCTTCCCTTTTGAGTCCTTCTATATCTATCTCTTCATTTTTAATCAACTCAACCATTACTTCTTTGAATATTTCAACTGATGGTATTAAAATATCCTTTTGATTAGGTTCTAATTTACTTTGTATTTCTCTTAAGCTTATAGTCTTGTTTTTACTTGAATAGCTAGTATCAATAATAAATTGTAAGCATTTTATATATTGTTCCTTCTTTAAAAGCCATTTTCTTTCAAGCTCTGCGTACCACTCTTCATCATCTATTTCGAAGACCTGCTCTTCATCGTTAATATCTTTTTTTGATATAGGCTTTTGAAGTTCTAGTGATTTGTTAAGATTATATATTTTATCAATGCTTCTATTAAATAAAGGGTTCAAGAAAACTTCAATGTTTTCAAGCTTTGATGCGTCTTCAATTACTTTGTTATATACCTCATCTCTAAGATGAAATCTTTTAATTAATGACATCATAGATAAGTCTTCTAATTCTTTATCATATAAGCTTTTTAAATCAAAATGGGAAGACAAAATTCTTTGATGCTCGTTTAATGCTCTGTTTAGATAATCTTCAATGATTTTTAAGTTTTGAAGATTTTTTAATTCATCTTTTTTTAATTTTGCAATGTTTATATCTTTTTCTTCAAGTTCCTTAACTCTTGATGCTACATGTTCTTTATATCCTATAAATTTGTTTTTTGTATCTTGAATTATATCAAGGTTCTCTTGTAGTATTTTTTTATATTCTAATACAGAGTATAAAAGAGCATTTTGCTTTATTTTCTTCATTGTTTCATTTATTTTTTGAAGATGAATTCTGAAACGATTGAAAATCTTTTTTATTTCATCAACTGCCTGCTCATACGAGGCTTTTTCTAAGTGAAGTTTAAATATCATTTCATGTATCGTGAGCATCATATTGCTTTCAAATTCTAGAGTAGATAACAAGAGATTATAGCCATCATCAGTTAAATAATAGGATGTTCTTTTGATATCTCCATCTAAATAAACAATTTTATTAGCTACAAAGCTAATATGCAAATCCTTGTACTCGTTGTTTTCATAGTCCATGCCTTTGAAATACATAGCTCGTCCTTCATTACATAGTACAACATCTATAACAAAGTCTGCTAGTTCCTTGCACTGTTTATAACTCAGAGATTTTTTTAGTTTTTCAAAGTTAAGTCTATCGATAAAAGATGCTATTTCATCTATAGTACAAATATTTTCCTTTAAGGATTGTTCCATTATAAATATCAATATAGAGAAAACTAAGTTTGTCTGCTCATAAAATTCAACAAACCCATACTGTTTCCAAGTAGTTTTTGGTAAAATATTTTGAAATAGCAAAGCATAAGCTCCTACCTTCTCCATACGATTGTGAAATTTTTTTAAATACTCCATTGTATCCCCTTCGTAGATAATTTATATATTTCCAACATTTAAAATTTCCTGTGGAATGTAGTAATTTTTTGTTAATATTTCATCTATAAGTTTGTTTTCTTCTTCTGTAAAATTCTTTTTAAATATATCTTCTATATTTCTGTTTTGTCCTTCCTTTGTAATAGGCAAGTCCAATCTTTTTGCACAGCTTATCATTTTTAGGTATGCTGCTTTAAATGGTTCTATATTATAATCCTTATAGAACTGTCTATAAAAGCTTTCATATATTATGATTCCTTCATAATCTAAATCACCAAAGTAGAGTATTCTATTGTTTTTATCTAAAAGATATGGTTCAGCTATTAAATCAAACTCACTAAAGGACTTGATTATACCTTTACCACGCCCGTAAATTAATGTGCCTATATCAACCCCTAGTATCTTGTCCTGTTTCTTTATTAAATATTCTCTAAAACTGTAAAAGGTGTCTTCATTTTCCAAGATTAAAATGTTTTGTGGTGTATTTTTATGCTGTGAATAATAAGCAAGTGGTTCATTTGTATCATATGTATTTAAGTAGCTTAATTTAAGTCCAAGATTACTTAAGAGTCTTTTCCCTCCGCCATTTTTAAGATATTTTTCTTTATGCCAAATCTGAAAGCTTCTTTCATTTAAGGAAACTCTTATGTTTAGTAAATCTTTATCATTTTTAAAAAATTCACTTAATTTGATAATATTTTCTCTGTCAGTTTCATATGTATCAATATTATTATAATAATAATCTAATTGAAACATTGGGTGTAGCTTGTATTTGAGCTCGTCTAATATACTACTGTCTATCTCTTTCTTTGCAATAACCCTATACATAATATAAAGAGCAGGTTTCTTGCCATTTAAACCTGAAGTTTTTATTGGCTTTATCTGCTCAGTATCAATTAAGTTAAATATTATTTTTACAAGTTCAAGATAGTCATTCATCTTATAGAGTTTTTGTAATTCCTCAATGCTGATTTTTACTTTTTCTATATTATTATTTTTAAATATTTCAAGTATTGTCTTCATTTTTATATCCATTCACCAATTTTTATTTTAATTTTCAAAAATTGATTTTAAATCAATTTCTAGATCTTTAAAGATTGATACCTTTATTTTGTCATTAATCAATTCCTTGTCTTTCTCTTTTAAACTATCATCTTTTATAGCAAATAATTCTGGTTTTTCATATTTGCCCCTTTTTCCCTTATATATAATTATAAATATAACTATTTCAATATCTGATAATTATATTTTAACATCTAATAAGAATGTTTTCAATAAAAACATTCCTATTATAAATTAATAATACGATAATAATCAATAAAGATATGAATTAAATTATAATTATGGCTATTAAGCTGGTACTAGCTTAATAGCCATAAATTTTTTACTTTATAAAATTGTTTTATTTATTGAACATTTCATCAAATCTAGCTAGGATTGTTACTACTTCTGCACGACTTGCATTGCCAAGGGGGTCAAGATTACTGTTTCCTTTACCCTTGATTAGACCATTTGCTACTGCCCAAGCCATAGGCATCTTTGCATACTCAGATGTTGAAGCACTATCACTAAAGTTGTCAAGACTTGTGGTCTTGCTAACATCATAGCCCTTTGATTTTGCATAGCGATATAGAATAGCTGCCATTTGTTCACGAGTGACATTATCATCTGGACCAAATTTTCCGTTGCCATATCCACTAGCAATTCCATTTGACTGTGCCCAATTAATGCCATCTGCATAATATATATCGCTTGTCACATCCTCAAAGATTGAAGTAATGCTTGTACTAGGTTTATTTTCCATTCTCCAAAGCACAGTAGCAATCATACCTCTTGTAGTAGATAAGGAAGGGCTAAAGGTAGTTTCGCTTGTACCACTAAATAAATCTTTGTTTACTAAAGCATAAACTGCAGCTGCAAACCAGTCATTTTCCTGCACGTCTTCAAATTTCAGACTAATTTGAGGATTTGTTTGAGTATTGTTGTTGTCGTCGTTGTCGTCGTTGTTGCTACTACCATTATATATCCAGTTAGCAGTTACAGTTACTGCCTTTGCAGGCATGATAAAGCTTGTGGTTGCACTTTTTGAATTCTCAAAACTTACACCATCAGAGCTCGTCCAGCCGTTGAAGCTAAAATCACTGCGTGTACCTGCATTAATAGTTACTGTTGAATTTTCAGCATAATTGCCTGCACCACTTGTTGATGCATAACTTCCGTTTACAGTTACAGTGTTAATAGAAGGTACACTTTTAATTTCATAGGCTAGTTGTGATGAGCTTGATTCCTTATTATAAGCAGTTGCAGCATATTCTGCTGTTATAGCATAGTTACCCACTACATTAGGTGTCCATGAAAGTGTAGCTATACCGTTCGTATTAAGTTTAGCTGTACCAATCGTAGTTGCACTGTTTTTAAAAGTAATATTTTGTCCATTGACACCAGGACCTGCAAAGTAGCCTGTCAAGGTTGCAGTTAAGGTTACCTCTGTATTTACTGTTTGAGAGGTTTCAGGGCTTATTGCTACACTTAGAACTGTGGTATGTCCCTCAACATTGAGCTTGACGTGGTTGGAATAAATAGTCTGCGACGCACCTAAATTATCTGTATAGCTTACATAATAGCGTAGGTAATGTTGACTCATAGTATCAGGTGAGATAATGCCTTCACTCCAATTAACAAAGCTTAAATCACTTTCGGTTTGATTAGAGGCAATAGGAGAGTATTGCCATCCTTGAGCTGTGATTGTTCCGTTATTTGCAGTTACAGTAGGTTTATAGCTGTCAAAATCGTTTGTTACAAGGTTCGTTCCTGCTGTGAATGTTTTGCTGATGGCAAGTGTGCCAATAGCAGGTGGAGTATATGTTGGCTTTGCTAATTTGAGCTGGTTATCATCTGCCTCCAATACAATTAACTCGCTGTTTTCACTAGTGAATTTGTCCGCATAGTCACTATTTGTCACAGCAGTGCCACTTGTGAAAACACCATCTTTGGAAAGAAATTGGGCATTATCATCATCATCAATTAGTACTTCAACAATTGAAACACCAATTGCGGTTGTGTTGGTCAATGCACCAGTGAGAGAAATTTTAGGAAATTTACCGCCCTTACCAATCAATACAAGATTATTATTTGCTGTGTCGACTTTGTTACCAGAAATATTAACATTACCCGAAATTGTCATATTTCCAATGTTAGCCACACCGCCACCTGTACCGCCTTGTGGGACTCTGTTGCCGGTGATGCTACCTCCGGTCATGGCGAAGTCACCGTTATTTAAAACGCCTCCTCCCGCTGCAATACTATTGCTGCCTATGATGCAGGTGTTGTCGGCAATGCTACCCCCTACCATGATGAAGATGCCCTCATTCATAACACCGCCTCCATTCACAGCGATATTACCTGTAATATTGCCACCAAGCATAGTGAAGACACCTGTAGAATTAACATAAACACCCCCACCGCTACCATCTGCGGTACCGGTTCCCCCTGTGATTCTACCTTGTGCTGTCACATTAGAGCTACTACTGTCACAAAGGATCAATTCTCCAGCTACATAGAGAACGCTCTGATTATCACCTGTATAAGTAACATTTTCGCCGTCAATGTTTTTACCATTAAGGTCAAGGACTGTAGTCTTAACTTTCTTAAATTCTATCGCAGAAGTGGTAGTCACATTGGATAGAAGTTGTATGTAAGCTGTTGAGCCACTTTCAACAATTGTATTAGCATAGTTCATAGCTTCACTCAAGCTACCGCTGCCTGTCCAACTTGTAGGTGCAGTGTTGTTTGTGCCTGCCAATCCCCATTGAGCCTCGGGTTTAGGCATAACTTTAAAATATTTATATAAGCTATTATTTTCTTTTAAGTAAACTTCTAAATTTGTTCCGTCATTATTTGGGCTGCCAACTGCTATATGATTCGGATAGCTTGTTAAATTCGGTGCTTTAATCAATGCCGAATATGTTCCACTTGTTGCAAGTGATTTTGCAGTAACAGTACCACCGCTTATATTCAATAATCCATTAAAAAGCGAAATGCCATAACTTAACTTGTAGTATTCTTCAGGGGTTGCGTCTATTTCTCCAGATGTTGCGTTTACTTCTCCACCGCTTATATTAATGTTCCCTCTTATAATATTAATACCTTGGCTGTGCATTTCTGCTGCTCCAGATGTTGCGTTTACTTTACCGCCGGAAATGTTAATGCTTCCACTATCTACGCAAATACCATAGCTTGCATCACTTATAGTATCACCACCACCAAATGCTGTAACAGTACCACTTAAAATTGTAATAGATGTTATACTTTCGTAAATACCGCTATAAATACCATACGTATAGGTTCCATCTGACCCTGATGAATAAAGAGAGCCTGTGCCAGATATTGTAATGTTACCTTCTACATATATGCCGTAACTAAAGCTTATATCTCCACCTATTTGAGTAACACTATTTATTCCCAATAAACAAATGGATATATCACCTATTGCATAGATAGCTGCTCCTCTTTTATAACCCCCCTTTTCAGTATATCCTTCCCCACTATAAGTGCAGTTATTTAGTGTAAGTGTTTTAGTTACAGGGTCATACTTTACACTTCCACCATCACCAAGTACATCATCATTATTAGAACTGTTCACCTGAATACCACCTACCCAGACATCGTAGTTGTCGACTGCAAACACATCCATAGGTAGCATGGTCAACACCATACATACTGTGAACAGCAAGCTTAAAATTCGCTTTCTCATGTAGTTTTTAATCCTCTCTTTCATTAGTTTATAATTTTTTGGTCCATAGCATATACCTACATCCAAAGCACGGGGCTTGTAAAGATGAAAGTCCACATGGATACAGTACCAGCAACATAGCTTACCATAAAAAACAAAAAAAATGACCCTCTACACTTAAAAGGGTTATTTTTACACTTTAAAAGATATATTTACTTAAAATTTACTCTTGACAAATCACATTATTGCTGTTCTTAAATCAATAGACGTACATTGAAAACGCCATTTTCTATTTTATAAATCAACTCGCCATCATACTTTTTAGAAAAGGCAAAAACACTCTTACTTCCAATTCCATGACCATCCGCTAAAGCTTTTGGTAAGCTATTTTCATCAAGCACAGTGCTTTCATCGCAGGGGTTTTCCATTTCAAGTAGAAGCCTACCTATATTTCGACAGGTAAAGCGAAGGTAGGTAGATGTATTTAGTTTATTGCAAGCCTCTATGGCATTTTCCATTAGATTTGAAACTACCATAGAAAGTTCTAAAGAGTCTACCTCTATTTCATTTGGAATATCAAGCTCTATCTTTGTAATAATGCCCGCTTGCTCCGAAATGGTAGCATAATGAGATACAGCTGCATTGACCACAGGGTTTTCACAGTAAACACGGCTGATTTTTGGTGCTGCAGCAGTTCCTTTTTGTAGCAATTTCACGGCTTCATCGCAATTTCCGTCCTCCAAAAGCTCCAGCAACAGATTATTGAAATGGCGACGATCATGAGAGGCACGGTTATTTTGCGTCGAAACCTCATCCATCAGACTAAGTCTTTGAGACATAGAATTTGCTGCTAAGTGAAGATATTCATGCTCTGCTTGCATTGTTTGGCGTTCCTCACGCAAAGTATATTGCTCGGTTATGGTGTTAAGTGAATGGATAATAGTAACATAAATAGAAACACCCAATAAAATAAGGAATATCAACGGTAGGCTGTTATAAATCATCCTTTCCTCAATGTCGCCACCAAAGAGGAATCCTAAGAAGCAGATAAACAATGCCACAATGGGCAGTATATAGATATGCCAATAATCCAGAACCTTGCGATACAGAACGGACACTCTTTTGTACAGTACAAACACAATGATAGAAAAGAAAACAAACCGTAAAAATATCATAGCATAAGTAGGGCTTGGCAAGTAATCGCTAAGTATATAGCTTAAAAACATCACTGCTACATAAATATTGAGCATCGTAATATAGCTAAAGCACCACTGCATGATTTTATCACTGAATAGAGGTTTTAGCGTAACACCAATGACAATCAGCATAATAAAATCAACATAAAATACTGCTGTATAGTTTTCTGATAAATAAAAATAGCTGTTAGCACAGATATTTGTAATCATTATCAATGCGATTGCAGCAATATATATCCATTTGTTTTTATATTTTGGTGTTGCCATGGTGCAAAGCAAAAGTATCAGCATCACATCGGTGATGATTGCTCGCAGTTGGTCAGTGAAAAGATTTGTCATATTAAATCCCCCTTGCTCATCAAATAGTCCATAAAAGCGTCACGAACTGTTGTATACTGCCCCTTAGCAATAGGTACAGTTTTCCCTCCACACAGTGTGAAGCTGTCCTTAGAAAAACGCTCCACCATTCTCATATTGACAATAAAGGAGTTGTGACATTTAAGAAAATGACGATTATACAAGATTGGGGCAATATACTCTGCAAAGTTCTCTCGTATGGTTCGGCTTATAATTTCTTCGTTATTTTTTAACGTAAACACTACAGTATGGCTGCGATATTCACAGCATAAAATATCTGATAAATTAATAATACGAAGACTATCATGTGTTTTAACTGTAAACGATTGATCTTCTGTTAAATCTATTTTAGAGGTAGCAAGAGCAAGAGTATCCCATAGCTTCGTCTTTTCAATAGGCTTGATTAGATAGTTCAGAGGGTTTACTGAATAAGCATTTAGCGCAAATTGCGGCTCAGTGGTAGCATAGATAATTTGCGATTCACGGTCAATGCGGCGAATTTCATGTCCGAGTTCCAGTCCACTTACCATTGGCATCACAATATCTAATATGTAAATATGAAAGCTCTCGCTTTCTATGGCAGAAAGCAATTCATCAGGGTGAGAATATTTCTTTATTTCTGCTGTGAGGTTTTCTGCTGCCAGATATTCATTCAGGAGTATCTCTATTCGGTTAAGCTCCTGTGTTTGATCATCACAAACGGCTATTTTTAACATTACGTTCACCTCGGATATAAGATAATTTGTCATATTATATCATGTTTTAGTAATTTGTGTCTATTATAAGTTAACTTTATATAATAAAAATGGTAATTTAAAAACCCCCAAAAATTAATTTAAATTAAAATTTGGGGGTTTACTTTATGTCATTATATTCTTGTATTATTTATTGAAAATTTCATCAATTCTTTTAAATCAACAAATGAATGTGAAGTTGAAACTCCACTATACTAATTTTCTCTCAACTAATTGCTTAACTACAAATGAAGCAACGTGGTTTGCATAGCTGCCTGTTCCAAAGCCTGCATCATAGCCTAGCTCTTGTGCTAGCTCATGAGAAAGTCTTGGGCCTCCGCATACTAGAACTATCTTATCTCTTAGTCCTTCTGCCTCTAGTATTTCTACTAATTGAGTTAAGTTTGGTATGTGAACATCCTTTTGTGTAACTACTTGAGATACTAGGATTGCATCTGCCTTTGTCTCAATAGCCTTTGCAACAAGCTCTTCGTTTGGAACTTGGCTTCCCATGTTAATAGCTTCTATTCCCTTATATCTTTCAAGTCCGTAGTGTCCATCAAAGCCCTTCATGTTCATGATTGCATCTATACCAACTGTATGAGCATCTGTACCTGTACAAGCTCCTAATATCACTACATTTCTCTTGATGTTTTCTTCGATATAAGCTTCAACTTCATCCTTTTCCATGAATTCCACGCTTACCTTTGGAACTTCTATGGTTGTGAAATCAACAGTATGTGTGCATTTTCCATATACTATGAAATAAGTATATCCAATACCTAAATCGTGTGAATATACAACTGCTGGCTCATCAAAGCCCATTTTAGAAGCAAGCTGTCTAGCTGCTTCATCTGCTTCATCACCGTGTTCTACAGGAAGTGTGAAGCTAAGCTGCACCATTCCGTCATTAAGTGTATCACCATATGGTTTTATTTTAGTTAAATCTATATTATTATTTGATATAGTCATTATCTTCCACCTCCAAGCATTAACTCAATAAATGGATTGAAATATTTCTCGTCCTTTTGTGTTACTCCAGCTAGACCTTTTCCACCTGTGAATGCTCTTTTTACGCTACCAAACTTACCTTGTTCTATAGTGCTGAACATTCCTTCTCTTTCTATATCCTTTAATAAGCTTTCAGCCTTAGCTAAAACCTCTTGAGCTCTAGATTGAATTATACCACCATCTTTGTATTGAACTTCTTCACCTATATCCTTAGCATTATTGAAAATGTATTTTGCATTTTCAATTGAAAGATATCTGTCATGTAAGTGAGGAGTGTGAATAGCCTCTGTTGGCATTCCTAAAAGTTGTAAGCCTTGATTAGTCCATATTGATATCATATTGAATAAAGCATCTTGTAAGTGTCCTCTGAATATATTACCAGTCATGAATTTTGTTGGAGGCATGTATTTTAAAGGAGCCTTAGGGAAGATTTCTCTTGCCATCTGTGCTTGAGCTAATTCATATAAAAATCCATTTTCTAGCTTTGGATCCATCTCAAAAGCGTGTCCTAAGCCCATTTGTTCTTCTGGAATTCCTGCTTTTAAAGCAAATTGTTCATTTAAGAACTGTGATGCTAAAACAGTATGTGCTTCTTCAAATGCATCAGCGGTTGTCAAGTAGTTATCTTCACCAGTGTTGATGATAATTCCGGCAAAACCGTTGATAATTCTTGAGAAGTATTGGTCTACAAAGGTTCTTTGCATGTTTATATCTCTAAATAATATTCCGTATATAGCATCATTTAGCATAACGTCTAGTCTTTCCATAGCTCCCATTGCAGCTATTTCTGGCATGCATAGTCCTGAACAGTAGTTACATAATCTAATGTATCTTCCTACTTCTTTACCAACCTCGTCTAATGCTCTTCTCATTATTCTGAAGTTTTCTTGTGTAGCGAATGTTCCACCAAAGCCTTCTGTTGTAGCTCCAAAAGGAACATAGTCAAGTAGACTTTGTGCTGTTGTTCTAATAACAGCTATGATATCTGCTCCTTGCTTTGCAGCAGCTTGTGCTTGTATAACGTCCTCGTAAATATTGCCTGTTGCAACTATTACATATAGGTATGGCTTTCTACCTTCACCTATAGTACTTATAAAGTTTTCTCTGTCTTTTCTGTTATTAGCTATTCTTTCTACTGTCTTTTTCGCAATTTTTTCAACTGCTTGATAAATTTTATCATCTGAAGCTAGTTCTAGCTTTGTAATGTCTATTTCACCCTTACTTATTTTCTCAGCTACCTCTTGTGCTGGTAAGCCTGTTTGAATCATGGCGTTGCCCATCCAGTATGCTGCTCCGCGTTGTAGTCCACCACCTTCTACGATATTGTCTACAACTACGTTTGGAAGTGGAACTTCAAGGTCATCAACTCCATCAACTCCAAGTAATCTTAAAATTGTTCTTTCTACTGTTACAGTAGTATTTCTATCAATAAATGACTGTACATCTTCTGCAATATTAGCAGCTGCACTTCTCGCACTGTCTATTAATTGTGGATTAAGATTTAATTTACTTTGCATCTATTTTTCCTCCCTATTAGCTTTATTTTATTAGTTCTGTTGCTCTTTGTATAATTTCCTGTGGTATACCTGCCATCTTGGCAATACTTATAGCATCCTTAGGCACGAAATTCTGGTCTTTCACTTCTATCAAGCTATAATCCATATATTTTGATATTTCTTCAATGGATGAAAAGCTTGTGAAATATTCGGGAAGTTTTAGTCCCTTGACCTGGAAGTTTTGAATATCGTCATCCTGTGCTATATTATCATAATGTGTTGTTAATATAGCCATGGAATTGCTGTTTTTCAAGTATTCTACAACTGCTTTTGTTATTGCAAAGCCTTCTTTTGGGTTTGTACCCCCTGCAAGCTCATCAATTAAAATTAAGCTTCTTTTATCTGCATCCTCTAAGGCTTCCTTTAGGTTTACTATCTCAGCTCCAAATGTGCTCAAACCTTTTTCAATTGATTGTTCATCTCCAACTGATATGTGTATATGTTCAAATAAACATATCTTAGCACTTTCACAAGGTACAAACATTCCATAAGCAGCAGTAGCAGCAATTTGTCCTATCATTCTAAGGCTTACTGTTTTTCCTCCCATATTGGCTCCGGTTATGCAAATAAGCTTTTTGTTTAATTTTATTGATATTGAGGTATATTCTTTCCTCTTTTGCTTCAAGGTATCCTCAAGTTTTAAATTTCTTCCTTTTCTTATATCAATCAGAAGCTCCTTGCTTATCTCTGGTCTAACTAGCATTAGTTTTTGTGCACAATTAGCCTTTGCTATAAGGTAATCAAGTCTAGCGATTTTTTCAGTGTTTTCAATAATTTCATCATAAGCCTTCGCTATTTGCTCAGTTAAGGATTTTCTTATCTTGAATTCCTCTTCATTTTCTCTGAGCTTTAGTTTTTCAAGCTCAGTCTCAAGTTCATCTAACCCTTGATTGTTCTTTAGCTTATAAATTAAGCTTAGATAATTTTCTCCAGAAATTCTCAACATAGCTTCTTGATTTAGTTCACTTATCTTGTTTTCGAGATTTTTATTGATGGTTACTTCTTCTCTTGTGTTTAATTTTATCTCGTATTTCTGTTCAATGCTTTTTATTAGCTCTTTCTTAATTTTACCAATCTTTACTTCGACAGTTTTTATTTCATCTCTTATTTTTTTAAGCTCATCTGAGTATTCAGCGTATAAATAAAAGCTCATAACTCTTTGATTGCCAGGATCTAGTAAACTAGATAACCTAGTTATCGCTTGAACATTTAAATCATGATATTTATGTATATGAGTGCTTTTTAAGATCTTTTCTAGCTTTTCAATATATATTAATAGCTTTTTAACCTCGAATAACTCTACCTCGTCTAATACAACAGCATTTTTTGCCCTATGTAAAGTTTCGTTTACGTATCTAATTTCCTTGAGGATATCAATAGTTTCTCTTCTTTTATCTGTAATTAAGAAGGTCTCTAGCTTATCAAACTCAAGCTGAAGCTCCTGTTCCTGTCCATATCTAAAGGGCTTTGTGTTCTTCTTACATATTTGACCATATTTAGTTATAGGCTTGATTTGATCAAGTATGAAATCAAAGTTTATATTTCTTTTGCAATTATCTGATATAAATTCCTTTAGCATTTAGAGTAGCTCCTTTTCTTTAGTATACAGCTTAGTCAGCAGCAATTACATCTACTATTTCAATATTCTTTATATAATACTTCATTTTTTCGAGAAACTCGGCACTATCGAAATAATATCCCTCTGGTGATATTGGGTTTAGAGTTATAGCAAGTATTTTTATTGCATCTAGGACTTCTATTTTTAATCCTCTTTTTTTCGCATCATTCCAATCACGCAAGTCAGCGAAAATCTTAGTCGCATCATCTATAACTAGTGTGAAGCTCTTAGCATAGCTAGTTTTACTAAGCTCCTTTAGAAGTGTAGCTGTTATAGCTCCTCTAACATATACATAATCTGTATTTTCATTTATGTTTTGTGATAAAATCTTGGCTGCGCTTATTCCTGTCTCATCATACAAACAGGCTATTGCTCCTGTGTTGTCAATTATGCAGGTAGAACAGCCTTTCTTGATTTTTTCTCTAATATTATCCTCTACTTGTCCTAGTTGATAGCATTCTACAGTAAAGGCAGTCTTTTCTATAACCTTTTTCATGTCTCTGCTAAGTACTGCTCCTGTAGCGATTACACAAGCATCTGTTATAAGTGGTGAAGATGATGCCTTACGGTCGATTGCACCATCAACGAAAACTACTTCTGCACCAAAATTATGTAGCATATCTGAAACGGTTTTTATATCTGTAGCATTAGCTGGTCCAGCAATCTGTATATCTCCACTATGTCTTACTCGTGCTATGCAAACCTCTCCCATTGCTGTTTTAAAATCAGTGGTTTCAAGAATTTCAAGCTTCGCATCAGACATTAGCAGTGCCTGCTTAGCAGTTGCAACTAAAACGCCCTCTGTCACAAAGATAGTTGGTTTTTCAGTGTTAGTTACTAAATCGCTATTTTCTCCATCCCTGCCAGTAGAGGTAATACCAATACTCACATTTTCTTCTCTAGCCTTATCTATGAGATAATTAAGCGTAACAGTTTTTCCTGCATTCTTTGCAAGACCGATAATCGAAATAGTATTATAGTTTTTCTGCATTTGCTTAATTATACTCATAGTTTCAGCCCTTATATTATCTTATATTTTAGCTTTGAATATCAAATATAACGAATATATTTTATGATAATTCTATCCCTGTTTAAACATATAATATACTCATCATAAAAATACTTGCATTAATAAGTATTAATGCTCTGTTCTTTGTTTTCTCTCCAAGCCTATTGGTTCTAGTGCTAGCTTTTCACCTTGTAACAATCCAGCAACTCCAACCTTGTGTACCTTTTTCTTACCTTGGCATACATCACAAGTACATTCGATAGGTGGTAGGTTTGTAGGTTCTGTATAAGTAGTGATAACACCTTCAAAGTTTCTAAGTATAACCTTACCTGGTGCTTGAGAGATAACGTAATTTGGCATAACTGGTGTTTTACCACCGCCACCTGGTGCATCAACAACAAATGTTGGTACAGCATAGCCAGAAGTGTGACCTCTTAATGCTTCTATTATTTCTATACCTTTGCTCACCGGTGTTCTGAAATGCTCAATTCCAAGTGATAAGTCGCATTGGTAAATATAGTACGGACGAACTCTTATTTTAACAAGCTCATGTACTAAGTTCATCATTATATGAGGGCAGTCATTTACTCCTCTTAATAAAACGCTTTGGTTACCTAAAGGAATACCTGCATCAGCAAGCTTTCTTATAGCTTCCTTAGATTCTGGTGTGAATTCCTTTGGATGATTGAAATGCGTATTTAACCATATTGGATGGTATTTTTTAAGCATATTTACTAAATCATCTGTAATTCTTTGAGGGCAAACAACTGGTGTTCTTGATCCAAGTCTAATAATCTCAACATGAGGTATTGCTCTTAAATTTTTGATGATATATTCTAGTATATCGTCTGATACTAATAAGCAGTCTCCTCCAGATAATAGAACATCTCTAACCTCTGGGTGATTTCTTACATATTCTATACATTTATCTATGTTCTTTAAAGGAACTTCATGGTCTTGTTGACCAGCAAATCTTCTTCTTGTACAGTGTCTGCAATACATAGAGCATTGATCTGTAATAAGGAATAAAACTCTATCTGGATATCTGTGTGTTAATCCAGGTGCTGGAGAATCTCCATCCTCATGTAGAGGGTCTAGCATATCAGCCTCTCCTATATGTGTTTCTGCTATAGTAGGAACTGCTTGCATTCTAATAGGACATCTAGGATCGTTCTTATCCATTTGTGCTGCATAGTAAGGAGTTATTCCTAATCTAAATTTAGATAATACCTTTGCTATATCTTTTTCTTCTTGTTCTGTCAAGTTAATAATTTGCTTTAATTTCTCTACTGAATCTATTCTGTTTCTAACTTGCCAATGCCAGTCGTTCCATTGCTCGGCTGTTACGTCTTTCCAAAGCGGTATACTGTTATAATATGACATCTTTAACATTCCCTTCTTTTTGTTTGTTTATATTTTTATTTTATATCTATTCTATATTAGTTTCCTGCGTATAATCTTGTGAATAAATCTCTTAATTCTTTTGATTCTCTCATTATTTGTAATGATATGTCAGCATGATTCTTAGTGTATCCGTTTCCAACTATCATGTTGATATCCTTACCAACGCCTTCAGCTCCTAAAGCTGCTTTTGTAAAACTTGTAGCCATACTGAAGAAGTAAACTGTTCCATTATCTTTACATGAAAGGATACATCCCATTTCACAGTTATCTCTGCTTACACAGCTGATTACTAAATCACAAAGCTCTCCGTTTGTTACCTTCATAACTTGCTCATAAATCTCAACAGCGTTTGATGCATCTCCAGTTATATATACATCAGCTAAGTTAAGATCTTTGATGTTTGCGAATGATTTTTCGTTACGTCCGTGGCAAATAACTTTTCCAGTTATTCCAGCTCTTTTCTTTGCTTCATATAGACAAAGCATTCCTGATTTTCCTGCTCCACCCATTACTAATACTGTATCTCCAGGTTTAACAAGCTTTGCAGTTTGTGCAGGAGCTCCAGCAACGTCAAGTACTGATAATGCTAAGTTTTCTGGTAAGTCTGAAGGTATTTTTGCATAAATACCACTTTCGAATAATATTGCTTGTCCCTTAATATCTACTTGGTCTATTGATTTTCTTATATCATAAATTTCTTCGATTACTAATGGAGTTAATGATAATGATACAAGTGTAGCTATTTTATCTCCAACCTTTAAATTAGTTTTTCCTTCTAATGCAGGTCCAATTTCTCTAACTGTTCCAATTAGCATTCCGCCTGAACCAGTTACAGGGTTTTGGTGTTTACCTCTTTCAGCAACGATACCCTTCATTATTTTCTTGATTTCTTCTACGTCACCCTTAGCTTGGTCATTGATTTGTGTAAAGCTTGCTGAGTCAACGTTTAATGTTTGAACGTCGATAAGTATTTCGTTATCATAGATTTCCATAGTGTTGTCAATTTTAAGTGCTGGTTGTGGTAAAACTCCTTGTGGTTGAATTACTCTGTGTGTTCCAAATGGGTTTCCTTTTTTCATTTAATTTTCCTCCAAAATTTATAATTTATTTTTTAACAATTTTATGCTTAAGAATAAAGAAAAATCCTGATAACTCTTCGTTCTTCCTGTCGCAATAACTTTCCTAAAATATATAGTGCAATATCCATGCCAAATATAAAGTTCATAAAATATCTGCAATTTAAGACTAAGGCAAATATATGCTGCCTAATTTTCGGCATATTTACAAAATATAGCTTGTTAGTTTTATTTATAGTATGATATAATAGAGTGAATTTCATTCACTCAATGAATTTCATTCACTCAATGAATTTCATTCACTCAATGAATTTCATTCACTCTATGAAATCATATTATGATATTTACTCTTAAGGATGTGATAAATTGAAGATTAAAATATTGACAGAACAATTAGATTTTGATGAAAACAAGCTTGATGAGGTATTGTTTATATCAGAAGCTAGTGTAAAAAAAGAAGATGATACATTGATTATAGATTATAAGGAAGAGGGTCAAAGCCCAGAAGAGGATCTAATTACTAGGATCAGACTGAAAGATAAAAGGCTTACAATGACTAAAATTGGAATACTATCATCAACTATAGAGTTTGAAGTGGGTAAGAAGTGTAAATCTATTTACAGTACAACTTATGGTAATTTCAAGATGTTAATAGACACTAAAAGCTTTGATTACAAAATAAATGATGATAATACTGGATATATAAATTTAAAATATGTGATTAATATTGGAGATAGCGAATCTTATATAAATAAATTGAGCATAAGTCTTTTTGAATAAAAAGAGCGAAATAAATTTCTCTCTAGGGAAACAAGTATCGCTCTATGGAAGAATCGGAACGATTCTTCGTTTAGCTAACGTGGATAATGCAGTGTGAAATATTTGTGCCTATATTTAGGCATATACTGCTTAAATTTAGGCACTAATGTGAGGTGTGCATATGGAAAGAAAGTATTTTGATGCTCTTATCAAGGCAATTGAATACATTGATGATGGTATACACATAATCGATGCCTCTGGCAAGATTGTGTACTATAATCATGCAGCAAAGGAACTTGATGAAATTGATATTGACAAAGCAATCGGTAGGCATATCCTAGAGGTATATCCCTCACTGAGTTTTGAGACAAGCACACTTCTACAGGTTATCAGGACCTGTAAGCCTATGTATAATGTTGAGCAGAATTTTACTAATTATAAAGGTGACAAAATTTCAACAGTAAACACATCTCTTCCTATTATGTATAACAACAAGGTGGTAGCAGCTGTTGAAATATCTAAAAACATCACTGCTGTTAAGGAGCTATCAGAGAAAATTGTTAAGCTACAAAGTGAGCTTTATGTTAATAAGGCTTCTTCTCAAAATAAGAATTCAGCTTCTTATACCTTTATTGATGTAATTGGCCACAGTAGAGAAATGCAAAAAATCAAAGCTTTAGCCCTAAGGGCATCTGAGTCTGATTCACCTGTATTGATTTCAGGTGCTACAGGCACAGGCAAGGAGCTTCTTGTTCAATCCATACACAACTCAAGTAAAAGAAAAAACCAAGCATTTATAGCTCAAAACTGTGCAGCCTTACCTACCAATTTGCTAGAAAGTATATTGTTTGGTACTGTAAAAGGAAGCTTTACTGGTGCTGAAAACAGAGCAGGTTTGTTTGAGCTAGCTCATGGTGGCACACTCTTTTTAGACGAGGTCAATTCAATGCCTTTAGAGCTACAAGCAAAGCTACTAAGGGTTATTCAGGATGGAAGACTAAGGCGTGTTGGTGCAAGCACGACAATAGATATAGATGTTAGAATTATATCTGCTATTAACGTTCCCTTAGACAAGGTATTAGAATTAGGTCAACTACGAAACGACCTATTTTACAGATTAAGCGTTATAAGCTTTGAGATACCTCCTCTTAAGGAAAGAGTTCAAGATATTCCTTTACTGGTAGAGTTTTTTATTAAAAAATATAATGAAAAATGCAATAAATTTTTCTCTAATATTTCAAATGAAGTTCTAAAAATATTTTTGGACTATCATTGGCCTGGTAATGTAAGAGAGCTTGAGCATACTATTGAAAGTGTTATTAGCTTATATGATGGTGAAATCATTAGAGAGGAACATTTACCATTTCAGTTCAAGAATTTGCAGAACAGCAAGAAGGACATCGCTATTGATACAAACATTATACAGCCCCTTGATGTTTCTTTACAAAACTATGAGAAAGAAATTATATCATCTGCTCTTGAAAAGGTAGGTAATAATGTATCAAAGGCCGCAAAACTTCTCAATATACCAAGGCAAACATTGCAATACAAGATTAAAAAGCTAAATATATTATAATAAACAAAGACAGCACTCTTAATCGATAGTGCTGTCTTCTTTATTAAACAGTGTCATAACTGTTGTACTAATAATTATTGTTATTACTCCGTAAGCCATTGCGAGTCCAATATCAAATTCATTCATGGCATTTACCATAGCAATAGATATAGGTTTGTTATATATACCATATAAAAGTGCAGACATCGTATATTCACCTAGTGACCTTATAAATACAAGGCTTGCACCTGATATTACAGCTGGCATTATAATTGGCATAACCACTTTAAAAAATGTCCTTAATTGCTTAGCACCTAAACTTTTAGAAGCATATTCTAAATCTGAATTAAATGAATATAAAGCAATCAAATTTGTTCTAAGCATTAGTGGTATTGAAGTTATTGCATAAGCAATAGGCAGTATATAATATCCACCTATTAATACATTATTAAATGCAAAGATGTTTTTTTGATTAAAGGTGTTAATTAGATTTATAGCAATTGTGCTAGCTGGCATAGCCCATGGTAGCATCAATAGAATTTCCATAATAGAATTTAGTTTATTCTTTCTTTTAGATATTATGTAAGCCGTAGGTAATGACACTAGAGTAGCTATAATTACAGCAAATATTGTCATAAGCATACTATTTGTAAATGGTTGTAGAACCCTTCTCTTTGAAATTAGTTTTAAATAATTTTCAAAATTAAATTCTGTCGGGAATATTTGTATTAACCATGTACCTGGTTTTACAAATGATAATACAAAAATTGCTATGACAGGTAAAATAATTAGTGCTACCATACAAAATACAAATATATTAATTAAAAGTTTTAAAAACTTATTTTGAATTTTTATTGGTTTAATTGGTACTGCTCTAAGCGAAGTCGCAACTGTATGCTTTTTTTCATAATATCTAACTAATAAAAGAACTGATAATCCCATTAAGAGTAGTATTACAACCTGAACAGAAGCAATATTAATTTGATTATTTGCCTTTGATTGAAGTATTTGAGTGCTTAACACTTTAAATCTTCTACCAAGTAAGTTTGGTGCTGAAAATGAGCTTATACCTGATATGAATGTAACTATAGTAGATGATAGTAAAGCAGGAACAATTTCTGGAAGTATAACTGTAAAGAATATTTTAATTTTACTAGCTCCTAAGCTTTTTGCTGCTTCCATTGTAGACATATCAAGATATTTTAAAGCTACTCTTACATTTAAATAGAAATATACATACTGAGTATATGCATGAACGAATAATATTCCCCCAAAGCCTGTTAGTTTAAAAGGTACATTGGGCAATTCAAGTAATACTTGAATTCCTTTTGTTATCATACCACTTTCACCATATAGCTGTATAAATGCAATAACTATTATAACTCCAGGTACCATTATTGGTGTAAGTAGTATAGTATGTATTAGTTTTTTATATTTTACATCTACTAAAGTTATATAAAATGCTAATGCAGTTCCTATTAGCCCACAAATCAGTACTGTAGATACTCCAAGTATAAATGTATTTTTAATTGCTTCAATACTAGCTGGAGTAGAAAAGTAGTTTAAATAATTTTTTAAACTATAGACAGTGTCAGTTTGAAAACTGCTTTTTATTGTATTAAATAATGGTAATACAATAAAACCAATTATAATCCAAAAAAGAACTACATAGATTGCTAACTGACAAATCTTCTTTGCATTTAGTTTTTCTGATATTCTAGCAACTGATTTCAAGGTATACCTCATCATTAATTTTTCTTCTGTTATCACCATTGTTTAACTCAATAACTTTAAATAACTTTGAATTAACATCAATTGTATATTCAATTATACTACCATTAAAGGTTATCGCTTTTATTATTCCTTTAAGATGATTTTCCATATTATATTTTTGTAATTTGTTAGCAGTTTCGTGTAGCTTTATTCTTTCGGGTCTTACAAATATTTCATTTCCTTTATCATCAATTATAGTGTTTGATTCACCTACAAAATTAGCTATAAAACTATTTGTTGGTTTATTGTATAATTGAATTGGACTATCTACTTGTACACATTGTCCTTTATTAAATACAGCAATTCTATCTGAAATAGTTAAAGCTTCTTTTTGGTCATGAGTAACAAATATTGTTGTAATGTTAAGTTTCTTTTGCACATTTCTTATTTCTTCACGCATTTTTTCTCTAAGTGAAGCGTCAAGATTAGAAAGTGGCTCATCTAGTAGTAATATTTCTGGCTCAACAGCCAATGAGCGTGCAAGTGCTACTCTTTGTTGTTGTCCACCGGATAATTCAGTTATCCTTCTGTTTCTATAATCATATAAATCAACTAGTTCCAAGTAATTTTCAGCAGTTTCTTCTATTTGTTTTTTAGATAATTTTTTTAATTTAAGCCCATATTTTACATTTTCTAAAACGTCCATATGTGAAAAAAGGGCATAGCTTTGAAAAACTATGCCTATATTTCTTAATTCTGGGCTTACATTAGTTATGTTTTTACCTGATAAAAATATTTCTCCCTCAGTAGGTTTGATAAATCCTGCTATTATTCTAAGAAGAGTTGTCTTCCCACAACCAGAGGGTCCTAAAAGTGTAAATAATTCTCCATCTTCTATTTCAAGATTAACGTTATTTAGCACATTTGTCTTATCAAAGCTATGAGATATGCTTTTTATAGTAAGCTTGCCCATTATTTAATTCCTCTTATTCAGCTTTATCTTTGCTTGCATCTCTAATTTCTGTATCAAATTTTTGTAACCAATTTGATTCATTTTCTGAAATTACAGACCAATCAACGTTCATTGCTTTATATGATTCTTGCATCCATTCTGGACTATTTGCTATAGCAGCTTTTAATGTTGGAATTCTGTTAAATTCATTAGCTAATTTAGCTTGCATTTCTGCGCTACCAGCGAACTCTACAAATGCTTTAGCTGCATTTGGATGTGGAGCATTGTTTATTGCAGCAATACCATCAGTTATAACTGGAGAACCACTTGTAGCATCTACTATTTCAAGTTGCATACCACTTGCACCAATAGCATCTACTATAGCACTTTGTGTTGCAAAGCTTATAGCAGCTTCTTTTCTTCCAATTGCTTGGAATTGTAAAGTTTGACTTGAATAATAATTTTTCATGTTTTTATCTAAGCTTGTTAAGTAATCCCATGCTTTATCTAATTCATTATTTGCTTGATATTGATATACTAAGCTCATTAATGTTGATTTTATAGATGATGATGCAGTATCTCTTGATACTATTAAATCTTTATATTTTGGATCTGCTAAATCTGCCCAATCCTTTGGAGCTTCTTCTTCAGAAAGCATTTCTGTATTGTAGAATAACATTACAGGTGTTTGAATAGTTCCAAACCAATTATTATCAGCATCTTTAAACATTGAGTCTAATTCATTAGCCCAAGTTGTTTCAACTGGCATGAATATTCCTTCTTTAGTCATATCCATGAATAATGATGATGCTCCACCAAACATTATATCTGCTTGTGGATTTGCTTTTTCTGCTCTTACTCTGTCAGCTAATTCACCTTTTAAGTTTATAAATTCTACTTGAACACCTGTTTTTTCAGTAAATGCATCTGCAACTACTTGAAGCATAGCTTCAGAGTGTGTAGAGTATATTATAAGCTTATCTTCTAACTTAGCTTCTTCCTTCTCTTTTGAGCCTTCATTGTTTACTTGTTCATTGTTTTTTTGTTCATTATTTTTTGCACTGTCATTATTAACTTTATCATTTGAACATGCTACTGCACTAAACATTACTAATAACAATACAAGAAAAATTGATAATAATTTTTTCATTTTTATATCCATTCCTTTCGCTTCGCTCAAGGCACAAAACGTAA
>JAEAME010000346.1_pt1 | contig 50979 bp, 50 predicted proteins | sample 8958731 | NCBI WGS metagenome assembly JAEAME01 (sample SAMN16933194, study PRJNA681113) | bioreactor sludge metagenome | isolation source: anerobic bioreactor sludge (Control) | place: India:Bengaluru | collected 2018-10-24
AGACAACCAACGGGGGTACAGACTGGACTGCCCAATCAAGCGGAACAACAAATATGTTATATTCGGTTTACTTTACTGATGCCAATACAGGGTATGCGGTGGGTGGAACCGGAACCATCTTAAAAACATTAAATGGAGGTTATCCTGTAGGGATAAATGACCAAAATCAAACGGTCGATAATCTTTTAATTTACCCAAACCCAACATCATCAACCATTGTAATTGAAAATATCGACAAGGGTAAACTCTCTATTTTGAACCTCAATGGTCAACACCTCTTACAACAGCAAATCAACGCCCCGGTCACCAACATCGATGTCAGCAACCTTCCAAACGGGATATATATGGTGAAGGTTGTCGGGGAGAACAGGGTGCAGGTGGGGAAGTTTGTGAAGGAATAAATAGAGAGGGAAAAAAGTTGACCTGTAAACGGTATTTTTAAAAAATAATCGGCTAAAAACTTGACACAGGTAAATAATTGAACTGAGGCACTTCCCTGTGCTGTGGTGGTTTCTCAGTTTGAAAAAAGATTATCAGATGATCAGTATAACCGGCTCATTAATTCGATCTTCTTATTCGGAAGTATTATATTTCATTTAATCCGTTACGAATAGCTTCCCAGCGGGGATTTTCTCTTTTTCCTAAAATGTGTAAAATGCGGTCAAGCAATTCTGGTGAAGAAGCAAGCATTGGCTTTATTTTTCTGCCAATTATATGTGCAGAGATCACAGGTTTCCACATTGCTGGTTCAACATTATCATATTTATCAAAAATGTCATTGTGTGTTTCGTACACATTATCTGCATTCCAATCGAAATAAGCATTAATAATTTTGTCAATGTCATCAAGGTCATGTGTACGGTGAGGTTTGTCATCCCAGCTTATTAATTTTAGCATTACTAATCCTTCGACAGGACAAGTATGTAAAACAAGTGTGTCGAATTTTACGGTTTCAATAAATGGAAATGCTTCGGTAAATCCCGGCATTTGTAATGTAAATACTCTTGGTTTAGTTAAACGGACTTCTCTATGTCCATTTTCTATTTCACCAAACGGAATTATGTCTACTTCCATACCCAACCTATAATATAGTTTGATGATTTCATTTTTATCTCGGGTGAAAGAACCAGTGGCTAATAATGCCTCCATCAATTCATCGTATTTATCTAAATGGCTGATGTGGACTGCCAAATCTATATCATCAGTCTTACGTGCAAATGTTTCAGGATTTTTAGCCAGAAACTGCAGATCTCTTGCAAATGCTCCAACGATATAAAATTCGACTTCGAGCTTCCTGAAAACAACTTCCAATTCGTGAAGCATTTGAATGGTTCTTGGATCTAACGATATTTCTAAGGGTTCAGACATGATATTGTTTTTTAATTCTTTCTGCTGTTGCGCGGTTCCGACTGTCTAAACTGGCATTTAACTCAGCATAAGCCAATAATGGTGGTACGGTTTGCGGAAATTCTTTTTGTGTTTGTTCTGCATTCCAGAAAAGGTTCAATAATTCAACTTCTCCATTATTATCAGGAACTAAATGAAGTTGCTTCATAACTTCACTATTTGGCAATTCAGAATAGACAGAAAACTTTTCGGGATGTAGATATTTGGTTAGTAATGAACCAGCTGGTTCTCCACCCCAAAATACTTTATATAGATGTTTTTGCTGCCACTGCTCACGATCTTTTTGTGCAGCAAAACAAAACCTTCCTTGTAATAGTTTTGGCCTTAATATACCTTGAAAAGTTTCTGTCCAACGATTAAGCAAAACTTCACGGTTTTCGATGCGGTAAATATTATTATATTTTGTAAGAAATTTTTCTTTTTCCAGTTCCTGTAATAAAGCACCTACTGTCCCCAACCCCAATTTACTTTGTGAAGCAATTAGTCGATAAGGTTCATTAAGCAAATCGGGATTAAGCAATATTGCGAAAATCAAACGCAAACCAGATGACTTCCAAAGTTTACTTGTACGGGCTTGCCGTTGAGCTGTTACTTTCTGGTCATTGATAAATATGAATAATGTTCCTTTACGGATATAGCAATTGCCTGAGGCATCGAGGTAATTAATGTTTTCCTTTTTGAGTAATGACCTATTGTTTTTACTGAGGTATTGACAAATGAGCATCCAATTTTCAGCATCACGACCCAAGAAATCAATGAGATGAGCCAAATGCAACTGGCGGAGTTCATTTTTTACCTCTACACAAAAAAAGTACCGTTTACCTTTTGCCACCAATTCAACAGCAGTGTCAATTTTGCGGTGCAATTTACATAGGTCAGCTGATACCGGAACTTCCTGAATATCAATGTTTGTGAGTTGGTGGAAATGCTGAATGGCGGATCGAATTATCTCTTTTTCTTCCATAGCATTACTTGTTTTATGTTCATTTTCCTTAAATGTTCGTGAGTCACGAACATGCAAAAATAATGAACAAAATATTATTAAAGCAAATATTTTGGAATATTTTTGGGAACCTGGACTGTTTCTTAACTTTTATTGAAAGGATCCCAGGCGGGAAAGAAGATTTGACTCAAAAACGGTCAAGAAGGGAAAATTTAAACTGAGACACTTCCTGTGATGTGGTGCGAAACATTCAGTAATCGACCGGGGGTTCGTCCTGCCGGTAGAGGTGGTTATGGATGGCCGTCTGGGCATCCAGGATCCTGGTTCCGAAGCGGGTTCTGAAAAGGTACTTGCAGTCCCTTACGGCGTTCTCCTTGAATGCTTTCAAAGGTTTTTGGTACAACAGGAGGAAATCTTTCAGATCCTGGTAAGTATCGGTCAGGCATTCGGCGACACTTCCGGCGAGCGGTTCCGTCTCGTTGTTATTGTCATGATCGATGTACCAGAAGGTATCGCACTCCGTCATCTTCTGACGGAGGTCATTGAACATCGACTCCCATTGCTCCAGGGTGAGATAATGTTCGGTAAAACTTTCATCTTCAACGATAATATCGGGTAATAAGGAGGCCTTAAGATATACCAGGGGGAGCATTTTTTGAAGATAACTGAGAAATTCCATAAGGGAATATTTCTGTGAGTTTTCCAAAAAATAGCAATACTCATTGGCGACCGTGATCATCTCCAGTACGTTTCGGGAATAGACGGGGTCGTCCGGGATGGGGGTTTCTGACGGTTCCTTCGGCTGATGCATAGGGATAAGATATAGATTGACAAAAATAAAATCCGGAAAAGAACAGAGGTCTCTTACTTCAGCTTCATCGAATCAATGATCCCTGATATTTTCTCTTCGAGATTCCTGTCGGTCTGATAAAATCCGGAAGCTTCTTTCAGCGGTTGACGGACGCTGAAATAGAATTTGATTTTCGGTTCCGTTCCCGACGGCCTTACACTGATGATACTGCCGTCTTCCAGGAAGAACTGCAGCACATTGGAAGAGGGCAGGTCAATGCCGGTCACGGTTCCGGTAACCATATCCTTCTCTGTTTTGGAAAGATAATCCTTGATTCGGATCACCTTCGACCGGTTGATCATGACCGGCGGGTTTTGGCGGTATTCCCGCATCATTTGCTGTATTTCTTCCGCACCGCTCTTACCTTTCCTTACGACAGATATCAGTTTTTCCTTGTAAAATCCGTACTTTAGGTAGATCTCGAGGAGGAGATCAAAGAGGGTCTTTCCCTGACCGGCCATCCACGAAGCGCATTCGGCGATCATCGCGCAGGCGCTGACCGCATCCTTATCCCGAACGAAATCTCCGATCATATATCCATAGCTCTCTTCTCCGCCAAGGATATACTCCATCTTTCCTTCATTCTTCCTGACTATGTCGGCAATAAACTTGAAGCCGGTGAGAACAGAAAAATAGGTGACTCCGAAGGAGATGGTTATTTCCCGCAGGAGATCGGTGGTGACGATGGTACTGACAATGAACTGATCCCCGGTCAGCTTCCCAAGTTCTTTCCACCTCAGAAGCATATAATAAAACAGCAGGGAGGCTGTCTGATTACCGTTCAGGAGGATGATCTCATCCCGGTCGTTCCGGATGGCTATTCCCACCCGGTCGGCATCGGGATCGGTGGCCATGATCAGGTCGGCATGGATCTCTTCGGCTTTTTCTATGGCAAGGTTAAGGGCCTCGTGTTCTTCCGGATTGGGAGATTTTACCGTTGGAAAATTACCGTCGGCGGTGGCCTGTTCCCTGACGACGGTCACCTCGCTGAATCCGTATTGACGGAGAATTTCAGGAACAAGTTTCCGGCCTGCCCCATGCAGGGGGGTATAGACGATCTTTAGTTCCTTCCGGCCGGAGCCGGTCTCCGGGGCAAGGGACAGGGATCGTATTTTCTGAAGATACAGGTCGTCAATTTCCCTGCCGATGGTTATGATATTCTGCGGTTCCCCGGTCCATTTCACTTCATCGACCGAGGTGATCATCTGCACTTCGCGGATAACATTGGTATCGTGCGGGGCGATGAATTGCGCCCCGTCGTCCCAGTATGCTTTATACCCATTGTATTCTTTAGGATTATGGGAAGCCGTGATCATGACTCCGCTCTGACATCCCAGGTGACGGATGGCGAAGGAGAGTTCCGGGGTAGGGCGTAGATCATCAAAGAGATAAACAAGAAACCCGTTGGCAGAAAGCACTTCCGCGGTAATTCCGGCAAAATAGCGGCTGTTGTTCCTGCTGTCGTGGGCAATGGCCATTTTGATGGGATGAACGCCGGGAAACATCTTTTTCAGATAATTGGCCAATCCCTGGGTAGCCATTCCGACGGTATATTTGTTCATCCGGTTGGTTCCTGCACCCATGATGCCTCTCAGTCCGCCGGTACCAAACTCCAGTTCGCGGTAAAAGGCATCGGTCAGTTCGGAAGGATTGTTCCGGATCAGGGCACGGACCGTTTCTTTGGTCTGATCGTCAAAATTGCCTGTCAGCCAGGAATTCGCTTTGGCCAGGATTTGAGGGTCGATGTTCATGTTAATATCTTAGATAGTGAAACAGTGGGATACGAGGCATTGAAGAACCTCGCGTTAAAACGCGAGGATTCTCCGATCCAAGCGGAATTTTTATTTTTTTGCTCGCTAACCCCGCGGAAAGCCGCGGGGAATGCGCTCGCGGGATTCACGGCCATCCGGAAAAAAGAGAATGACCGTATATAAATGATTGAATGATAGCGTGGTGAAAGCGGGGTCATGTTTTTTACAGCAACTTTTTTAAACATACTTCCAGGCTGTCTTTCCAATAGGGGATCTCAATGGTGAACCTCGATTTGATTTTCGATTTATTCAGAACACTGTAAAAAGGTCTGGATGCCGGAAGCGGATAGTCTTTGGTCTCAATGGGATTTATTTTAATGTCATATCCTGCAAATTCGGTGATCCTCTTTGCAAAATCATACCACGAGGTTACGCCTTCGTTGGCATAATGGAATATCTCAACTCCTTTATGATCGCGGAGTTCAGGAATGATCTTCAATATCGTTCCGGCAAGATCCCTGGCATAGGTTGGGCAGCCGATCTGATCGAATACGACATTCAGTATTTTCTTTTCCTTACTAAGTCTTAATATGGTCTTGACGAAATTATTTCCGAAAGAGGAGTAGAGCCATGAAGTCCGGATGATGATTCCGTTCTTACAGTGGCGAATCATCTCTTCTTCTCCTGCCAGTTTTGATTTTGCATAGGATGAGACCGGGTCGGGCTGATCGGTTTCGATATAGGGTCGGAAGTTTTTTCCGTTAAATACATAATCGGAAGAAATATGGAGGAGAAGGCTGTTATTTTTACTGCATGCATCAGACAGGTGCGCGACGGCAAGGGCATTGATCTTCATAGCAAGATCAGGTTCCTGTTCAGCTTTATCGACGGCAGTATAGGCTGCACAGTTTATAACAACTTCTGGATGATGCGCATGAAAAAACTCCGATATGGCAACAGGATCTGTAATATCCAATTCTTCAATATCGGTAAAATTGAAGAACCTCGCGTTAAAACGCGAGGATTCTCCGATCCAAGCGGAATTTTTATTTTTTTGCTCGCTAACCCCGCGGCAAGCCGCGGGGAATGCGCTCGCGGGATTCAATGCATACCCCGGATATTTCTTCCCGAGCAGTTTCAGTTCATTCCCCAGCTGTCCTTTGGCCCCTGTTACCAGAATGTTCATGGTTTAAAATATTATTTCCTCAGTTACGCACGATCATTTTCTTTTTCCGGATGTTCCTTATTGTTTTGTATTTCAATATCTCGCCATTTCAGACAATTGTTTTGAAATAATCAATGGTCTTCTTCAATCCCTCTTCCAGTTGGATCCTGGGTTCCCAGGAGAGCTCTTTTCTGGCGAGATCGATATTTGGCTGGCGTTGTACCGGGTCGTCGGCAGGAAGGGGCTCATAGATTAATTCCGATCTGGAACCGGTCAGCCGGATGACCATCCTGGCTAATTCGGTAATCGTAAATTCATTCGGATTACCAATGTTGACAGGTCCGGTAAATTCCTCCCTTGAGTTCATCATACGGACCATCCCTTCGATCAGGTCATCGACGTAGCAGAAGCTGCGGGTCTGGGAACCATCGCCATAAATGGTTATATCCTTTCCATGGAGCGCCTGGACGATGAAGTTTGAAACAACCCGGCCATCGTTCGGGTGCATGCGGGGGCCGTAGGTGTTGAAGATACGCATGATCTTGATCCTGACATTATTTTGTTTATGGTAATTGATAAAGAGTGTTTCCGCAGCCCTTTTCCCTTCATCATAGCAGGCTCTCGGGCCGATAGGATTCACATGCCCCCAATAGGATTCAGGCTGAGGGTGAACATCCGGATCGCCGTATACTTCGCTGGTGGAGGCCTGGAGTATTCTCGCTTTAATCCGTTTTGCCAATCCAAGCATGTTGATGGCGCCCATGACGGAAGTCTTGACCGTTTTAATGGCATTATACTGGTAATGGATGGGCGAAGCGGGACAGGCCAGGTTATAGATTTCATCAACCTCGATGAAGAAAGGCATGGTCACATCGTGGCGTATCAGTTCGAAAAACGGATTATCCAGCAGATGCACCACATTCTGTTTCTGACCCGTGAAATAGTTGTCCAGACAAACCACTTCATTCTTATCCCGGAGCAGACGCTCACATAAGTGCGATCCAAGGAATCCGGCACCACCGGTAACTAAAATCTTTTTTTTGATCATACAAAAATATTTTGTTCAGAAATGAATAGCCCGTCTGTCTGTGAAGAACTGTCAGGCTTCCGATCTTCGGTTGTAGGTCAATGATCTGTATTTACGCCGATACAGAAATAATGGAATTCATTTCTTTTCATCTCGGCAATATCAAAGATATTCCTTCCATCGAAAATCACCGGAGATTTCAACAGCTTCCGGATAATTTTAAAATTAGGGAATTTGAATTCCGGCCATTCTGTAACCAGCAGCAGACAATCGGCATCAATCAATGTGTCGTACTGATCTTCTGCGTATTCAATCAGGTTTCCGAGAATGCGTTTTGTCTCATTCATGGCAACGGGATCATAAGCTTTGACTTTTGCTCCTGCATCAACCAGTTTTCTGATAATGACGAGGGAGGGTGCCTCTCTCATATCATCGGTCTGGGGTTTGAAGGATAATCCCCATATTGCAACGGTCTTTCCCTTGATGTTGCCATTGAAAAACTTCATGACTTTATTGAACAGGACGGCTTTCTGGTCTTCATTGACTGCTTCGACGGCTTTTAAGACACGCAGTGAATAGTTGTAATCATCAGCGGTACGGATCAGTGCCTTGACATCTTTCGGGAAACATGATCCTCCGTACCCGACCCCGGGATAAATAAATTTTGTACCTATTCTGGAATCGGATCCGATCCCTTTTCTTACCATATTGATATCAGCCCCGACGATCTCGCAAAGATTGGCAATATCGTTCATGAAGCTGATCTTTGTTGCAAGCATTGAATTAGCGGCATATTTGGTCATTTCGGCAGAAATAATATTCATGAAGATGACCGGATGGCCATTCAGCGTAAAAGGCTTATATAAGGATTTCATCAGCTCTTCTGCCCGCAGCGAATCACATCCGACTACGATACGGTCAGGTTTGAGGAAATCTTCAATGGCTGCGCCTTCCTTCAGGAATTCAGGATTGGAGGCAACATCGAATTCAATCTGAACGCCACGCTTATCCAACTCTTTTTGAACGGCTTCCCTTACTTTCCTGGCGGTGCCCACCGGAACGGTACTTTTTGTGACGATCAGGAGGTAATCCTTCATGTGTTTGCCACATTCCGATGCAACGCTGAGCACATATTTCAGGTCGGCGCTTCCGTCTTCGTCGGGAGGTGTTCCGACCGCGCTGAAGACCACTTCACAATCCTGCAGCGATTCAGCGAGATCCGTCGAAAATTTCAACCTGCCCTTTTTCATATTCCGGTGAACCATTTCTTCCAGTCCGGGTTCATAGATGGGAATGATCCCCTGATTCAGGTTCTCGATCTTTTTCCGGTCGATATCCACGCAGGTAACGTCAATCCCGACTTCAGCGAAACATGTTCCGGTCACTAATCCAACGTAACCGGATCCAACGATGGTGACTTTCATAGGAGCAAATTTTGATCAATGTTTAGAGGACAAAGATAGTGGAAAAATATCAAATATGAATTTCTATATCTATCCAGTGGAAAATGTATGGTAAATGACGGGTATTTTTGACTATTCTCCGGTCCGGGCGGGATTTATTTTTTTATCGCTGGTCTGCGGCAAGCCGCGTGGAATGCGTCCGGGGGATTCAGGCTCATAGGTTCAGCCTGGTCTGGATCACATGGATATCCTGTTTTATTTGCCGAATGGATTCGACGATCTCGCGAGCGTTGTTGGCGGGGTTTTCAGGGATTTTCGGACTGATAAAATGAATGAACTGCCAGATCTCGCGGATATCCCTGACCATAATATCATAAGGCTGGTATATCGGGTTCAGGGAATGTAGCACCAGTTTCCCTTCGGTTTTGATCTTATTCTCAACGACTTTAAAGACCACTCCCTCTTCCAGGGTCAGGATGATGCAGGCATCTTTATCGCGGATCGTTGTCCAGTCCTGGACAAAGACACCGGTCACCCATGCCCCGTGCATGATGGGCAGCATCGAATCGCCACTTACCTGGAAGGTACGGTATTTTTTCTGCTTTGAAAGAAATGGCAGCCGGAAGGTGGGAAGGATGCTGATATATTCGGGATCGGCATACCCGCTGGCATATCCCGCTTTCGCCTTCTCCGACACCAGTTCAATGTTCTCTTCGTTATCCGGGTTTACCGTTGTTGCCAGCACCCTGAGGTTGCTTCCTTTCAGAAAGACATCGAATCCCCGTTCCATCTGCCTGAGCTGGCTTTCCGACATCTTTTGCAGATCCACCTTGATCAGGGTATCGATGGCAATATTAAAATAGGTGGAGAATCTGATCAGCGCTTCTATAGCCGGCTGTGCGATTCCGTTCTCATATCCGCTCAGGGTTGATCGTTTCATATCCAGTGCGGTAGCTACGTCATCCTGTGTACGTCCGTAACGTTTCCGCATAAATTTTATGTTTGAGTTGAAATACATTTTTTTGGAGATTTTAAAAATAATGATTATATTATCGTCGGAAAAATGATTAAAAACACGACAAATATAATAAAATAAACAGCGAATCGGCGAAATGGCGGAAAAAAAATATGATTTGGGCATACTTTTTTGCCGGGTGGCTGATAAAGGGGAAAATGTCATGGAAGCTTATTGTTTTAAGACGTTTGATCAGCGGATGAGGGAAAGGGCAAGCGTGTTTACCGTACGTTACCACTTATGTTAGTCTTTCGCAATATAGTTCATCTTGACCTGGATACGTTCTTCGTCTCGGTAGAACGGCTGATCAGGCCTGATTTGGTGGGGAAGCCGGTGATCATCGGCGGAACTTCCGACCGCGGAGTAGTATCCAGTTGCAGCTACGAGGCGCGGAAGTTTGGCGTTCATTCGGCCATGCCGATGAAGATGGCGCGTGTTCTTTGCCGTGATGCGGTTATCGTACGGGGAGACATGGAGTTATATTCGAACTACTCACATGCCGTTACGGAAATCATTGCCGGGAAGGCGCCGCTGTATGAGAAGGCCTCCATCGACGAACATTACATCGATGTGACGGGAATGGACCGGTTTTTCGGTGTGCTGAAATGGACCCGTGAGTTGAGGGATCGTATTATCAGAGACACCGGGCTTCCGATATCATTCGGGTTATCCATTAACAAGACGGTTTCGAAAATAGCCACCGGCGAGGCAAAACCCAATGGCGGGCTTTATGTGGATCATGATTCGGTACAGTCTTTCCTGGCGCCGTTATCGATCCGTAAGATCCCGATGATCGGGGAAAAGACGTACCATCTTCTCCGCTCGATGGGCATTATCAATATTGATACCCTCAGCCGTATTCCGGTGAAGATGATGGAGCGGGTAATGGGAAAGAATGGCATCGTGATCTGGGAGAAGGCAAATGGCATTGACCATACCCCTGTGCGACCTTATTCCGAGGCCAGGTCGGTAAGTACGGAGACCACTTTCGACCAGGACTCTATCGACATTGTCCGTATAAAGGAGATACTGGTAAAGATGGTAGAGAAGATCTCCTTTGAACTGCGCGACAAGCAGAAGCTGACCTCTTGTGTAACCGTGAAGATCCGCTACTCCAATTTCGATACCCATACCCTGCAGCAGCAGATCCCTTACACTGCTTTCGACCATCAGCTTATCCCTTTGATCAAACAACTTTTCGACCGGCTCTATCAGCGTCGCATGCTGATCCGTCTCATCGGCGTCCGTTTCAGCGGACTTGTCAGCGGGAATCCGCAACTCAACATGTTCGATGATAACCTGGAGATGATCAATCTCTATCAGGCACTTGACAGGATCCGCCGTAAGTACGGGCAGAAAACGGTGAGGAGGGGTGTTGCCTTTTCACCATCTCACCATTTAACATGTACCTGAATTGCCACTCATATTACTCTCTGCGCTACGGCACCCTGCCGGTCGAAAAGCTCATTGAGGAAGCGGTGCGCTGCGGGGTGAAAGCGCTGGCGCTCACAGATATAAATAACTCCACCGGAATCATGGACTTTGTGAAGATCGCAACGGAGAATGGGATCAGTCCCATTGCCGGGATTGAATTCCGCCGTGATGAAGAGCTCCTGTACGTTGGTCTGGCCCGCAACAACGAAGGCTTCCGCGAGCTGAACGAATTCCTGAGCCATCACAACCTGAATAACCTCCCGTTACCGGACAAGCCACCGGAATTCAGCAATGTAATCATGATCTTACCATTTCACCATAGCGCTATCGTGCCATCACGCCATCTCAACATTTCACCAACTCAACATTTCATTGGCATCCGTCCTTCAGATCTGAACCGACTCATCTTTTCCCGCGATGGCTATCCCACCGACCGGATGGTGATTTTTTCTCCTGTGACCTTTCTTGATGAAAAGGGCTATGAACTTCACAGGAACTTCAGGGCAGTGGATAAAAATATCCTGCTGACCCGCCTGGAGCCGGGAGATACCGCCTCACCGGGAGAGGTGATGCTTCCGCTTGACAAGCTGACAGGGCTGTATCATGATTTCCCCGGGATCATTCGTAATACGGAATGGATACTGGGAAACTGCACCATTGGCTTCGACTATAAGTCATGCAAAAACAAGAGAAGTTTCACGGGTGATATCTCCGACGATCATATTTTGCTGGAGAAGCTTGCGCTCGACGGGTTGGAGTACCGCTACGGAAAGCAGAACGGTGAAGCCCGGCAACGGGTTCGCCACGAACTCGACATCATCTGTGCTATGGGTTTTGCAGCGTATTTTCTGATTACCTGGGATATCGTCCGCTATTCCATGTCGCGGGGGTTTTATCATGTGGGGAGAGGAAGCGGCGCCAACAGCATCGTAGCCTATTGTTTGAAGATCACGGATGTTGACCCGATCGATCTGGACCTCTATTTTGAAAGGTTCATTAACCCGAAAAGAACCTCGCCTCCCGATTTCGACATTGATTATTCCTGGAAAGAACGCGATGAGGTACTCGACTATATATTTAAAAGATACGGGCATGCGCATACCGCGTTGCTGGGTGCCATGTCGACGTTCCGTGATAAGTCGGTTTACCGCGAACTGGGCAAGGTGCATGGGTTGCCGAAGCAGGAGATCGATTCTTTCCTGAAGCATCCGGAGGAAGCGATCAACCAGAATAATATAATCCGGAAGATCAGTGAACTTGGTGAGATGATGGCAAGCTTCCCCAATATCCGTAGCATACATGCCGGGGGAGTACTGATCTCCGAAAATCCCATAACATGCTATACGGCACTGGATATGCCTCCGAAAGGTTTTCCGACAACACAGTTTGATATGTACATTGCCGAAGATGCCGGTTTTGAAAAACTCGATATACTAAGCCAACGGGGAATCGGACATATTTATGAAACGGCGGAGATCATAAAGAAGAACCGTGGCATCAGCGTGGACACACACCGGATACAGAAATTCAAGCAGGACGGGAAGGTGAAAGATCTGTTAAGGAAAGGAAGTACCATAGGTTGCTTTTATGTGGAGAGTCCCGCCATGCGCGGACTGCTAAAGAAACTCCATTGCGATAACTACCGGACGCTGGTCGCAGCCAGTTCCATAATCCGTCCCGGCGTTGCCCGCTCAGGGATGATGCGCGAGTATATTTTCCGGTTTCATAACCCGGGCAAGTTCAGCTATTTGCACCCGGTCATGGAAGAGCAGTTGAAGGAGACTTACGGGGTAATGGTTTACCAGGAGGATGTACTGAAAATTTGTCACCATTTCGCCGGGCTTGACCTGGCCGATGCCGATGTACTGCGGAGGGCCATGAGCGGGAAATACCGGTCGAAGAAGGAACTGCAGCGGATCGTCGATAAATTTTTCGAGAATTGCAGGAGATCAGGTTACGCTGAAGAGGTCACAAAGGAGGTCTGGCGTCAGATAGAATCCTTTGCCGGGTATTCTTTTTCCAAAGCTCATTCTGCGTCGTATGCTGTGGAAAGCTACCAGAGTCTCTTTTTAAAAGCTCATTTCCCGTTAGAATTTATGGTTGGGGTGATCAATAATTTCGGAGGTTTCTATCCGGCCTGGGTGTACTTCAATGAAGCCAGGAATTGGGGCGCCAGGATGCATTTACCCTGCGTGAACCGGAGCAGCTACAAGACATCCATCCGGGGAAAAGATATTTTTCTGGGCTTCATTCATGTAACCAACCTTGAAGCGGGTATTGGAAAGGCAATATCCGAAAGACGGAGAGCCGGTCACATGGAAGGCAGGACGAAAGAGGAGGAGTCAGGCGCATCTGCCGGCGGTCATCTTCCGGCGGCCGGCGATAAGGGGGAAGAACGGCCATATACCGGTCTGGAAGATTTCATTCACCGCGTCGCTGTCACACTCGATCAGTTGATCATTCTGATCCGGGCCGGAGCGTTCCGTTTTACCGGAAAGACCAAGGCGTTACTGCTATGGGAAGCCCATATGTTACTCTCGAAAAGCCGGGTGACATTACAAAGTAGTAAAATGGCGATAATGCGAAATGGTGATAAAGATCAGTCGATGGTTCCGTCATCAGCCGGAAATTTGTTTTTTAGTGATTCTCCCGAAAAGTTCGAGCTTCCCGAGCTCTGGCAAACCCGGATCGAAGAGGTATATGACGAGATCGAACTTCTGGGCTGTCCCGTGACCTGTACCTGGTTTGATCTGCTTGAGACCTCTTTCCGCGGAGATATCATGGCGGCGGAAATGGAAAATCATGTCGGGAAGAGCATCAGGATGCTGGGGCTGCTCGTTACGATCAAATATGTACGAACGTTCAGGAAGGAGTGGATGCACTTCGGTACCTTTCTTGATGCGAAGGGGAAGTTTTTTGATACGGTCCATTTTCCGAAATCGGTGAATGAATATCCCTTCCGGGGGGACGGGGTATATCTTATGCGGGGTAAGATCGTCGTGGAGTTCGGGTTCCCCAGCCTGCAGGTTGAAAAGATGGTAAAAATGCCATTACAACCCGATCCGAGGAGCTGACCCGCGGCAGGTGTGCATGACCGGAATGATCCTTTTCAGCTCACATTCAGCATTTCATCGAGACCTGCAATTTTAAAGGTCTTTTTGATAAAGGGGTTGGAGTTGGTGATCGAGAAGTTCCCTTTATCGGTTGCTTTGGCTGTAGAAATGCATATCCTGATAAAGGAAGAAGCGATATAATTGACTTCCTCCAGATCGAAGACAATGGAGCCGGAATGTACCGGTTCGGCCGGGTCTTTGATCTCGGTGATCTTGTCTGTGATCTGAACGGCAATCTGGATACAGACGTTGGTATCCATCCGGCCTGTAAATTTGCAGACAAGTTTCTTTTCATGTGGTGAATGATGAAATTTTATCATGATCAGCAGATTAATGGTTCTTATTATATTCCCTGGTCAGTGCAGATTCATCAAGCGATTCATCGAGATAGAGGTCAAGGTTGATATTTTTCCATTTTTCATTCAGTTTTCTCCTGCATACTCTCTGGATGTTGATCAGATGCCGGGCGGTAATGTTCTCCGTAGTGATGTTTTTTCCTCCGGTTCCGCATCCGAGGGTAAGGGAAGGGGCAAGGTTATTGAAAGTTCCTCCGACAGCCCCCTGAGAAGTCGGCGTATTGACCACGATCCTTCCTGCATTGATAAGTTGTGAAAATTCCAGGATGCGGTTTTCATCATTGGCATATATCCCTGCGCTGTGACCGATGCCGCCCAGATAGTTAAGGTCGATACATGTTTTAATCGCCGAATGGTAGTCTTTGGCCGAATAAAAGGAAAGAACAGGTGCGAGTACCTCTGCCGACAGCGGATAATCCTTACCGACGCCATTTAGTTTTGCAATGAGGAGGCAAGTTCCCTCCGGTACCTGCAGGTTGGCTTTCTGGGCGATGGAGGCTACCGACTGTCCTACGATCATCGGATTCATGGCAAGGGATTCGGGAAGGATCGCAATTTTGCTGACCCGTTCTGTTTCTTCAGGAGTAAGGAAGTAGCATTTCTGACGCTCGAACTCCTCCCTGACGGCTTTTTCAATTTTTTCTTCAATGATCACCGATTGTTCGCTGGCGCATATCGTTCCGTTGTCGAAGGTCTTGGAGCTGATGATGCCCGATACGGCAAAGGGGAGATCTGCACTCTCATCAATGAATACCGGCACATTGCCTGGTCCAACGCCAATGGCCGGGTTCCCGGAGCTGTATGCGGCCCTGACAAGACCGGTTCCGCCCGTGGCAAGGATGAGGGCGACCTTCGGATTTCCCATGACGGTTTGGGTCAATTCACGGGAACCGGCGGAGATGATCTGAATACAATCCTCGGGAGCCCCGGCTTCAAGCGCTGCCTCATAACAGATCCGAACCGTCTCTTTGCAGCAATTAATTGCATTCCGGTGTGCGCTGATGATGATGGGATTTCTGGTTTTCAGACAGATAAGAATCTTAAACATGACGGTGGATGTGGGATTTGTAACCGGTGTCACCGCGAATATCGGACCGAGAGGCTGGGCGATCTCGATGATTCCCGCATGGTGGTCATAGGAGATTATTCCCACCGTTTTTTCATTTTTAATGCTGTCGTAAACCAATTGCGTTGCAATAACATTCTTCAGGACTTTATGTTGCCAGATGCCAATCCCGGTTTCTTCGTATGCCATTTTAGCAAGTTTCACTCTTGCGTTGAAACCTGCTTTATAGACGGCTTCGACGATACGATCTGTCTCTTCCTGGTTTAACTGCTGAAATTCCGCGGCTGCAAATATCGCTTTATCGAGGAATTCGTTTGCTTTCCCGATGATTTGTTCTTCCATAATTTCAGAATTAGGTTTGAGCGGCAATAAACAAAGATTGCTTATATGGCAGAAATTTTCCTTTTATTCCGGATATTTGCCATATACAAATATATTATTTATTTTTTACCAGGAAAGCAGGATTATTTTTATCTCACATTTTAACGGAGTGTTTTTTCCCTTTCCACAGACCGGGGAACTCCATTCCTGTATGATCCGTTCATGGAACCGGTTCCATGAACGGATCGTTATTTCTCTTGCAGGTATTCTCCGGTTTGTTGCAGGGTTTTCCGGTAAAAAGCCGTGGATAAGGAAGGTTAAAGGAAGTCCCTGCTTCTATTTCAGACCCAGCACTTCGACTCCCTGTTCATAAACGATATCAACCGGGATTTTTGCTGTTTTCAGACGATCCAGTTCTGCCTGGAGCGATTCATGGATCTTCCCATGTGTTTCGAGGTAGGCTTTAGCGTTTACATAATCGCCGTCTCCTTCCCAGATGAGGATCTTAGAAGACCATTCATCCATGGCAAGGCGGATTTTGTCGAAATTTACTTTATACGTTCCGTCAGGCAGGCGTTCGAAGGCACCTTTTTCCTCAAAGAAGTTAAAGCACATCATGTTGGCTTTCCCATGGGCACTGGCAGCTCCAAACCGAACAGAGCGGAAGAGTCCGGCCATATAAGTGACAAAACAATCTTCAATGGTAATTTCACTGATCTCGCCCTTTTCAATCAGCTTTACTGTCATGAAGAGTCCCAGTATATCGGCTTTTGCCTCTTCAAAGGAAGAATATTGTTCCTTCAGCGCTTCCCTGACATTCCCTTTTCCGTTGATGGTGTTCTTGATACCCAGTCCGTGAGCGACTTCATGGAACATGACATTGGAGAAGAAAGCGTCGAATTTAACATTTTTGCGTTGCGCAGGATCTATGAGGATATCGGATATGGGGATCAGGATATTATCAAATTTGGCACGCATGGCATTTTTCAACTGAAGACGGCGCGATCCCTTTTTCAGCTGGACCTGCTCATCATTGGGTAGGTTGATGGCGATGGTTTTGCTCCCTGCATTCGACTGTCCTGATACGTATAGGAGGTCATAGGCGTTGAGGTCGGAATCGGTACCCGGTTTTTCTTTCTTGTATTTTGCATCGACGGGCAGACTCGTTTGCAGTTCAGGAAGGAATTTGGCGAACCTGGCCAGTTTCTTGCTCCATTCTTTATCTTTCAGCAAGAGAACGCCTTCATAGGCTGCTTTGTATCCGAAAAGCTGGTCCTCGTAGTTTTCGATGGGCCCGACCACAAAGTCAATGGTATTCGATTTCATATCCATCCATGCCATATCGCTTTCAAAATAGTCGTCGGTCAGAAATGCCTGTGCCCTTGATTCCAGGTATTTTTTCAGTCCGGCATCTTCGGCCAGTTGGGCTGCCTGTTTAAGAAGCTGAGCAGCCTTTTCTATTTGTTCCTTATATGCCTCATGATACCAGACACACTGCAGGGTACGATCGTCATTGCGTTTGATGAGCGTGTACTGGCTGGTTTTATTCTTCTCAACCCATTTTTCAAATTCTTCTTTGGTCATATCGGCCGGGTAACAGTTGGCTCCTTCAGGTTTCCCGCCAAATCCAGGAATAAAAGGTTCGTTCCCGTTCAGCCGTTCCCAGGGACCGTAGTTAATCTCTGCAAATTTCCGCTGCAGGCTGTCGCGGATGGAGTCGAAGAAGGTTTGTTTATCGGGCAGGATCTGTTTCCAGTAAAGATCATCCACGATCTTTGCTACTTGTATAAGCAGCGGGATCATCTCCTTTTCTTTCGCTGTCAGGGTATTCAGATCGGCTGTGAGCCTGACAACGGCAAAATCATTGATCTTTGATTGTAAGATGGAATCGTTTTTTTCCGACGGTTCATTTCCCGTTCGTGTACCCTGGTTGCACCCTGAAAAGAGGAATGTTGCGGCCAGAACGATCAAAACATATGATAATAGCTGATTTTTTCTTGTCATACAGAAGACGGTTAAGGGTTTATACACAGGCGAAATTATGAAAAAGGAGCGAATGAAACTGATAAAAGCAAACATTTCTTTCAAAAATCAGACATATGGGATTTTTGTATTGGTTTCTTTATTAGGTTTGTAAAATAAATGTATTTTTTATCGAAACTTAAAATCAAAAAAGACATGAGCACGACAGTTTATATTATTATTGCCATCGTTATCCTTCTTTTTTTCGCAGGGATCCGTATTGTCCGGCCGACCCATCGTGGGCTGGTAGAACGCTTTGGTAAGTATAATCGTTTTTCAAATCCGGGATTTCACTGGATCATTCCGGGAATTGAAAAGATGTACCTGGTTAATATTACTGAAAAGATGATCAATGCCGAACCACAGGAGATCATCACGAACGACAACCTGAATGCACGGGTGGATGCCCAGGTTTATTTTAAGATCAAATCATCGGAGGACCAGGTAAAGAATTCGCAGTATAATGTAAACAGCGTTGAATACCAGATTGTTAATCTTGCACGTACCACTTTGCGTAATATCATCGGTACGATGACCCTGAAATCGGCAAACAGTGAAAGAGGAAAGATCAACAAAGAGCTTCATGGCACCTTGCTGATTGAAACGGCCAACTGGGGTATTGAGATCGTCCGTACGGAGCTGAAAGAGATCGATCCTCCGAAGGATGTACAGGAAACGATGAACAAGATCGTCAAGGCGGAGAATGAAAAGATCGCCGCGATCGATTTTGCAACGGCCACCGAAACAAGAGCCGACGGAGAGAAACGAGCCGAGATCCGCAAGGCGGAAGGGATCAAGCAGGCCGCTATCCTGAAAGCGGAAGGAGAGGCCCAGGCCATTGCCCTGGTCAATGAAGCCGCTGAGAAATATTTCGTCGGGAATGCCCAGATATTAAGGAAAGTCCAGGCCATGGAAACAGCTCTGAGAGAAAATGCCAAGATCGTTGTTCCTACGGGTTCTGATCTTGTTAATGTTCTCGGTGAATTGGCCGGAGTAGTCCCGATCAGGAGCAAATCACCGGAGAAGTAATAATAGATCTTTGGCCGGAAATCTTTGCTGAGGTTATCGTATTATCCCTTTTTTGATAAGGATATTCCGGATTTCAGGAAGCATATCGGAGGCTGCTTTAATTCCGGCCTGATATGCTTCCTCGTTTTTCCTGCCACTCATGTAAGGGATCTTTCTCAGGTCGGGAGAGATCAGTATATCGGCATCATTAACCGATCGTTCCTTTAATTTATCCGTCATCAGGATTAAAGATCTTAACCCAACCTTCAAAAAATTATCGATCTCTGTAAGGCTGTCAAGATCGGTCATGATATCCACGGCAATAATGACCTCAGGGCCATATGATCTGGCAACATCGGTCGGTACGTTGTTCAATATGCCCCCATCGACAAGGGTAAGACCGTACATTTTTACGGGTACAAATACCATGGGAATAGCGCTGGAGGCGTTGACCGATGCAGCGACAGGTCCGGACGACAGGGGTACTGTTCCTCCATGCATCAGGTCGGTCGCCACGGCTACAAATGGAATTTTCAGATCTTCGATATTCCCGGTGTGACAATTCTTCTTTATGAATTTCTGGTATTTTTTACCTGACACAAATCCCTCGCTTGAACCGAAAAGTGAGAAATCAAATACCCTGGAAGCTTTCGTTGAAGCGACAAGCGGAAATAATGAATCGCTATCGGGATTGTCGGCATAGAGGCAGCCGACCATGCTTCCGACACTGGCGCCGACGATCAGATCGATGGGGACGTTTCCATCCTCCAGCACTTTCAAAACACCGAGATGAGCCATACCATGAAAGGCTCCCCCGCCGAGTACCAGAGCTACCCTGGGCTTGTTTACAAGTTTCCTGGGAGGAGGCATGACCTTCGGATTGTCAAGGACCATGAACTCTTCGGTACACGATAACAGCAAAAGTGTTACAATAGTAATGACAGCAATGTTTTTCATAAATATTTTTTAAAATTTGAAGAACCTCGCGGTAAAACGCGAGGATTCTCCGATCCAAGCGGAATTTTTATTTTTTTGCTCGCTAACCCCGCGGTAAACCACGGGGAATGCGCTCGCGGGATTCATCCGGATCAATTCGTCAGCCGGAGGCAGGTGGAGCAGAAAAAAGTTACGGAATACGGATTCGACGAGATGACAACCGGCTTTTACAGTTGCAAAAACATCGGCAGGAAAAAATATAAGGAGCAGCATAGCATTTTAACTGTTTTTGTCATAATTTTATCCTGGGCAGTATATAGTCAAGCAGCAAAAGGGTTGATTCTTCAATACTTAGCTTGTCTGTCATAACTTCAATGTCGGGTTTTGCCGGGTTTTCAAAGGGGGAATCGATGCCCGTGAAATTTTTGATCTCTCCACGGCGGGCTTTGGAATAGAGTCCCTTTACATCTCTTGTTTCACAAACATCAAAAGAGGCATTGATGAAGACCTCGATGAAGTTCCCGCGTCCGATGATGCTTTTTGCCATATTCCGGATCTCTTCCGTAGGACTGATGAAGCAGTTGATGGTGATGATGCCGCAGTCCAGAAAAAGTTTCGAGATCTCGGCGATCCTCCGGATATTCTCGTAACGGTCGGCTTCCGAAAAAGTGAGGTTATTGTTTATTCCCGACCTTATGTTGTCGCCGTCGAGTACCTGCGAAAAATATCCAAGGTCAAACAATCTCTCTTCGAGATTCTTTGCCAGGGTGGTCTTCCCCGCACCTGATAATCCGGTCATCCAGATGACCCTTGACCGCTGGTTCAAAAAGTTTTCTTTGTCCCGTCGCTGCAGTATTTTGTGAAAGACAGGGTGCAGGTTGTTTGTAGTATTCACGATTCATCTCTTTTTATGATCCCGCCGGCAAAGATAATAAATGAACTATCTTATTTCGATGGTTTGTTCCAGTTGGATATCTGAGGAGGAGGCGCCGGCCTGTATCAGGAAATTTCCTTTTTCGACTTCGAAAGTTGCTTTTTCGGGGAACCAGTAAGCTAATTCTTTTACCGGGAGCTGAAAATTGATCGTCTTCGTTTCTCCCGGGGTCAGCGATATCCTACGGAAACCTTTTAAAGAGTGGATGGGAACAGGTACGGAAGCTTTCATATCCCTGATATATATCTGTACCACTTCATCGCCGGCGACTTTTCCGGAATTCGAGACGGATAACCCGACATGGATCGTATCACCGGCAGTGTAAGTGGAGCGGTCGGTCGTCATCTTGTTATAGTTGAAGGTGGTATAGCTTTGTCCATAACCGAAAGGAAAAAGCGGTTCGCCCCGGAAGTAGCGGTAAGTCCTGTTTTTCATCGAGTAGTCATCAAAAGGAGGGAGGTCGGCGGTAGTCCGGTAAAAGGTGACGGGAAGCCGGCCGGATGGGTTCACTTTTCCGAATAAAATATCCGCCAGGGCAGTTCCTCCCTGTTCTCCAGGATACCAGGCAAACAGGATGGCATCCGCGATATTGATGATCTCAGTGAGGGCGATCGCGCTTCCTCCGGTGACCACGACGATGAGCGGTTTGTCTTTTATTTTCTCCCGTAACATTTGTAAGTATCTGACCTGGTTTCCGGGCAATTCGATTTTTTTCCTGTCTCCGCCATCCGGATTATACAGGGCTTCTCCTTGTTCTCCTTCGAAGAGGCTTGTCAGACCGACGCAGGCGATTATGATATCGGCTCGTGAAGCTTGCCAGAATCCATCAAAAACAGTGTCGTTGTTATAGAGGAAACCATGGTTGAATTCAACGACTGTTCCGGCATCTACCCGGTCGATGATTCCTTCAAGAAAGGTGACCATCCGGCCGGAAAATCCGTTATAATTCCCCAGGAGTGCGTTCATGTCGCCGGCAGTCGGACCAACGACGCAAAGGTTCCTGAGCTTTTCCTTGTCAAGGGGAAGAACCCCGTTGTTTTTAAGCAAGACGATCGATCGGGCGGCTGATTCATAAGCCAGTTTTTGGTGGGCATCACAGTTAACCCGGAGAGATGATATCGTATCGAAGGGGCTCTTCTCATCGGGAAACAGCAATCCAAGCCTTGCCCGCGTGCGGAGCAGGCACGTCAGGTTGTTGTCAATCGTGGGTTCAGTAACCAAACCTTTTTCGACCGCTTCCGGAAGGTATTGAAAGAGGTACCCGCAATTCAGGCTGACCCCAGCTTTAGCGGCCATGGCAGCAGCTTCCGCCCGGGTGGCAACGGTTTTATGACGCAGCCAGATATCGTCGAGCGCCCAGCAGTCGGTGACGATATGTCCGGTGAAGCCCCATTCATTCCGTAATATGTTGATCAGTAACGAGGGACTTCCGCAGCAGGGTTCGTCGTTGATCCGGTTATAGGCACACATGACGGATGCGACCCCGGCATCGACGCATGCCTTGAATCCCGGAAGGTAGGTTTCGCGAAGATCGCGTTCATCGGGGAAGACATTGAAGGTGTGTCTTGTTTTTTCAGGACCGCTGTGAACTACAAAATGCTTGGCGCAGGCGGAGACTTTGAGATAATAAGGGTCGTTTCCCTGCAGACCTTTCACGAAGGCAGCGCCCATCCTTGAAGTGAGGTACGGATCTTCCCCGTATGTTTCCTGGCCGCGCCCCCACCGGGGATCCCTGAAGATATTGATATTCGGGGTCCAGAAGCTCAAACCGGTATATTGCCCGCGGTTTCCTTTCCTGACAGCCTCGTTGTGCTTTGCCCTTGCTTCATCCGAAATCGCAGTCGCTACCCGGAAGACAAGACTGTCGTCGAAGGTGGCTGCCAGGGCTATTGCCTGGGGAAAGACCGTAGCTTTTCCTGCCCGGGCAACCCCATGCAGGCATTCATTCCACCAGTTATACTCCCGGATGCCGAAACGGTCGATGGCAGGGCTGTTATAGAGCATCAGGGAACTTTTTTCCGGTAAGGAGAGCCGTGATACAAGGTCTTCGATCCGCATTTCAACCGGAAGTGATCTGTCGAAGAAGGGGAGTTGGGCCAAACTGATGACCGGAATGCAAAGAAGAGCAATTAACGGGGAGAGTACATTACGCATGGGACTGATGTGTTGATCAGGAAAAACAATATTACAAAAAATAATTCACCACCTATCACCTTTCCTGCCATAATCCGATTAAGCAATATCTGACCGGCAGATATCCATTGCACTAATTTCCCGGGATTTGTATGAAAGTAAGATTCTGTATATGATTTTAAAATTTATGAAGAAGTCTGGTATCATTATTTCCGAATGGATTTTTATCCTGTGTTTTCTACTTCTCCATCAATCCGCTGCTGGTCAGGAGATCATCCCTGGCGGCAGTGTTTACGGAACATGGAAGGCTGATCACTCTCCTTATATGGTTTACGGAGATATTACCATCCCGGATGATTCTTCCCTGACCATTGAGCCCGGAGTGAACGTCGTATTCTACGGTCCTTATGGTATTTCCGTACCGGGGAGACTGATCGCTGCTGGTTCATCAGAGGATTCCATTTACTTTTCTGTCAATGATACAACAGGATTCTCCGATACTGCAATTATCAACGGAGGATGGCATGGGATCCGTATCGTTAACACTGATCCGGCCGATACCTCTGTTCTCAGGTACTGTGATCTGTCGTATGGGAAAGCCATCGGGGCAGAAGTGGAGTCCGGGAAAGGAGGGGCAGTTTGCATTTCTGGTGCCTCCAAAGTCGTAATTGAAAATTCCACTTTTCATAATAACCTTGCCACAAAAGCCGGTGGTGCGATCTGTTGTAATTCAGGAAGTTCCGTAGTTATCAGAAATAACCGGCTGACGCATAATAAAACTTATTATGAAGGAGGCGCTATCTATGCCGGGAAAGATGGTGATATTCTGATCGAATCGAATACCATAGCATTCAACATAGCCCTGTTTATCATTTATGACGGGAGTTTGATTATTAAAGGAGGATCCGGCGGAGGTATCTATGTTACCGATCCCTTTTCTGTTCCGACCGGAGTGTTCATTATCAATAATTTCCTTTATAACAACCTGGCCATTGGCGGAGGCGGAATATATGAAAGTTGCAAAGAAGTCCTGATCTCAGGCAATGCAGTCTGTAACAACAGCAGTGATGGTATCATGAACGGTCATGAGATGGGGAAAGGGAAATATTACAACAATACGATCTGCAACAACAGTCACTGTGGCGGAATAACAGTCTGGTCGCGATTACTCCGGCTTGAAAATAATATCGTCTGGGGAAATGTCAATTATGACAGTCCCGGTACTCAGATTTATGATTTTGACCTGGGAAAGATGCCGGAAGTCCTTTATTCCGATATACAGAATGGATACCCGGGAGAAGGAAATATTGATGAAATCCCTGAGTTTGTCGACCCGGCAGAAGGAGCCGGGATTTCATTCAATTCATTCGAGGCCGACTGGTCGCTGAAGAATAATTCACCCTGTATTAATAAAGGAAAGCCGGATACGGCAGGAATGTTTCTTCCCGTCGCCGATATTGCAGGAAATCCGCGTATATACGGAAACAGGATAGAAATGGGAGCCTACGAAAACCAATATGTCGCCTCTTCGACTCTGTCGATGCATCCTGACTCCGGTACGGTTTATATCATGCCGAATCCCTGCACGGAATATTTTTCAATACTGTTTAATGAGAAAAATGAGCAAACCGGGAAACTTTCCATTTACAACTCCTGCGGAAAACCGGTTCTTGAAAGCGATATTGTTTCACGTAAACAGAGCAGGTTCTTTGTGGGAGATCTTCCCGATGGGATTTACTTCGGAACAGGTCGCTTCAAATCAAAAGTCTACCGATTCCTGATCGTGAAAAACAGATGATCGTTACTTAAACAATTAATATAGAAAGGATGGTATTGTGAATTAATAATCAACATTTTAATGATCATGAAAAATACAAAGTCAAGGATCATAAAACATCCGCACAGGCATCGTTTACCTGATCCGCGCAATAAAATAACGGTTAATTAAAATCATCATTAAATAAATTACCAACCCATGAAAAGAGAACGTTTTTTTTTAGTTTTAATCGGGATTTTCTGTCTGATTCAATTGAACTCCTGTCATAAAGACACAAAAAATCTGAAGTCGCCGGCCCAGATCATGGATGCCGATAAAATTACCGGGCTCATTCTTGATTTCCGCACCCGGTTGATGAGTAAATCATCAGAAACCATGACAATAGACAGTGTTGAATGGTACCTGGAGGGACTGTTGAATTTTGAGAAGGCAAACAATTATCATGAGAACACATCGGTTTTTGCTAAAGATTCCATCAGTATCCAATGCGACAACGGGAGTGTTCCGATGGATGAGATCCTTTCAGCGTACGCTTACTTCCAGGAAAAACTACAGGCATTTAAAACATCTCAGAACGATACCGCTTTCAGGATCAACACGGTTGATCTTTTTATTGCAGACAATTCATTCAAGACCACCAATTATATAAAACTAATTATGACTGCCGGAGGAGGTATCGGCGGTCTGATCCAATATGAGCAATTTATTCCCCCTGAATCGTGGTATTTCTATACCTGGCCCGGCCGGTGCGATCCCAATCCTCCCATTGTTTATCATGGAGCAAGTTACGAACTGACATGCCATTTCAATAATCCGCTCAGTACCCTCATACCAGGGTATTATATTAATATAGAAAAAGTTGTAGCGACTCCAACGGCCAATCCCTCATTATCGGGGCATCCCAATCCGGGTCCCTACGGTCAATACATGATTTTTTATGCCGAGGTACCCCTGGATTTCGATCCATGTATCGGAACCGACGAAATGAATTATTATCTGAGCACTTATGATTACCTTGTCGATAAATACCGGCCGGGTACAAAGCTGATCTGCAATATGTATGTATGCGGATTTATGGGGATCGGCAGCCCAAACTATACCAAGTGGTACGAGTATAATCTTGAATATGGTGATTTTATTCCTTATGAGCCTCAACCCGACAAATAACCCGTTTATTTCGGGAACGGGGGGCACTTCGTTCCCGGACTTTTATCCGGGAGAAAAATAAAAATTCCATTGAATTAAAGAGAGCGGCTCAAAAGGCCGCCTTCTTTTTTCAGGGCATAGACAGAGCAGAACTTATCACCACGGTTTGAACAGATCAGCCGCGGTGAGGTGCACGGGCTACTTCAATGCCCCGTCTTAAAAATCCTCTGCCTCCGCCCGGAAAGCCACTTCCTGAGGGGAAGTGGTCATCGCAATAATTCCCCTTGGTAGCTAATTTCTCACAGCGTTTTCCATTTTGCAAAATTTTAATACAAACTGGTTTTTTCTTCTCTTCCATAATGATCCGTTTTAAATTATCTTCATGAGAATAAGTAAGAACTCAATATCATCAGAGGAGTGATACCAAGCATGAACAGTCCGATGGCAAAAACGATCTGGGTTGTGAAAACAAATCTTGACTTTTTCCGGTTAGCATCTTCGATACTTTTAAATGTTTTTTTCCATCTTTCGATCTTACCATTAATAAAGTTTAAATAATTCTCCTCGTTCAGGTCGGTTTCATTCAGTTTGAGCAGATCCTTGATCTCTGTCTCAAATTCGGCGAATACCGGCATTCCGAATATTTTAATCAGCCGCATGGAATAGATACTCAGGCCGATTGATATCAGGAGCAGGACAATGGCGGTCATATAGCCCCAGATACTTATCAGACTGATGGAACTCAGGTAATCCAGGACCTCTTTTTTACAGAAGGTTATCAGGATACCCAACAGAACCCCGGCGAATCCGGCTAATTGTTGTGCTTTAATATCCAGATGGTTAAATACATCCAGCTTGTCTTTGTATTCTTCTTCGCATGCTTTCAGGACATGCTCCTGGATTTTCTCTTTTATACTCATCTGAGGTGACTGATTTATGTTAATAAATGGGTGAATCCCGCGAGCGCAATCCATGTGGCTTAGATGGTCTTAATTAATTTTTTCATATCCTGATGATCAGAACTTGCCAGTAATTCATTGATAGGTTTCTAACGAGTAAAGTTACACTCAAAATCTATAAAATTGACAAGTCCGGCTTTTTATTAAGTACGGTGATTGAAGAACCTTGCTCGCCGAATTCAGGAGTAATTAGGAAAGATCATCTAAATGTTTGATATTAAGGATCTTTTGCAAATTTGATCCAACAGGAATTGTTCGTTTGTCTGCAGCGGTCTGTGGAAAATTGTTAATTTTGCATTCCCAAACTGAACCTGCTATGTATAAGATCACGAAACATCCGATACTGGATATCCGGGAAACAGAAAAATGCACTTTTTTATTTGAAGGAAAAGAAGTCACGGGCGACAAAGGCTTTACCATTGCGGCGGCCCTTCACCAGTCGGGCCATCCGGTTCACAGTCACAGTCTGAAGAATCGCGAACGAAGCCTTGAATGCGGTATTGGGAAGTGCGGCGCCTGTGAAATGCTGGTCGATGGCCAGATAAAGCGGATTTGTATAACCCCGGTCGACGGGGTTCATGAGGTAAAGGAGATTCCGCATGATTTTGCTCCCTATATGATAGCTGTCAAGAGAGATGTCCCCGTCAACGTGTACAAAACCACCGTGGCAATCATCGGGGCAGGTCCCGCGGGACTTGCCGCGCGAGAGGAGTTGAACAGGCACGGGGTAAAGAATATCGTCATTGACAACAATGGCAAGATTGGCGGGCAGTTCCTGATGCAGACGCACCAGTTTTTCTTTTTTGAGAAGGTCCGGAAGTTTGGCGGGATGCGGGGTTTCGACATTGCCCGGACGCTTGCCGGGGATAATCCCGAAGGTATCTTCCTGAACTCCACGGTATGGGATATCTTTGACGGCGGCCGGATCGCGGTGAAGAACATCCGGACAGAAGAGATCTATTACATTGACACCGAGTACCTGATCGTGGCGACGGGGGCAGTACCCTTCATGCCCGCTTTTGAGAACGACGACTTACCCGGAGTATTCACGGCAGCGGTAGTGCAGAAGATGATGAACCTGGAGATGACGCTGCTGGGAAGGAACATCCTGACCGTCGGGGCGGGGAATATCGGTTATCTCACCTCTTACCAGCTCATGCAGGCCGGGGCCAGGGTCAAAGCTATCATAGAAGCCATGCCATCGGAAGGCGGGTTCCCGGTGCAGGCTAACAGGGTAAGGCGGTTAGGTATTCCAATCCTGACATCTCACATCCTGCTGAAAGCCATACCGAACAAAAACCACGATGGGATCACCGGGGCTGTGATCGCCGAATGCCTCGACTTCAAACCCATACCCGGAACGGAAAAGGTGATCGACGGCATCGATGCTATCAATATCTGCACGGGTCTGGTGCAGGACGATCAGTTGCTCATCAAGGGCAACGAAGTCTTTGGAAGGCGGTGTTTCGGAGCGGGCGACTCCATACGTATCGGCGAAGGAACCAGTGCCGTGCTCCGAGGCCGTCAGTCGGCTTTCGACGTGTTGCAGGAGATGGGTGAAAGGATCAACTATGACGAATACCTTGGCCTTTCGAAAGAGTATATCGATTCGCAGCAGCATCCGGTGAAGGTGCTGCAGGATCCCGATCTTCCCTCCCCAGAGAGGATGAACGAAAAAGGCTTTGTACTCATCGACTGCCTTTACGGCTTTGCCTGCAACCCATGCGCCTTTGCCTGTCCGCACGGTGCGATCACAAAATCGTCGACCAGCACCGTACCGGCGATCGATTTCGGGAAGTGCATCGGATGCATGGATTGCGTGTACCAGTGCCCGGGGCTTGCCATATTCGGATACAACCTTAAAAAAGACTGGCTTTTCCTGCCGATCGAATACGAAGTGGCAGAGAAATCGGAATGCTTCCTGGTCGACAACCAGGGAAAGAAGCTGGGCGAAGGCATTGTGGAAAAGGTCCTTCGCAAGCCCAACAAGACCAACATAGCCCGGGTGCGTTCGCTGGATCTCCATGGCGAAAAGCTGAGCAGTGTCAGAGGCTTCATCGTGAAACAGGACTATCCCGGCCCGGTAGCATTCAGGCCATACAGCGGAAAGACCCGGGAGGCCACCTATATTTGTCATTGCGACGATGTGACCCTGGATGAGATCCTGGAGACTATCGGAGAACGAAGGTTCATCTCGGTCGACGAGGTGAAGCATACTACGCGTCTTGGCATGGGAGCCTGTCGCGGCAAACGTTGCATCAAACGGCTGAAATCCACCCTGCAGGGTACGGGGATCTCGGTGGTAGGGGAGCCCACTCCCCGCGGTCCTCTGTCGAACCAGGTGGTCATGGGCGAACTTTACCCCCGGCTTATGCATGAAAAAGTCATTGCCGGAATAAGCGGGAACAAACCCCAAAAGATCCGGGTGAAGTCGATCGTGGCCGGCGGCGGGATCGGCGGAAGCGCCCTGTTCCGCTACCTGAGCGAGGCGGGGATGGATCCGGTACTGATCAACTTTGGTCGCGGTTCCTCTTGGCGCAACATCGCAGGCGGGCGGCCCAGTTTCTCCCTGCCCGAGTTGTCGGACATTGCCGTACACAATCATGAAATTTTCAAGGAGCTGCAGAAGCTCCGCAACATCGACTACCGGCCGGGACTATACGTGAATTTTGCCCATGATGATACGATTTACCGGGCGCTGACCGAGTCGATGTCGTGGTCGGATGCATACATGGTCGAGCCAAAAGATTATCTTAAAGAGATATCCCCGCACCTCAATCCCGACCTGCAAGGCTATAAAGCTGCCCTGGTCACCCGCGACTGCTGGCAGGCTACCCCGGGCAGGGTGATCGACCTGATTCGGCGCATCGGTATACAAAACGGCGGAAGGGTAGAGGAGGATTGCAAACTAATCGATGTGAACCGTACCGGTGATAAATACACGGTACTGGTTCAGGACCACCGGCATGAATACCTGGAATACGAGACAGGGATATTCATCAACGCCATGGGACCGGGAGGCGAGAAGTATGCGCGGATGCTCGGCATTGAGACCGGACTTTACCCCATAAAACACCAGGCCTTCATCACACGCAGGCTGCCTATGCTCGGCGTGAACGGTGCACCGCTCCCCATGCTGATCGATCGCAGGAGGTACAAAGGATTCGTTGCGGTATACGGACAGCAATTAGCCGAAACCGGGCAGGTCATCGGTTGCGCGTCACCGGCGGTGGAACCCATGGAATCGGGGAAGAACCTGAAAGTCAATACCGGCGAATTCGTTGAAATAGTGTCGGAGATCTTCACCAACTGGATCCCCGGTCTGACCTCCGTAGGATTCCAGGCGATCTGGGCAGGCTATTACGTGGAACCGCGCATGATCATCGATCCCGGACTCGGACTGTTCCTGGGACTGAGGGGGCAGGGTTTCATGCTGGGCCAGTATCTGGCAAAACTCTATGTTGACAAGTTGCTTGGAAAACCTTCCCCGGCTTATTTCGATCGTCTGGCGCTGAACGGCGACGGGATGCCGGAAAAGGCTTTCAAATAATTTCTCTATAACCGGGGTGCCCCCTCCGACACTCACCAAGAGGCCACCTCCCGACATTCACCAGCAAGCCCCCTCCCGACCTCCCCCAACCGGGGGAGGCGCCATTTCACGCCATTTCAAGAGAGCGGATCAAAAGGATGCTTGTATGGGGACGGGGACATCAGTTTGTTTTATTTGATGAGATTCATCACAAGTAATGATACCGCAACGAGAACAGCAATGAATCCGGTGAGGATCAACAGGAAGTGAACAGGGGAGGTGTATTTGTTCGAATTTGTTTCAGATTTTTTTTCTAAACTATCTTTTGTTTCCATAGTATTTTCTTGATTTTAATTAATTAAACAAGCGCACATTGATGGATATTCAAATGAATATCATCAATGGTGGTATTATTTCTAATGAAATTAAAACTGGCTGGTCAGGAGAACAGGTTAATCAGATCTGAAGTTTGCAAATCTTCTCCAAACAGGAAGAAAAATGGAGGCTTATAAAACAGGAAAAACTAACCGATAAAGATAAATTATTACCGGATTCCCTGAGGGTGCCGGAATAAGGTTTTTCGGAAAAAATTTTTATTAAAGGAAGTACCTGAGTGTTTGACCTGTCAGTATTGGGATTGATGTATTCTGCAGAACCGGAAGTCAGTTGCACGAACTCCATTAGACTTCCCTTTTTAATATTCCCTTCAACAACTGAAGCGGTAGCCGGATATCTGATAAATGATAAAAATCCTGTCAGGATTATCAGATTATACAGCGCTCCGGATTTTCTGAAGAATTCCATTCTGATGATTATCATATTATCAGCAAAGATAGGCAAAAATCATGTTTTGATCGCTTCACTTAAATCATTCAATGACACTTTCCATTGATGATATCATTTTACTTGGTACAATTTTACTGTTCAATGACCTAAATATAATCATGAAAGAAATCGGGCAAAGAAGGGGGGGCCATAAGGATAGTGGAAAAAAGTTTATCGGATATACGTGACATATAAGAAATTATTATATTTGACAGGTTTTATTCACATGAAAATGACCTCATTGAAGTTAATTAAACTATTCTTTTTCTGTATCATTATTTTCCCAGGCGTTGCAAAGGCGCAATGCGATTCTCTTCATTATTATGGTAATAACGAAGTAATTTCTGGGGTCCTTATAGAAGAACAACCACAATATCCAGGTGGTGAAGAGGCGAGGATTGCATTTCTAAAAGAAAACATTAAACTACCTGATAATTGGCCGCCAGACTCGATTACAGGAAAAGTTTTTGTTGGCTTCTTAGTTGATGCAGAAGGGAATATCAAATTTCCATGTATCCTGAGAGGGCTCAATCCAATTTTAGATTCGATAGCGATTGCCACAATAAAAAAAATGCTAAAATGGATCCCGGCCAAACAGAGAGGGATTCCAGTAAGAGCAGAATTTGTTCTTCCAATTAAATTTGGTAATTATCATACTGACTATTATCATAAACATAAAAAGAAAAAATAAACGGGGCATGACAAGCGGGCGCCTGCGAGCCGGGGGGATGTTGTTATTTAAAGGTTTTACTTTTACTGTTTTGTGGGCTGAACATTGGGACATATTATTGAAAATAGAGTCAATTGCAATTAAATGAGAATTTTCCGTCAACGAATTTTATAATCACACTATAAATCTTAAATAAAAAAATGAAGAGACGACCTCTGATTTTCCTCTTACTGTTAACTTGTCTTGGCTGTACGGTATACGGGCAAGAACCAGATACTACACAATACGGAAAGATTGTTATCAATTCTGAACCAATTGAAGTTCAGGTTGAAATTCCGTCTATCGGGATAAACAATTCAAAGATGGATAAAACTTTGATTATAGAGTTTATTCCTCCAGGCAAATATGTAATCCGTGTATCATCAAAAAAAAAGGCTTTAGAATATGAAATTAATGTTAAGCCTAAAATTGAAAGTCATCTGTTTTTTAATCTGAAAAAACAGTCTGTTACAAAGACTGAGAATAAATATAAAATTATTCCCAAAAGTAAAAAACAAATTAAAGATGATGATAATGAAGTGTTTACGGTGGTGGAAGAGCAACCCTATTTCCCCGGGGGAGAAGATGCCAAACGTGAATTTCTTATGAATAACATTCATTATCCGGATTCAGCTAGGAAAAATATGATCCAGGGAAAGGTTTTTGTGGGTTTTATAGTTGAAGAGGATGGGAGTCTGAGTAATGTGAGAGTTCTCAGAGGGATTGGTGGTGGTTGTGATGAAGAGGCTATAAGGGTGATCAAAATGATGCCAAAATGGAATCCGGGCAAGCAAAGAGGTACACCAGTCAGGGTTCAAATCAATTTAATGGTCGAATTCATGCCATAGTATAACTTTAATTTTTTGTTGATAATTCGTGCTGCTTCTCTGTATTTCACAATTGGCGGGGTGTCCCCGATAGATGAATGATCCCTTATTTCATGTGTTAATAATTTTATATTTCATTGGTCACATGGAATATCCATTATTATCATCCGTGGTTTGCATAAACGATGTTCGGATGGATAATTCATTTGATAATAATTTTTGATTTTAATGGTCAAATGGAATATCCATTATTATCATCCGTGGTTTGCATAAACGATGTTTGGATGGATATTTCATGTGTTAATAATTTTATATTTCATTGGTCACATGGAATATCCATTATTATCATCCGTGGTTTGCATAAACGATGTTTGGATGGATATTTCATGTGTTAATAATTTTATATTTCATTGGTCAAATGGAATATCCATTATTATCATCCGTGGTTTGCATAAACGATGTTTGGATAGATATTTCATTATAATAGTGAATAAGATGTGAGCGAACCTGGTGAAGATCAGTCCTTCGCTGACCGGCATTTACAATACCGCTCAGCGGAGGATAAAGTCCGAGATCATCATGATCATGAAAGTTTCTGCAATTTTTTCATAGGTGTTAGTTGGAACCTGTCGAAGTGATCTGACAGGCTTTTGTAATGTTTGGTGGATGTCAAACTTAGAGAAGGCAGTGAATAAACACTTTATATATTTGAAGATCAGCGAAAAAAAATAATTTATTAGGAATTGAGAAAAACTCTTTATTTTAGCAAACATATTTAATAGGTATTAATTATTAATAATAAATACCTATTATTTGATTCCATAAACATATAAGAAGAACTTATGACATTCAATTTTTATATATATTTTTTTTTGATTAAACACATTATAACAGTAAGGAAAACAGAAGCTATTACTACTCTTTCGAATAAATCAGCGAAGTTTCTCCTATTCGGTTTGTAAGTATATTCGTTAAGGTGGTTTTGTAAGTAATCTGAGATCAATTTATGATATATACCATGAAAAGTCCTCTTAATGTTGCATAACATCTGCCTATTTTTAATTATTACCCAAATTCACTAAGAGATGAAAAAAATTCAATTATTAACTGCAATGCTGCTTTTGATTTCTCTGTCATCCATTGGTCAGGGAATAACACCCGCACCTCAAGACAAGGCTGTGATCTATTTTGTAAGAGATACCGACTACGGTTTTGCCATTAATTTCAGCTACTTTGACAGTGATAAATTATTCGGGCTTTTTGCAGGTAAAGGATATATAAGGTATGAATGCAGCCCCGGAACCCATCTCTTTTGGGCCAGGTCGGAAAATAGAGATTTTATTGAAGCAGAAGTTGAAGCGGGAAAGATATATTTCATTCAGGCTGTCGTACAAATGGGTATGATAAAAGCTGGGGTAAGATTGCAACCCATGGACCCAAATAATATTAAGAAAATGAAAGGAATACTTAAGGTAATTAATAAAAAACCACCTGAATCTATGACTGAAGATGAATTACAAATCATATCGGCCGACTTTCAGGATGTTATTGATAGAGGTTTAAGAAAATACAAGGAGGAAAAGGAAAAGGGAAATTCATTCGAACGTCTTGAAAAAACAATGTTCTACATTAATTGATTATTTAGTACCGACGATTTGTAAGAAAACCAGTTTCTATCGGCATCATCCCAGTATTATGTTTCTATAAGATCACAACTATTTACAAACCTAAAACATATTATTTATGAGAACGTTTATGATTACAACAAGTGTTATAGCCTTGTTCCTGATCTTCCCATTTTTGCTAATAGCTCAAAATTATGAAGAAGATGTTGTTTATTTAAAGAATGGTTCCATCATTCACGGGTTGATTATTGAACAGATACCCAATCAATCCATTAAAATCCAGACAAAGGACAACAGTATCTTCTTTTTTAAAATGGAAGAGATCGAGAAAATAACAAAAGAATCTCCTTCAACAGATATTTCATCAACAACAAAGAAAAAACCTGCAGACCGGCTTCGAAATTCATTTATGGGTTTTTATATGGGGGTTGATGTTGCCACATTGGGACCAGGTGCAGAAGATTTCTGCAATGAACTGGCAAGCGAACTGAATAAGGAGGAAGATTTCTCTTCTTTCTCATGCTCTCCTCATTCAAAGACAGGGTTTACAATCGGAATGACCACCATCTTTAGAATATCAGGTCCATTATTTCTTCAGACAGAACTGTCATTCATTTCGAAGGGTATGGTAATTAAAGGGTCTGGTTTATATACAAAAAACTATTATTCATATCCTTACGAGGTAACCATTGAAGAAAGAATGAAATTAAATTATTTTAAGGTCCCAATTTTATTAAAAGTTTACTTTTTCCCAAAAGGAAGCAGGGTCAAAGGAAAGCATAATTTCAATATATACTTACAGGCCGGGCCCAGTGTAGCATTGGCAGTATCAAGAAATATCAAGACTATTGTCTCGGTTAATGGATCAAGCAATGATGATACTTCGGATATCAAGGAATTAATCAAGGGGTTTGACGTCACTCTTGATTTTGGAGGAGGTATAGAGATATTTAAGATCTTAACCCTTGATTTCAGGTATGATCTGGGATTGATCAACATATGGGAAGACAAGGCCGATGAACCTTCGATCATGAAAAACAGAGGCTTTTCCATCAATCTCGGTTGTAATTTCCCTCTTTGATTTTTTGACGATGATAGAACATAAAGCCTGCAAAATAAATAGTTGATTGAAGAACCTCGCGTTAAAACGCGAGGATTCTCCGATCCAAGTGGAATTTTTATTTTTTTGCTCGCTAACCCCGCGGTAAACCACGGGTAATGCGCTCGCGGGATTCAGGAGTGTCCGGTTAAATTTAAAAATGTTTTAAGTTTTATTTTTTTATACTTTTGCATCCGCTAAAACAATTGGATGCTTATTTTCAATTCGGATCTTGTTCTGTAAGCAATCTGTGCTTTTTGCATGGATTGTATCTTTGTTTGTTCCCGGATAATCCTTTCCCGGAGCAGTTTTTATTAAATTAATGTTAGATTTAATCTGCGTACAATGATGAAAGCATTGTGATGCTTTTTATGTATGCACCAAAATAAATGAAGATGAACAGCGAAAAACAGACAATTCACGAATTTGACTTGAATATTATTTATGAATTTTTTTCAAAAACAGAACGTCAGGGGCCAGGAAGTCCTGAAGAAACGATTAAAGCATTGGGTTTTATAGGCGGTCTTACCGAAAAGTCCAGAATTGCCGATATTGGTTGTGGAACAGGTGGTCAAACAATGGTATTGGGAGAGAACACACCGTGTGAAATCACAGGTATTGATACCTGGCCCGGTTTTATAGATCAATTCAACCAAAATGCCCGGATCAGAAATCTTCAGGATAGAGTGAAAGGCATTGTGGGCAATATGGAAAATCTTCCGTTTCGGGAAGGAGAATTGGATTTGATTTGGTCGGAAGGAGCGATCTATAACATTGGATTTGAGCGTGGACTGAACGAGTGGAGAAAATTTCTGAAACAGGGCGGATATATCGCAGTTACAGAAAATACCTGGTTTAGCGAAGAGCGACCTGCGGAAATTCAGGATTTTTGGCAAAAAATCTATCCCGAGATTGATACAATCCCGAACAAGGTTGCTCAAATGCAAAAAGCAGGCTATCTTCCGGTTGCCACTTATATCTTGCCCGAAACTATCTGGACAGATTACTATACCTGGCAAACATCAAGACGGGAATCCTTTCTGAAAAAATATGGCGGTAACAACACCATAGAAGAATTTGTCGCTTCCATGCAATATGAGGCAGAGTTATATTATAAATATAAAGCATATTATGGCTATATGTTTTATATCGGAAAGAAGATTTAGAGTATGATTAAATCAGCCGTAAATATGCGGTTCGATTAAAATGTAAAATTTTTGACAATTTTAAAGCAACCGACCATAAAATGTTGGTTACTGTACACTGGGAAAAGCAAAGACAGGTAAAATTCTTTGGTGTCGACGGGAATTTCTTATATTTGAGGCATCCCAAAATTTTCGAACTATGCGTTGCCTTTTAAACAAAGCTTTCGCTTCATTACCGACTACGCTTTTAGCCGCAACCAGCCTGAACGGGTTTTCTCAAGTTTCGCAGACACCCTCCGGGGTTCACCCGAACATCCTCCTGATCATGGTTGACCAGATGCAGACTCCGCCGGAGGGATATGGACCCAATGAGGGCGCAGTGGAGGATTTAAAGAAAATCCTTGGTTTCAAACCAGTTTCCCCTGAAAATTCCTACCAGAAATTTTTTCCGGGTTTACTACGCCTGCAGCAAAACGCCGTTGTCCTGAAAAAGAATTATACCGCTTCCGCTGCATCCGTGCCAAGCAGATCGTGCATCATGACCGGACAGTATCCTGCTGTAACAGGAGTAACCCAAACCGACGGTCTCTTCAAGTCGGCCAATGATGTGCCTTTCCTTGACCCGGATGGCACTCCCACCATTGGTGACTGGTTCCGTTCGGTCGGGTACACCACCCATTATTTTGGAAAATGGCATGTGTCGGATGTTACAAAGCCTGATTATCTGGAGCCCTGGGGATTTTCAGATTGGGAAAGTTCCTATCCCGAGCCTCATGGCGGAGCTTCGGATAACCTGGGCGCATACCGCGATGTGGTATTTACTGAAAACATCGTGGATTTTCTCATTGACAAAGGTTCGAATCGCACGGGGAGTCCATGGTTGACAGTCGCCTCGCTGGTCGACCCGCATGATGTCAGCGCCTGGCCGATAAACTGGCAGTTCCCCGACACCAACGGGGTTGTACCCTGGAGTAATTATCCTCCGCCTCTTTCCATTCCCTCATTGGGCGACAGCAGCCTGTGGGGCACGGTAAGGACGGTCCAAAACGGAGATACGGTTTACAAGACATTCAGGGTACCGCTTAACCCTGACGGCTTCCCGCAGAATAACAGTTCGCTTCCTCCTTCCTTTACGGAATCGTTGATCAACAAGCCCCGGTGTCAGCAGGACTATGCGATCAAGTGGGGCATGGCGTTCGGCACCCTGGCGGATTATCAGTTCATTAAAAACGGGCTTCCATACCGGTCGCCTCAACCTTTTCAACTTCAGGGAAACGATTATGCCGACTGGTGTCTCAACTATTCCCGGTTCTATTTCTATTGCCATTATCTTGCTGATCTGCAGATCCGGAAAATACTTCAGGCCCTTGATGATAACGGGCTTAAAGATAACACCATTGTGGTATTCATCTCCGATCACGGGGATATGCTGGCCGCACACAACGGCATGATCCAGAAATGGCACAGCGCTTACGAAGAGGCTGTCAGGGTTCCCATGATCATTTCTTCTCCCCTGGTCAATTCAAAGAAGAATGAAATTCGTGAGATCCTTCAACCTTCCAGCTCCATCGACCTTGCTCCAACCCTCCTGGGGCTTGCCGGATTTAAGCCGGATTCCCTTCTGAGCCAGGGAATTGTTATTCCGGGACACGAAACACCGGCCCGTTTTGCCGGGGCAGATCTGTCGGGACACATCAAGGGCTCTACTACAGGACCTGTCATTGGTCCCGACGGAAAGCCCCGGACAGGGGTCTTGTTCATCACCAGTGATATGATCACGGAATGCGGAGATACCAATAAGCTCAATCAGTACCAGTTGTTCCTTCACCGGGTCGATTCGTCGATCAATCTTGGATATCCCCTGGTTCAGGGTACAGTTTGCCAACCCAACAATGTAAGGGCATTCTGCACCGGCGACTGGAAGATCGTACAATATGTCGACCCCGAAGGCATAGAGAAGGATGAATGGGAACTGTATTACCTGAAGAATGACTCCATTGAAGTCGACAATCTGGATGATTATGCAACAGGACTTGTGCGCGATGATGCCTATGTGCCGGGTATGACTAAAGAGCAGCTGATCCTGAAAAATGAAGCGTTAAAAAAGCAGCTAAATACGTTAATTGGCGTTTCTGAGATGGGATTCCCGCAGCGGCAAATGAAGTTGTTTCAGAATCTGCCAAATCCATTCGACCGGCAAACGACCATCCCGTTTTATATTCCTGAATCCGGCCCGGTACGACTCACAGTCACCGACCTGATCGGGAAAGAGGTTCTGGTACTTGTCGACCGTACCCTGCCGCCTGGTTCTTACTCCTGTAAGGTAGATGCCGGCCTGCTGTCGCCCGGCGTTTTTCTGGTCAGCCTGAATTTTAATTCACAGACGGTGGTAAAGAAAATGATCCTGATGAAATGAACATTTTCAGGGGAAGGATAAACATCCTCTTATTTTCCCGCAGGGCGGTTCCGTGCCCATTTTTTGACATTTGCAGGCAACCGCTTATGGTTCAGTTCATTCGCCATAAAGTCGAAGTAGGGTTTCGTATGATTAAAAAATATCCTGAATCCGGCACATAGATAGTTCAGTCCGGGCTCCCCGTCGGGTGCATTCACAATGCGGTTCTTCGGGCATTCGCCGTTGCAGAGGTCAAGAAAAACACATTTCCTGCAGTATGCCGGCAACTTTTCGCGTTTGTCCTGTCCGAACTGAACCTGGAACGGTGAACCCATCAGCGTGGCCAATGTCTTTTCATTGATGTTGCCGAGTTTATATTCCGGGAAAACGAAATGGTCGCAGGCGAAAAGGTCGCCGTTACTTTCCACAACTCCTGCATTGCCGCATGTCCTGGCAGCGACACACACCGATGGAGGCACGTGCATCCGGTTTTCGAGCACGCAATCAAAGGTACTTACGAAATATTCACCCACATCATTGCGGACCCATTCATCGAAAATCCTGACCAGGAAATTGCCGTAGTCGTATGGATCAACTGTCCAGTCGGTAAGTTCTGCATTTTTAGCAGTAACGGGAGGAACCAGTCTGGCCTCACCCGGTTTCGCTTCCGTATCGATCCGTTCCACCACGGGGAGGAACTGCATGTACCGGCTGCCGGCACTTTTCAGGAACCGGTAGACCTCATCCGGATATCGTACATTGTAATCGTTCACCACGGAAAGCGTGTTGAATTCCACTTTGTGTTTTAACAGCAGTTCCAGGCCTTTCATGACTTGTGCAAAACTGCCCTTCCCATTCCTGAAGATCCTGTAATGATCGTGACAATGTTCAGGACCGTCGATCGAGATTCCGATCAGGAATTCATGGTCGGAGAAAAATTTGCACCACTCCTCTGTGAGTAAAGTTCCATTGGTTTGGAGGGAGTTCTCCATTACCCTTCCCGCTCCGTATTTCTTCTGTAGTTGAATTACTTTTCTGAAAAAGTCCATACCTGTGAGGGTTGGTTCGCCACCATGCCAGGCAAACTGCACCACCGGATCGATGGAGGTGAAAATGGTTTGGGCGATGTAGGTTTCCAGGAGCTGAAAGCTCATTGCCCGCTGATGGGGAGCGGGTGAATGAAGCCGATCCTTTTCGAGGTAGTAGCAATAGTTGCACCTGAGGTTGCAGGCGGAGCCGATGGGTTTGGCCATTGTTGAGAAGGAGGGGGTCATTGAAATATCAGAATATTAATTTTACATAGATCTGAGCATCCTGTCATGTAATGCGAGTTCACTCAATGAATATCGGGGCTCTTATTGCTTTATCCATTTCCCGTTTCCGATCAAGGTTTTACCGTAAAAAAATTTATAGAGGTATATTCCTTTCGAAAGATGACCGGTGACAATTTTAGTTCTATGACCATATAAGAGTTGATCAATAACAAGGCTTCCGTTAATATTGTACATCATCAAATGAGCCGAAGGATATTGTTGAGCTACAATTGCGAAACAGTGATCTGTTCCCGGAGTCGGAGTAAGGATTGCGTCGGAGACTGACCCATTGCTGATTTCGGGAATATCCGTCAATCTTCCTGTTGAATCGATTTTTAAAATAAAAACATCATATTGTTGGTACTGACTATTATGGTCATACCTGAAACCTGTGATGAAAGCTCCTCCATCGGAAGTATGCCTCATGGAATACGGAGTGTAACTCGCATCTCCTCCGTAAAAATGATGATCTTTTATGTTAAGATCAAAATCTGTTCTTGTTATTTGGATCCAACTTGGTTCAATTGACCAGGGGTAATTATCAATGTCAAAATTATAAATGCCTGTGATAAATGTTGATGATGTTGTAACGTCTGTCAATAAAGTGTATCCTCCGCGTCCTCCATAAAGCAAAGTGTCGGGATCATTGAAGTATTCCATTTGTTTGATAATTCCATTGGTATCATTCAATAGATAGCATCCGATATCTTTCGTTGATTCCGTCAACATGGTACGATTACCCCCTGTTATATAAACAACAGAATCATGTAAAAGATTAGCTGAAACATTAATATATAAGTCCCCTGGTATGGGGTTGTTGGAAATATATTCAAGGTTTTCACTAAGTTTTAAAACTTTTATATTAGAAGATGTTTTTAACATATGATTACCAAAATAGTAAACATACAGTGCTTTATCTTTTTTATTAAGAAAAATATCTTGCGAGAAAAAATATGGTAAATTACATTGATAATGAAATGAGCAAATACTATCGAATGGGATTTTGAATTTTGCAACAACCATATCAGGGATGAAATGAGCCTTACTTAGTGTATCGTATTGATATATTAAGTAAAACATACTATCGGATGAGATTATAGTTTTCCATGGGTTATAACGACGATTTTTTTGGGTAAAAAATTCTTTGAAAGAAATTATTTCCAGAGAATCATTAATGATCATAAGAAACAGACGGGAATAATAATTATCACCGGAAACGGAATCACGGGCACCCGTCAGTAAAAACCGATTATCCGATCCTGGCAGCTTGTCGATTGTAATGATCCGGGAGATACCAGAGGTGTCCGGAATTTCTTTTTCATCCAGGATCGATCCGTCGGTGCCTATTTTAAGAACAAAGGAGTGGAGCGGATAGGTGTCGACTCCCTTTTCACCGACCAGTAAGTATTCTCCTTTAGAGGTTTGAGCGGCATCATAAATAACTTCATGACCGGGGGTGTCAAACCATTTGAAAAAAGTACTCTGAGAATGCCCCGGAAGGCAGATCACCAGAAAAGAAAAAACAAGAAGTATCCGTAACAAAAGCAATTTTTAAGAGATGAAAATCAAATAAATTTTTCCTGCCATTATTATTTGCATGTAAAAGTAGGGAATTTGAAGATCGGGTCAAAGGATAATCCGGGGTCAGCTTCCCCATGAAAAATTCCAAAGTACAAATCGTACTTACACAAATAATCCATTTGTGAAGGATTTCCCATTATGTTAAGAAAATTGACTTTTCTTAACATATATTATTACCTTTGTAAAGAAAATGAGGAAATCTTTACATAAAAATTTCCTTTTGTAAAGATTTCGATTAAAACTTTATTAATGGGAACAAATGCTACAAATGTTGCATGGAAACCGGGGCTTCTACCCACCGGAATCGAACTTGAACCAAGAAAAGTACTTAAAAAGCTGCCACAGACTCATCGTGCACTGGCAGAGTTGAAGGGAGTTGCCGGAACAATTCCCAATCAGGCAATCTTGCTTAATACACTGGGGCTGCAGGAAGCAAAAGACAGTTCAGCTATTGAGAACATCATTACAACCCAGGATGAATTATATAAGGCGAGATTGAATGTCACCGGATGGCAGACAGTTGCAGCGAAAGAAGTACAGAACTATGTGGCGGCCCTGAGTGCCGGATTCGATCTAGTCAGGAAGAACAATCTTATTACTGTCAACCATATCATGAAAATCCAGTCAATTCTCGAAAAGAATAAGGCAGGATTCAGGAAATTGCCAGGAACGGTTTTAAAAAATGAACAGACCGGAGAAACAATCTTTACCCCGCCCCAGGATTATGACACCATCATAAAAGCGATGACTGACCTGGAGAAATACATCAATGATGATTCTTTGAGTGATGCGGATCCATTGGTGAAGTTAGCTGTGATCCATTTCCAGTTTGAGAGCATTCACCCTTTCTTTGACGGTAATGGCCGTACAGGACGAATTATCAACATCCTTTATCTCGTTCAAAAGTCGTTATTAAATTTACCCATCCTTTATTTAAGCCGTTACATCAACAGCAATAAGCCTGACTATTACCGGCACCTGCAGCAGGTAAGGGAAGACGGATCATGGGAACCCTGGATCCTTTTTATGCTTGACGGCATTGAAAAAACATCCATGGACACGATCTCCCTGATCGTGGAGATCAAGGGCCTTATGATGGATTATAAGCACCGGATACGGGATGGTTACAAGTTCTACAGCCAGGAACTGATCAATAATCTGTTTCGCCACCCATATACAAAGATCGAGTTTGTTCAAAAGGATCTAAAGGTTTCCAGGATCACAGCAGCAAATTACCTCAACCAGTTATCCGATGATGGTTTCCTTACAAAGAAGAAACTCGGGGTAGGGAATTATTACATCAACGATCCTCTGTTCAAGCTTTTTTCGAGATAACCGACGAGACTCGATCCAACGACCGGATGACCTGACATGTCACTTGTCGAGCAGCATGGAAGGTGGGTTCATCAGGAATTCTCAATACACTGAGTAAAATATCTCAACGTATTGAGTAAATGAAGAGGTCACCACCGGATTGATGTAAAAGCAATTGATAAACAGTTCATTGCCCTTTGGAATGCCTGGCTGAGCGGAGGTGCAAATATCGTTCAGTGAGAGCCTCCTCCCGACCTCCCCCAACCGGCGGAGGCGCAAATTCAACTTCGCTCACTAGAAGACCCCCTCCCGACCTCCCCCAGCCGGGGGAGGGGGAAAAGGATTTTTCTCTCTCGTAAAAATTCAGTCGGTCGGTATATTTTTTTATATTAATTTTATGAATAGAGAATTTTCATTATTGGTTTAAACTTGTATCAAACGTTATCTAATTTGTTTCATCATGCACAAGCTTTTTCTATTGATACTTTCCGTATGGTGGATGGGGCTTAATGCCCAAACAATTAATCTTTCTGGAATTTTTATAAATGAAAAGTCTGGTGAGCCCATCCCCTTTGCAACAATCGAAATATTTGGAAAAGGTATTGGTTGTGCCGCCAATTATAAAGGAAAATTTTCTCTTGAGCTACCTTTAACTTGTTTGAGTGATACAGTACGATGCTCCTCGCTTGCCTATGCATCTAAGATTTTAAATATTAAATCCTTCAGTAATGATTATTCTGACATTGTTATCCAGTTAAAACCTATCGCGTATACATTGAAAGAAATTGAAGTTTTTGAACCTGGGACAGGGAAATACAAACTTGGTAACTATGAGGATACAAAGAAATCATACGGAGGGCATCTATCACCACAGAAGGCCCAAATTGCAGTGTATATGGATAGCAAAAGATATAAAAAGGCTAAAATCCTAAATGCCAGTTTTTATATATCAAGAAACTCCGGAAAACCTGAAACTCCTTTCAGAGTGAGAGTTTATTCTGTTGATGAGAGAACCGGTAATCCTGGAATTGATTTAATCCTTGCAAATATCATTGCCAAGGGAAAAAGAAGAGGCGGTTGGATAACTGTTGATCTTTCAAAATATAATTTAGATGCACCCAGTTCCGGATATTTTGTTGCAATGGAATGGATAAATTCCGGAGATGAATATTATTACCAGACCTATATTAATATAATTAATAAAGTTGTCACTTGTTACGGGCAAGTTTGTTCAGATACGAAAATAATTCCATTTCCAAATACATGGCATTATTATTATGGCTATGGATGGAAGAAACCTACTATGAAAATGAAAGACGATTTCTATCATAATTCAATGATAACCTCTGAAATTGCAATTGAAGAATCCCCGCGTTAAAACGCGAGGCTCTTCAATTATTTCTTTGATATCAGGAATTTTGCACCTCAACCCCCGGCCCCTTCTCCTGAAGGCGAAGGGGTGTGAGGTTTATCCCGGTGATCTTCATGTCAAGGATATCATCGGTACTATTTTTTACTTTTTAAATGTTATTGTTATTCTATTGGAATTGAAATATAGTGGTCTAAAAAACAGGACAAGAATTTGTAATTCTAAATTCCTGTCATATGAAAAAACCCAGAAGAACATTTAGTGCCGAATTTAAGGGAAAAATTGCTATCGAAGCAATAAAAGATATAAAAACCATCTCAGAACTGGTTCATATTCACCAAATTCGTTAGAATCTGATCGGTTTATGGAAAAAAGAATTTCTTTCGAATTGATTATTTATTTAAAGGTATTATAGCGCTAATCAAACTGAAAAGAACCAGTATGATAGAAGCGATCGCCTGGTCGAACAGGGACGTAGAAAAGAAATCGAGCAACTGCTTCCCGGTAGTTACATATGCCCAGACGATGAAAGCCACAGTAGATAAAATGAGGTGATTTCTTTTGGGTTTGTTTTCATCGGCCACATGGTTAAGGTATATCGGGGTTAGGATGAAACCAACAGCAAATATGGCCCAGGCAATATAAACTCTGATATGGGTGTTAGTAATGGCTCCGACAAAGCCTATCATGGTTAAGTACCCTGCCAGTACCTCACTCGGTATCAGGGTGGCAACCTTGTTGAGATAATCATTAAATCTGTTTTCGGATTTAACAGGTGTTTCTTTTTCCCCTACCGGGAGAATTTGTTTCTCATAATAAAGACGTCCCATTTGATTTTGTTTTAAATGATTAGTACTAATTGAATTACGATGATCTCACTTCCTCGATCATCTTTGCTGGTAATATTATCACTGAGGATCTGAATGATCTTGATTCCATAATGAGGTTTGGTCATTTGTTTTTGTGTTTTCCGATTACATTTTGATTAATAATGTGAATTCATGGTTTCCTGGTAGGTGATTAAAAGCTTCTCCTGGCTCCAACGATTGTGACTGCCATCGGAAGGGATAAAGTTTCAGGAAATGATCTTTTCTTTTTCATGAGCGTCATGTATCGATTAGATTCTAAACATTCAATATTCGATAGTCGGAATTTTAAAAGTTGTATTGAATTCCCAGGTACCAACCCCTGGGCTGTACATCAAACGTGTATTTAATGTCATTTTCCAGATCTGTAGTTGAAGATATGGTTTGACCTACCGATAATTTATCTAAAGTTTGCACCCATGTCCACAGGAAACCTCCAGAGAAGGCAATTCTTGCACTTGGAATTGAAAATCCTCCTCCTAAAAGTAAAAAGGGTCGTTTCTTGGTTGGATCAACCCCGAGTTGTATCAAAGGAGAAAAATATCTTGAGCCTATCCCAAAATTGAAATTTAAAAAAACTGCTGTAACCGGGCTGTTTTTATTAATATCTGCTTCCGAAACTATAAATTTTCCGCCCGGATCATTGGTAACACCATAGCCCTTCAATGTAGCATTCGAATAGAAAATGCCAGTGCTTACAGATATTGCAAAGAAATCATAGCGTTGGAATATCATCGTTGTTGTTAACACCTCTGTTTTCTTCACAAACTCACCGGTTCCTTCCTTATACTCATATTCAGATATTGAAAGTGATGTTTGTAGCTTTTTCCCCTCTGTAAAACTAATACTCCGGATCCCGTAATATCCTTCTGCAGAAGGATATTTGGATTCATCCCTTGTCGAGGATTTTATGATTTCAACCACTAGTGTCAGCTTCGATGTAATAATTTTATTTACAGATACGCTTGTTTCAGTTTGTTGAACGAATCTTGAAATAACCGCTTTAGAATAACTATTCAGAAGTCTGTCATGAAGCGTTAATTCAGATAATGATTTACGAATATCATTTTGCAACGTCTTCATTTCATCGAAATCGATCCCATATTTTTTTATTTGTTCTTCCTTTTCTGCAACGATGTTCTGAAGGTAACCGGGATCATTGATTTTATATAATTCCAGAAAAACATCCTCTACTTCTTTTGGAACATCTACAGCGTTTTTTTTATCAAGCGTAATAAGCAATTTTGTAATCTCATTAAACTGCTTTCTTTCATCACTGAACATCAGGTTTTGGTTGGCCCGTAACTGAATATATAAAAGTGTCAGATCAAAGTTGATAAAGCCATCCGGAGGCATTTCTAAAGGAATTGAATCCTTAGAAATGGCTGCTTTCGGAGATTTTTCGATAAGCGATTTATTTACAGGTGCATTTAATGAAGAGACAGGAGCTCCGAATTGTGCGACTAGTAGACTGACAAAATTATTGATAATCTGATCCCTTTCGTCCATATATGTGCTGTCTTTCCATGTCAGTTTGTATTTAAGCGGATTCAGCCATTTAAAATAAATATTACATGAATTATCGTCTTTCAATGAAAAAGTCACGGACTCTTTAACCTCTCTTTTTGCATCAGGTATCATATCGGGGGTAAAGTATTTCAGTGTTTTTCCGTTGAAAGAGAAGAAAATTACACCATCTTTAACCTTTTTTCCCTGAAACGACAACGCTTTCTGTCCCTGAATATCAAATACCAGGAGAAAGCAAACCAGGATAATTGCATGCGCTTTTTTCATGACTGTTAAATTGAAAAAGGTTTTTGGTTGTCAAAATTTATGTTGGATTGCCCGATATTATAATAGTTTGGAGTCTGGTGTGTGGGCATTGAATCCATGATCTGTCTATGAAATGCAGCATAATTTCCACTGAATTTTCCTCCATTCCAAATTCTTTTCAGTGCTTTGGTGAATTGTCCGTTAAAGGTTCCATCATAAGATTTTTGATCATCCTGACAGCCGGAAATCAACTTAACGCTGGCAAGAATATTCTGGGGGGTCACATCCTTAGTGTTTTCAAGGATCTGGTCATAGAAAACCTTGTTTTTGGAATAGGTTGAAATGGCGATATTCCTTGGCATATACTTCGGAATAAATTCAGATGTTGTTCTTTCGATGTTTCCGGCAACCTTAAGAACCGTTCCGCTGTGACAACTATCGGAAAATACCAGGATGCGGACCCCGGGTTTAAATTTAGCCCATAAACCCGCCAATTCATCATCAATCAACTGACCATCATACAAACACCAGGTTTCGTCTGCATCATCAGATTCATCTCCGTTAACATCAGGCAGCTGACCACCATGACCTGAATATGAAACCAGAAAAATGTCATCCAATGCAAGTGTTGAAGCCGCCTGAGAAATGGCCCCAATAACAGAATTCCGGGTTGCTTCCTGTCTGAGAAGTTTTGTTGTCTGAAAACCCCGGGATTTTGCAATCAGACACATATCATTTGCATCAAATTCAGCGGCTGCAAGTTCGCCATTCCAATCGGAATAATGATTTGGGTCCACATAATTAAGACCAATGTGAAGTGAGATTCCTTTCTTCATAGTACTACATTTTTAATTGTTAAAACCTTGTGAATACCGTGATAAATTATTCAGGGATAGTACAATCAGTAATTTTGACCTGATAATAAACCCTGTTCATTTCTTACAATCAAGAAATCCTTATTCAGAACAATTGTCAACTTCTGTTATTAAAACTGCGCCTTTAGGAAGGAAATATTCAGCTGGCGGGTTTGGCTCGGAGAAATCTGATGCTAAAAGATCACACAACAAATAGGGGCACTAATTTGCTAAATCTTTTAATTCGATTTTTAATTATGAATATTACGGTTTATTATGCGAAGATATATGGTTGTTATATTTATATTACAGGGACCGGAGTTCCTATATGCTGCCAGTCAATCAAATATAATTAATTTTCTTTGGTTTGATATAGGTAACAAATATAAGTTATTTTTTATCATTTTCTATAGTATATGATAAAATATTTTAAATTGTAAAAAATTGTAAGGGTATCAATGTTCCATTCGATGGGAAACCAGACAAAAAGAGTCCCAATCGATTTGGCTTTCTGGTGATCCGACAGGGAATATAATGGTCAAAAAAACCTGACAGGAATTTGTAATTTTAAAAATTCCTGGCATATTAAAAAACCAAAAGGAACACTTAGTGCCGAATTTAAGGCAAAAGTTGCTATCGAAGCAATAAGAGAAATAAAAACCATCTCAGAACTAGTTCAAATTGAAGAATCCCTGCGTTAGAACGCGAGGCTCTTCAATTATTTCTTTGATATCAGAAATTTTGCACCTCAACCCCCGGCCCCTTCTCCTGAAGGCGAAGGGGTGTGAGGGTTATCCCGTGTGACAGCCTTAATAACCCGGTTCAAAGAATAAACAGGTATGTGCTTTGGGTGATCCCCGATCAGGTTGCTTTATATAAAAGGTAATTCATTTGCGTGACACGTTATGAGTTATGTGTGACGGGTGACATGTCACTTGTCGAACAGCATGGGCCCCCTCCCGACATTCACCAGCAAGCCCCCTCCCGACCTCCCCCACCCGGGGGAGGCGCCAATTCAACTTCGCTCACCAGAAGGCCACCTCTCGACATTCACCAGCAAGCCCCCTCCCGACCTCCCCCACCCGGGGGAGGGGGAAAAGGATAGTTCTTATAAAAAAATCTCTAACTGAATAAATTTAATATATCCAAATAATTATCGAAATTATATTAACTTTACCTGTTGTTTAAATAACATCAACTCGTTGCGGTTATTCAATCGTTAGAGCCAATTAATTTAAAAACCATCACCATGAAAACAGTAATCTATACCATTGTGCTATTATTGATTGCTGCATTTGGTTTCGGCCAAAGTCTTGTAACATCAAATAAAGAATGGAGCAATGTAAAAATAGATCCCTTTAATCCAAATAATGTTTCGACCGAATATTTAAAATTTACAAATGACACAATGGTTAATGGTCAAAGTTATAAAATAGTTCAGCGTTCAACTGACGAAAACCAGCAAAATTGGTCATTTTACGGATACATAAGGGAAGATTCTGCCAAAAAAGTATACTTTAGATTCAATGCCACCGAATCGGAATACTTATTTTACAATTTTAATATTCAATTGTATGATACTATTACTGCGTATAGTGTTCATTCATTATATGAAAATCTTTTTATCAGTTCACAGCTTTATTTTGTTGTTTCTGTTGACAGTATTTTAATCGGTGAAGGTTATCGCAGACAGATCAATTTGGGCTTCATCGAGGATTCTACTTATACATTTGAACATTGGATTGATAGTACAGGTAATATCGGGGGTCTTCTCCATAGTGCGGTAATGTTGGTGCCAATGGATGGTTACGCGCTGCTCTGTTTTTCCGAAGATGGAATTGTTAAATATCATCACCCATATACGGATTCATGTTATGTTTTAACTGGTTTTGATGACATGCATTCCTATAATACAACCGTAAGAATATCTCCGAATCCATTCAGTGAAAGTACTACATTGATTGTAGAGCATTCAAATTGGTTAAAAGACATGCAAATTGACTTCTATGATCTGACTGGTAGAATTGTGTATTCTAAGACATTTTTTAGTGAAATACGATTAACCAGAAATGAATTTAATCCTGGAATCTATTTTTATAAAATTTCTTATGGATATGGAAATATATTGACAGGTAAAATAATTGTAAATTAATAGACTCAAACATGCGTTCGACCGTAATAAAACAAACAACCCTGGATTCCAGTAGTGTACGGATGGTTTGTATCCTCCTATACTGATCTAAACACTGCTCATGATGGATTCTTTAAAACAGATACGCTTGGAACACTCAAGGACAATAAAGAAATTAATCTCTTAACTGAAATACAACAACCAGATGGTGAGAAACGCAAAAATAATTATCAAATAAATTTCCATATGAAAAAACTCCTTTTTGTATTTCTGACTGCAATTTCGTTCCAAGCGGGAAGCAACCATGAAGCTTTCCGAAAAATTGACGCCCACTATTTTAACGCCAATTACCGAAATTTCTGACTCGTATTCCTTTGAAAAACTTGAATATATCATCGGAGAGTATACCTATTATTTAAAATGATGCCTGGTCATTTTTCAGTCGACTCTTTCCTTCTTTTCAATTTTACCTATTCCGGATTTCAATGCTTTTCTTTCGAGATCATGTCGAATGTTATCAACATTATTGAAAGAAAAGTCAATTTTTCCTTTTACTCTTTATAAATCCAGGGATGTTTCGATCAGGTTGCTTTAGAGAGAGATGATAATCCCTTTTCGTGGCGCGTGACATGTTACGAGTTATTTGTGGCGTATGACATGTCACATGTCGAACAGTATGGGCCCCCTCCCGACATTCACCAGCATGCCCCCTCCCGACCTCCCCCAACCGGGGAGCCCCCTCCCGACCTCCCCCAACCGGGGAGCCCCCTCCCAACCTCCCCCAACCGGGGAGCCCCCTCCCGAGGGGGTGACTAATAAGTATAGATCAAGGATTGGTTTTTGACTGAATTTCAACAG
>JAEAME010000347.1_pt1 | contig 50739 bp, 47 predicted proteins | sample 8958731 | NCBI WGS metagenome assembly JAEAME01 (sample SAMN16933194, study PRJNA681113) | bioreactor sludge metagenome | isolation source: anerobic bioreactor sludge (Control) | place: India:Bengaluru | collected 2018-10-24
CTGTCATTACCGGGTCAGATGCACGGCGTGTCGCCGAACACGGCCTTGCCCATGGAATTAACATAAAGATTGCAAAGAGCGGTATCATGGAATCTGCTGCCATACTGGCCATTGCCAAGAAACATGGTTTAAAGCTCATGATTGGCTGTATGACAGAAACCATGATTGGCATGTCTGCAGCAATCTATCTCGCCGCAGGGTCTGACACCTTCGACTATATCGATCTCGATGGCATCTTTCTTCTGTATCATAAAAATAGATTTCGGGATATATCAATCCAGGGGACTTGTTTTATAATAGAGCAATAATCAGCAGCACTTTAACAACCCAAAGATTATTTTCCAGCACTAAACACAACAAAAACAGGGGAAGGCAAGCAGCCTTCCCCTGTTTTTGTTGATCGTTTAAGATATGATTACTTATCTGATCTTACTTTTCCACCTCTCAAGTCAACCACATTTTACCTACCTTCTTTATCAAAGTGCCGACCAACCTTGCCCTGAGGTCTGCCACCAGGTCCGCCAACCGCTTTGGGCTGAGGTCCAGGTCCACCGACTTTGCCTTGTGGTCCTCCATACACTTTAGGGTGAGGTCCGCCTCCACCGGGACCACCCGGCCTACCCTGCGGGCCACCAACCCTTGGTCCACCTGGTCTTCCATAAGGCCCGTGTCCACCTGGTTTTCCATGCGGTCCTCGAGGCCCTCCAACCACTGGCTTCCCATAAGGTCCTCTGTGGCCAGGATGTCCTGGTGGTGGCCGATGAAACGTTTGTCCGGCCCAATGACGCCTGGAATGGTCTCTATACCAATTCTGCCCATGCCAGTGGCGACGGCGCTCCCAATCCCTCCAATTACGATGGAAGTCATGGTAACCGATTCTATGATAACCCGGAGGCATGTTTAGGATATAATCATGTGGTACCACCACGACAGGGTCTGGAACGAGGCCTATCTGGACAGGAACCCAGGGATCATTAAAAGTGACAGCCCTAAACCAGTGTCCCCCATGGAAGCGATACCAGTATCCTCCATAAAAATAAAGACCCACTGTGCCCGGGACCATGTAAACATAATTTGGTCCACTGGGCACCACCACAAGTTCAGATGGTGCTCCAAATGGAAGGGGTGGTGGAACGCCAATGCTGATACCAACTTGTACGTCTGCCATTGCCGTGACAGGCAAAACACTTGCAACCAACAAAAAGACAGTGCCAAACAGTAGTTTTTTCACTTTGCTCCTCCTTCAGCTTTTTTTCATTGCCTTATTCCACAACAAACGCTGTTTAATGAATAGGTTTTTAAAACAACAGTCATTTTGTTTAAGCAATATTTGTACCGTGAATTTTTTCCCCAAAAGCCAGTGAAATCATGCAATAAATAGTTTTTTAAACGAAAACATGATAACAATTTTGTCATTTTTTTGAAAAGCTATTCGACAAAAATGTCATAAATTGTATGCAAGTTTATTAAAATGGACTATTCGCCACCGCTGAGTTGAGCCTTTTCCGAACAATGGTTAATTGGGGAGCTTATTTTTTGATTGTACAGATTGTCTGTGTCTGATACTATATGAAAAATAAAGAATAAGGGCTACAAAAAGACGTTACTTGCTAACGCTCGACCACTTACCCAGAGTCTGAATGGACGGATATTGGCGTAAGAAGGAGTATGATTGATGAAACCAACGAACCAACTGGTAAACCCTATGCTGACTGATTTTTATCAGATCACCATGGCCTACGCTTATTGGAAAACAGGCGTTCACGAAGAAGAAGCTGTTTTTGAGCTTTTCTTCCGCAAGAATCCATTTGCTGGAGAATTTGCGATTTATGCCGGTCTCGAAGAAAAACTCCGGCTGATTGAGCATTTCCACTTCACCAAGGAGCATATTGCATATCTGAAAGAACAGATGCCACAGGCCGAAGAAGGTTTTTTTGACTGGCTGAAAAGCGTTGACTGTTCCAAAATGAAGATCTATGCCTTAAAAGAGGGGACAATCGCCTTTCCTCGAGTTCCGCTCATGAGAGTCCAAGGGCCGATAGCGATAGGACAGATGCTCGAAACGGCAGCGCTAACATTGACAAACTATCCAAGCCTGATGACAACAAACTCAGCCAAATATCGTTTGGCTGTAGGCTTTGAAAAAGGCTTGATTGAGTTTGGTTTACGAAGGGCACAAGGCCCTGACGGAGGGGTTTCGGCTTCCCGTTACAGCTACATGGGCGGCTTTGACGGAACAAGTAATGTTCTTGCGGGCTATCTTTTCGATGTACCAATTCGGGGAACCCATGCTCACTCCTATGTGCAGTCATTCACAGGTATTGAGGATTTGAAGGACCGTATCCTTGTTGGCGCTGATGGGAAAGAGTATGATTTTGTTACAATCGTTTTGGAGATTCGGGGACAATTGGGTTTCAATCACACTAATGAGGGGGAGCTTGCATCCTTTATTGCTTATGCACAAGCCTTTCCCAGAGGTTTTATGGCACTTGTAGACACCTATGATACCTTAAAATCAGGAGTTCCCAACTTTATTTGTGTTGCCCTTGGTCTTTTTAGAATAGGATACAAACCGATCGGTGTAAGGTTGGACTCCGGAGACCTTTCTTACCTCTCAAAAGGATCAAGGAGAATGCTTACTGCAATAGGCGAGAGAACCGATCCAAATCTTTCAAAATGTACAATACTCGCCAGCAATGAGATTAACAGAGCGGTTCTGACTTCTCTCGGACTGCAGGGTCACGAAATTGACGCGTTTGGTATTGGCACTCATCTTGTTACATGTGATGACCAACCTGCAATGGGTTGCGTTTACAAACTTGTGGAGGCAAGGGGCATGCCACGCATAAAGCTTTCCCAGGAATTGAGCAAGATGACAATTCCAGGGAAGAAGGAGGCATACCGCCTTTTCAGTGAAGACGGTTATAGCCTGCTTGATCTGATGATAAAAGTCGGAGATAAGCCACCAGAACCGGGAAAACGTGTTTTATGTCACCACCCCTTTGATCACATCAAGCGCGTTTTTGTCACTCCCTCCAAAGTGGTTCCACTCCATCATTGCGTCTGGAATGGAAAGAGAACCTATCCTGAGATCACCTTAAAGGAATCGAGGGAGTATGTTTTGAATCAGCTCAAGAGCACAAGAGAGGACCATTTGAGGGATATCAATCCAACCCCGTATAAGGTATCGGTAAGTGAGGAGCTTTACAAATACGTTTACCACCTCTGGACAGAAGAGTCTCCGGTGACTGAATTAAAATGATTCGTCCTGGATAGAATTCTCTATATGTTAAATGAGCTTTATGAAATCTTTTGTTTGACGGTAACGTCAAGCCCCCCTTGGGAAAGACGCACGGCCAATTCGTCCCCTTGTGCTACCTGATTGGAGCTGATAACAACCTCCCCGGTTTTTTTATTCAGTGTTATACTATAACCCCTCTTGAGAATATCTTCAGGGTTGAGATCGTTCAGTCTTTGAACAAGGGATTCAAAGTGAGTTCTTCTTGCTGTGAAATAAGTTGAGAATCCATGAATAAGGTTATTGAGAAGCTCATCGAGATACATCCTGTGAGAAACAAATAGTTCTTTTTTCTCTTTAAGTTCCATGACTTGCTGGTAGAGGGCGAGCCTGCACCTTTCCAGCTTGGTTCTCATACTGTGCTCGAGCTGCGACTTAAGGGCTTCAATAGCATCGGCAAAATCTGTTTTTGCTCGAACAACCATGTCTGCCGCTGCGGTGGGAGTCGGTGCTCGCACATCTGCAACAAAATCGGAAATGGTAAAGTCGATCTCATGGCCCACGCCGGAGACCACCGGTATTAGCGATGCATATATGGCCCGAGCCACCATCTCATCATTGAAGGGTGAAAGGTCTTCCAGCGATCCGCCACCCCTCCCCACGATAATGACATCTACACTTCTGGTTTGATTAAAGTATTCAATTCCTTCCACAATCTCAAACGCTGCTTCTTCCCCCTGAACCCTTACGGGGTAAATGAGAACAGACATATTTTCAAACTTCTCTGAGATGACCTTCAGCATATCCCGTATTGCAGCACCGACAGGAGAAGTCACAATACCGATAACCCGTGGCAGAACAGGCAATGATTTTTTCTTAACCTGGTCAAAGAGGCCTTCTTTTAAGAGTTTTTCCTTAAGCATCTGAAACTTTAATTGCAAAATACCAAGGCCTCTTGGTTCAATGGCACTTACAATAAGCTGATATTCACCCCTACGCTCATAGATGTCAACCCGACCGCGGCAGATTACGGCCATACCATCTCCAATCATACCGTCAGGGTACCTGCCCTGATAATTGAAAAAGACCGCCTTGAGCATGGATGCGTTGTCCTTGAGCGTGAAGTAAAGATGGCCTGATGGGTAAGGCTTAAAGTTGGATACCTCGCCCTCAACAAGTACATCCCTGAATTGGCTGCTAACAAGGTGTTTAATCTCTGATGTTATCTCTGAGACGGTATAGATGGAGAATTCGTCAAAGATCATAAAGCCAGGCTATGGGCTGTTGGCAATGGGCAATAGTGAGAAGACATTATTTCTTGAAATAGTCCTTCACGACCTTTATGGCACAGTACTCACCGCACATGCTGCATACGTCGTCCTTGAGTTTTCGTTCCTTACGGAAATCGATTATCTTGTTGGGATCTATGGCACATTCAATTTGTCCCTTCCAGTCGAGTGCCTTCCTGTATGTTGACATGGCCTTGTCGAGTTTCAGGGCCTTTGGGTTTCCACGGGCCAAATCAGCTGCATGAGCAGCTATCTTGCAGACCATGACACCGTCGCGGACATCCTGGGGAGAAGGGAGTCCGAGGTGCTCGGAAGGGGTAACATAGCAAAGGAAGTCCGCCCCATAGTAACCGGCAAGGGCACCTCCAATAGCTGATGTTATATGGTCGTATCCGGGAGCAATATCCGTTACAATTGGGCCAAGCACATAGAATGGTGCTTCATTGCAGAGTTTTTTTTGTAAAAGAATGTTTGTCTCGATAAGGTCCAGAGGCACATGCCCAGGACCTTCGACCATTACCTGTACTCCCTGATCAATTGCATCCTGGCAGAGTTCGCCAAGAGTAATAAGTTCTTCAATTTGAGCCCTATCAGTTGCATCGGCTATTGAGCCAGGACGGAGCCCGTCTCCCAAGCTCAAAGTCATGTCATATTTTTTTGCGATCTTTACTAGCCTGTCATACTGCTCAAAAAGGGGATTCTCCTTTTTATTTGCTATCATCCAAGTTGTGAGAAACGCACCGCCTCGGCTCACTATATCTGTGATTCTCCCTTGTTTTTTAAGCCTTTCGAGCGACCTTTGGGTAACTCCGCAGTGGACTGTTATGAAATCTACACCGTCCTGCCCCTGCCTCTCTATGATGTCGAAGAATTCATCGGGGTCCAGCTTTGTAATAGTTTTCCGTTTCTTTACAGTCTCAACAACGGCCTGATAAATGGGGACAGTGCCTATGGGAAGACCTGCGTTATCGATGATGAGCCTGCGAATCTCGTTGAGATCGCCGCCCGTACTCAAATCCATGATGGCGTCAGCACCCGCTTCACAGGCATTTTGTAGTTTTTTCAGTTCTTCATCTATATCGATCCTTTCTGGAGATGTTCCAAGGTTGGCATTCACCTTAACGCTCAAGCCTTTTCCTACGCCCTTGGGGGTAAACTTTTTGTGCCTGTTATTTGCGAGTATTACAGCTTTGCCTTCTGCAATATTGTTACACAGTTCCTGGGCATTCACACCTTCCGAACGGGCAACCGCCTTCATTACTTGGGTTATCTTGCCTTGTTTTGCTGCAACCAGTTGGTTCATCATCGTGCAATCATCTCCATCTTTTTTAAAAGTTCACGCGGGTTTCGTGCGAAAAGCCTTATCATGGCTTCAATACCGATATCTCCTTCATCATAGATTATATCCGGTGGATTGTCCATATCTTCGAGGATTTTTCCCATGAGAATATAAGAATCCTGCCTTTTCCCCTTTGTAGCTCTTGATAGCCTCTGTCGTCCGTTAAGAAAGGCGACGCCGAGGCCTTTCTCCTGGGCTTTTCTGATCAAAACTTTCTCATACCGAACATTGGCGGCCGATCGCATTGATGGAACATAGCGCATGTAATCAAGAATAAGTTGTGCCATAAGCTCTGAAGCCCCGAAGAGAGGTTCTCCTCTGAAAAATACCTTGCCCCCGTGATGACCTATTCTCCCCGGAAAAGCAGCCACATCCTCTATGCCTTTTCCACCTTCCATGGCATATCCAATATTCATCTGTGCTTCAGGGATGCATTCAATAGGGTTGAAAAGGCAAAGATGTTCCTTCGCCTCCCTCAATGCCTGGATAACCTTCCAGCGTTCAGCAAGCTCACTGTTGAGGAGTCCGGAAGAAATGTAAAAATACCCATCTTCGCTGATCCGGTAGCTTTCCTTGACAAGATTGTCCATCAAACCTTCAGAGGCCAGGAACGCCTCTTTTATCGGATATCCGTGAACAAGAAAAGAAGCGAAAAGTGACGAAAAAACACACCCCGTGCCATGGATTACCCTGTCAATACGCTTTCTTTTCCATGTAATGCAATCAAGCCCGTCAAAAAGGAGATCGATCGGATCTCCTTTGAGATGCCCTCCTTTTACGACAACCGCCTGGGGACCGGTAGCAGCCAGGGACCGAGCGCATGCTTCCATGTCTTTAAGAGTTTTCACTCTGCCGCCAATTATACGCGAAGCCTCGTCCAAGTTAGGTGTTATGACGGTTGTTTTCGGAAAAACTAACTTTATGAGGCTTTTTAAACCTTTGTCACTCAAAAGTTTTTGGCCATTTTTTGCAGTGAGGACAGGATCCACAACTACTGGTATTTCCGGGTATTCAGGCAAATAGTTCGACAGAGCTTCAACATATTGCTCATTCCGTAAAACTCCTACCTTGACCCCGTTTACTTTTGTCTCTTCCTGAATAGATGATAACATCGCTTTAAATGCAACATAGGGCAAGGGATGTATGTCCTGAACCCCCTGTGGACCCTGAACAACAATGGATGTAGGCGCGGCAACACCATGGAGACCGAGGGAGAAAAAGGTATCGAGGTCTCGTGAGACGCCAGCGCCTGAAGAAGGATCAAACCCGGCAATGGTAAGGACGTTTTTCATTGATCACTTTTAATATCCCTAAAAATATAGCATATTTTGGAACCGAGTTGTATTCTCGTTTATTTCGACATTATTGTCGATTATTAATGCAACGTTCGACATTTGTTGCCCCTGAGGATTAAGCAGTAAATAGAATTATCAATTATTACGAGAATATAGGATAGTATGATCTATGGCATGCGGGTTGCTTCAAAAAGATGTCAGTGTATGTGATGAATGGAAAAGGAAAATAAGATGATTCAACGAGATTCGATAACAGAAAAATGGAGTCCGGCAGAGGATTGTCAGGAGAACAGTATTACAAAGATTTTTAACACAATGGTATTGACAGGATCAGTAAAAACATTTCAAACTGGAGGAAGAACAATGAGAAGTTTAAAATTTCTTACAATGATTGCTGCGATTGCTTTTTTAGCAACAGCCTGTGTATCGGATGGGCAGAATACCCAAAGGGGAGCTGTTTTGGGTGGTATACTTGGAGCGGTTGCTGGGCAGGCAATTGGCCATAACACGGCAGGGACTTTGATTGGTGCAGGCGCCGGGGCTCTCACGGGAGCCGTTATTGGCAACACCCACGACCAGCAGGTAATGGAATGGAGAATGCAAGATAGATATCCCGGTTATCCGGAAAGACCCTATGGTACATACTATGGCCCGGAAAGCCCCTATGGTCCGCAGACGCCCTATGCAGCAGAAAAGCCATATGCAGCTTTACCACCGGAAGGTTATCGGTCTTCTCCGCAGGGGCACTACCCCGAACCACCTGCAGGACATTGGGTCAATGTCCCTGGTCAGTGGGCAAATGGAAAATGGGTTCCATCTCACAAGATTTGGGTGCCGGTAAATCCAGGAAACCCTTATCGAAGATAACTATGAGGCTTGCAGCTGCCATATTAACTCTCCTTCTCCTCTCCTTCAGTTTGGTGCCCCCTCTTTCTGCACAGAACTCATATACAGAGTTCGAGAGGGGGCTCAACCTTACTGAAAGTCAGAGAAGGCGAGCAGAAGAAGTGAGGGAGAAGTATATCCAGGATTGGCGATTCCAGAGACAGGAAGCATTGAGAAAAAGGATTGAACTCAACGATTTGCGAAGAAATCCAGCTGCAAACAGAGACAGAATAGAGAAAAGTCAGCGGGAACTGCGAGATATTGATCGCTCCTGGGAAAGATCATACAAAGAGTATAGATCGGACCTCTCGCAGGTACTGAACGAAAGACAGCGAAACCAATACAATCAATTTTCAGAATGGGAAAGAAGAAACAGGGCAATGCCTCGCCAGGGTTTCAGGGGGCCCGAGATGAAGCAGCAGGGACCGATGGCGGGTGAGGGGTTTGGGGGGCCTGCGATACGAAGACGTGCGCCCATGGGTCCGGGCGGTTTTGCTGGGCCTGGTATACGTCAGCAAAGGCCGATGGTTCGGGAGGGTTACCGGGGACCAGCGATGCAAGGACAAGGGCGCATGGTACCTGGCAAGAGAGGATTTCCACCAAGAGGGCAGATGCCGAGGGGACGAGAGATGGGGGGGCATGGTAGATAAGAAAACGATCGTTTTCCCAACCCTCCTCTTTGGCACCTTTTTCCTGCTTATTTCTATCACAGGTATCATACAGATTAAAATTGTACGGAACAACTTAAATGGCTTACTCGGAAATCAGGGGGAGATCCTTTTCAATCATGTAAAACGGGAGATCGATATCAACCTGGAGTATCTGGACCTCCTTGACAAATCACCGTCCGTAATTACTCCCAGCTTTCTTAACATACTGGTGTATGACGAGACCATCGCCGAAAGCATCTATGCCGTTTTAACAGAGACAAACGGCGGCAACCTGGATAACGTCCCTCTCGGAAACATTCTCATTCTTAATGAGAAAGGAAAAACCATAGCGCGAAAAGGAAGCCCGAAGGTTCCAGGCGCCACGATCCAGTCGTTTGTATCGAATAAACAGGATACATTTATAAAGATGCCCACGAGCAAAGTCCAGTCACTTCTTATAGGCGTGCGATTAAAAGATTTCATCATCTTCACCAGTGTTGATGAAAACGAACTGGAGAGCCTTCGAAGGAAATATATCATCAAGGAGATCATCGAGAATGAGGGAAAAAGATTTGATGTCTCAGGCATAATACTTTATGACCCACAAGGAGGAGTATATGCCTGGACCGGGGAGAAGAAGGAACATACCTTCATCCTTGCGCGCTCACTTAATTCCAAATTTCTTCCCAAGTACACCATGGAAGTCTTTCTTTCCAGGGGTGGTGCGGATGAGATTTTCAAACAGACCATGACAAACTTTGTTCTCATCCTCGTCCTTCTCGCTCTTTCTGGGGCCGTGACTACCTATGCAACATTTCTTCTCGCAAGAAAATATGACAAAAAAGTAAAGGATATGGAGAAAGATATGGAGATGAAGGAACGCCTTGTTTCTCTCGGAAAACTGGCGTCGGGTATGGCTCACGAGATACGAAACCCTCTCAACGCCATCAGCATATCCATCCAGAGGCTGAAAAGAGAATTTGCTCCAGGAGACGAAAAGAAAGATGAATACAACAAATTTATCGAGATAATGCGGGGTGAGCTAAATCGTGTCGACAGGATTGTAGAAGAATTTCTCCTTTCAACCAAATCCCGTACCCCTTTTTCATCTGAGAACATTTACAACCTGGTGGAAGATGTTGTTATCATCCTTCACGAAAAGGCAGCCATGAAGAATGTTACCCTGATCAATAATGTGGCGAAGGATATCAGGGTTGAATGTCAAACGGAAAGGATAAAGCAGGCATTTTACAACATTATCCTCAACGGCGTTGAGGCTATTGCTGGTAATGGGACAGTAGAAATATTATCTGCACTTACCGGTTCCCATGTTAATATATTGGTAAAGGATACCGGTTCCGGAATATCAGAAGCTGATATGCATAGTATTTTTGATTACTACTACACAACAAAGGATAAAGGTATTGGACTTGGACTTCCCATATCTTATATGATAGTCAAGGATCATGGGGGAGATATTAAGGTTTTCAGTGAAAAAGGCAAAGGCACAAAGTTTACTATAAGCCTGCCCCTCGTGCAGCAGAAGGCTGAAAACATCAAAATCGAGACACAAAACAAGAAGGAGTCTTAGAAAATGGATCGCGCTACAATATTAATTGTGGAGGACGAAGAAACGCAGAGATCTTTGCTTGCAGGGCTTCTCCGTAAAGAAGGTTATACGGTGGAGGAGGCTGGGGACGGAACCACGGCCCTGGACCTTTTCAGGGCAAGGACGATCGACCTGGCTCTCCTCGATTTCAAACTTCCCGACATGGATGGACTGGCTATCCTCAAAGGACTCAAGGAAATCAATCCTGAAATAGAGGTAATTATGATCACTGCATTTGGAAGCATTGAGAATGCAGTAAATGCCCTAAAATCAGGAGCTTCTGAGTATCTGACGAAACCAATTGACCTGGACGACCTGCTCTTTAAGATTAAAAAGATTGAAGACAAAAAATATCTGATCCATGAAAACCGTGTTCTTAAAGAAGCTTTGAGGGACAGGTTTAAGTCAGAGGATTTTATTTATTCGAGCGAAAAAATGAGTGAGGTGGTGAGCCTCGTTACAAGGATTGCTAAAACCGATTCTACGTGTATTATTGAAGGTGAGAGTGGGGTTGGAAAGGAGGTAGTGCTCAATCTTGTCCACCAATTAAGCGAGCGACGGAATCAACCGCTAGTCAAGGTGAATTGCGCGGCTATCCCGGAGACTCTTCTCGAAAGTGAGCTTTTTGGTTACGAGAAGGGAGCTTTTACAGGGGCATTCCAGAGAAAAATAGGCAAGTTTGAGTTGGCCAACAAAGGTACAATTTTTCTCGATGAGATTGGCGACCTCACCTCTTTGCTCCAGGCCAAGCTTTTACGGGTCATTCAGGAGAAGGAGGTTGAGCGCTTAGGCGGCCTTCATCCGGTAAAGGTTGATGCACGTGTGATTGCTGCAACAAACAGAAATCTCGATGAAGAGGTGAAGAAAGGAAACTTTCGTGAAGATCTTTACTACAGGCTAAATGTTGTAAAGATTTGGGTACCGCCCTTAAGGGAAAGGAAAGAGGACATTCCGGCTCTTATGGATTTTTTCGTCAAGAAATACACGGGGAGATATAAGAAGAATATAAAGGGTTTTACCAGAGAATCAAGGGATCAGCTTATTAAGTATGACTATCCCGGTAATGTACGGGAGCTCGAAAACATGGTTGAGCGGGCCGTTGTGCTCGCCAGGGGTGATTACATAACCATTGATGATATTCCAAACCTGGCTCAAAGCACTGGAACCCCGGCAGAAGGTGGCATCAGGGAGACCGTTGGTGTTATGGAAAAACAGATGATCACTGAAGCACTGGTCAAAGCTGATTGGGTTCAGACGAAAGCAGCTTCATATCTGGGGATAAGCGAAAGAATGCTCAGGTACAAGATGAAAAAGTATGCTATTTCCCGCGAGTAAAAAATGAAAGTTACAAAACGAGCAGCGTCAGTCACCCCTTTCTATGTAATGGAGCTTCTTGAGAAGGCAAAAGAAATGGAGGCACAGGGAGAAGATATCATCCACATGGAGGTGGGTGAACCCGATTTTACAACGCCACAGCTCGTTAAAGATAAAGCCATCAAAGCTATAATCAGTGGCGAGACTTATTATACCCATAGCCTCGGAATTACTGAACTTCGTCAGAAAATAGCAACATTTTATGAAAAAAGTGAGGGGCTTGCTATCTCTCCGGAGCGCATTATCATCACCAATGGAACATCAGGGGCTTTCCTGCTTCTCTCTGCAGTGCTTCTAGAGCGAGGCAGGACGCTTGCTCTTTCTGATCCGGGGTATCCCTGTTACAGAAACTTTGCCCTCCTCGCCGACGCAGAGATTATTTCCCTTCCTGTTTCGGCTGAAAGAGGGTATCAAATCATGACTGACCAAATTGCATGTCTAAAGACCGGTCCCGATGTGCTTATCCTCTGCAACCCTTCTAACCCTACTGGTTCTATCTATCTTGAAGAAACCATTGCTCAACTTCATCAGATTGTGTCTTACCGCGATGGAGTGCTTGTCGTGGATGAAATATACGGAGGGCTCACGTATGGACAAAGGTTACGAACCGCCCTGCATTTGAGAGACGATATTATAGTGGTCAACGGATTTTCGAAGACCCACGCCATGACCGGATGGCGTCTTGGATGGATGGTTGTGCCACAGGAGTTAGTTCGACCGATACAGAAAGTTGCACAGAATGTATTTATTTCGCCGCCCTCAATAGCCCAGCGAGCCGCCCTTTATGCCTTTGATGTTGATAAAACCCTGAAAGAGATGAGGAGAACCTATCAGGAACGGAGGGACTATGTGCTTCCTCGCCTGAGAAAGCTTGGCTTCAATGTCCCCATTGATCCCGAAGGCGCCTTCTATGTCTATGCAGGAATCGAGAAATGGGGCTTTGACAGCATGGAATTCGTTGAACGGGCCCTTGTGGAGGCAAAAGTAGCTATTACACCAGGATACGATTTTGGTAGTCATATGGCCGGTTCTCACATTCGCTTTTCCTATGCAAACAGTCTTAAACGACTTGAGGAGGGCTGCAATCGATTGGAGAAATGGCTTCAGACCTTGTAAGGTTAATCAGTTACCCTTTAGATTGAACTCCAAATAAAACTGAAAAAAATCCAACTACTTATAACACGGCCATATACATTCTTTGGCTAACTCTCCTGCTCAGTTTCCAAGACATTTCAGAGGATGACGTGGATTTAAAGCATACAAGGCATAGACATGGAGCGCCACATGAATTATGATATCTAAGAAGCAAAAAAAACGGAGGTGCTTTATGTCTGAAAATGATTTGTTTGATGAAATTGCTCATATTGCTTACGAGCTATGGGAGAGAGATGGTTGCATTCATGGTAGGGACATTGAGCATTGGTGCGCGGCTGAACATATTGTGATATCAAGAGTTCAGCCCGTTGCAGAAGAAGTGCCAGAAAAGGCTAAGGTTCCCCGGAAGCCACCAACAAAGAAAGCTTCAAAAGCAACTGGAGCAGCCAAAAAGACGAGAAAATCTCCAGGTCCCGCAAAGTAGATATTGATCTCAACGAATGAAAGTTTTTTGCGCCCATGTTTTTAGCTGATTAACTTCTTCGTGGTTTTTTGCGGGAAGCGAAAATATAAGGCAGGCATCGTATATCAGGTTGTCATTCTGTAAATATGCTTGTCCATGAAGAAAGTCACACCAGGTCAGCGTTAACATCCAAACATCTTGATATAATTGTCATTATTGTGTAAAATATGCCCTACTTGGGCAAGGAAGCCTTTGGGTCAGTTTCAGATCCGCCAGCCCAGGAGGGTTTCTATCAAAGGCCTAAATGAAGTGAACGGAAAGACAATAACCTTCCTTTATTGGATGGAAATACTTCAAGGTCTGACAACAGAATTCGAAGCAAATGATAGTAGCCTCTCCTAACGAGGGTTCCGAGATGGCAGCGGATTAAGACGTTTCATTTTCTCTGCAAGCTACTTGCATTTCCCTTATGAGGCACTTAGTTTTTAAACGAAAGATCTTAAACAGGATGGAAGCATGAAGAAGGAAATACACAAGGTACTTATTGCCAACAGGGGTGTTCCTGCTGTTAGAATTATGCATACATGCAGAGATCGTAAAATAGCAACTACAGCTGTATACAGCACTCCTGATCGGCTGGCGCACCATGTCTATATGGCCGACTCAGCTGTACATATCGGCGATGCGCCTCCGGCTAAATCCTATCTCAATATGGAAAGAATTATCGAGGCAGCCCATGCAAGCAAGTCTGACGCTATTCATCCCGGCTGGGGCTTCCTCTCAGAAAACCCTCAGTTTGCCCAGGCTGTTATTGATGAGGGGTTTATCTGGGTAGGACCTCCACCCGAAGTAATAAAGGTCCTTGGAGACAAAATCCAGGCAAAGAAGATTGCGCAGAGTGCCAGTGTGCCTATAATTCCAGGTATCTCGCCGGTAAAGGATGCAAAAGACATCAAGGAATGGATGGAAAAAAACGCCATTACCTTTCCTATTATCATAAAAGCTGCGGCAGGCGGAGGCGGCAAGGGCATGGTAAGGGTGGATTCGAAAAGAGAACTGGTAAATGCTTTTAATCAAGCCCAGTCTGAGGCCCTGAAATCCTTTGGGGATACAAGGGTGATGGTGGAGAAATATATTGAACATGGACGCCATATCGAGGTTCAGATTGTCGCCGACGTGTATGGAAACGTGATCCACCTCTTTGAAAGGGAATGCACACTTCAGCGGAGGCATCAGAAAATCATTGAAGAGGCGCCCTCGCCCTCTTTGAGAGACGATCTTCGCAGGGAAATCTGCTTTGCAGCTGTTCGCCTCATGAGAGAGGTAAAATACGTCTCTGCGGGAACGGTTGAGTTTATATTTGACGCACCCAATAAAAAATTCTATTTCCTGGAAGTGAATACCCGTCTCCAGGTAGAACATGGTATTACCGAGTTGATTACCGGTCTGGATATTGTGGGCATGATGCTTGATATTGCCATGGGTAAGGAGCTTCACGTAAAACAGTCAGATATTCGACCTAACAGATGGGCCCTCGAGGTCAGATTGAATGCCGAGAACCCGAAAAACTTCAGCCCTTCGTTCGGCAGGATTACCCGGCTTCTTGTCCCCCAGGGTCCTGGTGTGCGGATTGCGTCTGGTGTTTACGAAGGCGCTGATATACCTCCTTATTATGATTCCCTCATCATGCTTCTTATAACTGCAGGAGTTGACAGAGATGATGCAATACGGGTTATGGATCGGGCTTTGGGGCGGAACCTGAGGGTTGAGGGGGTCAAAACGCTGGCACCATTGCTGCTTGCGATTATCAGACATCCTGCTTTTATCGCCGGAGAGTTTTCCACGTATTTTATTGAGGCCCATATGGATGAGCTGATCGCTGCCTTTAGATACAATTACAGCGAAGATGAGGTACTCAAGATTGCAAATTATGTGGCGGAAATATCCGCACTTGGTCCACAAAAATGGATGTGAGGAAAGTATGAGCAAATACGGATTTGTTAAACCGGGTATGAGTGCCCATGAGATAGTACAAAAGGTACAAAATTCTCAAGAGGTTTTCCTAACGTCTACAGCTATGCGAGATGCAGGTCAATCCGACTATAAAAATCGACTCCGTATTCATGACCTTCTCGCTCTAGCCCCTCTTTATAATGAGATGGGACTTTTTAGCGCGGAATGTCATGGAGGGGCACGATGGCACGTTGGTATCATGAACAGAAAGGAAAACCCTTTTGAAGAAATCAGGTTACTCCGTCAAGCGATGCCGAATGTATTGCTCCAGACCCTGGTAAGAGAAACAAGCTTATGGGGATACAGGCCATACCCGCCAAATGTTGTGAAGTATGCCGTATCCAATGTAGACATTGATGTTTGGCGATGCTTTTCCTTTCTCAATGACATCAGAAACATGGCGCCCGTTGCTGAAGTAGTCATAAATAAAGGAAAGCTCTTTGAGCCTACCATTTCATTCACCGATGCTGATTGGACAACAGACCAGTATTATCTGGGCGTTATTGATGAAATTGTTGCATTGTGCGGAGGGATATCTGACATAATTCTCTGTATCAAGGATATGGCCGGCGTAGGCACAACGAAAAGGATAGGGACACTGATCGATAAAATCAAACAGCGATATCCCGACTTAATCATCGAATATCATCGCCACATGACGGATGGGCTTGCATTACCGGCATATCTTGCCGCTGCCAGGGCAGGAGCAAAGATTTTCGACGTTGAGGAAGACTCTCTGGTGAGGTTTTATGGAGAGCCTCCCATGTTGGCTGTAGAGGCCTACTTTGAAGAAGCAGGTATGCATGTTCACTTGAACAGAGAGGCTGCTGAAGATGCGGTGCTGAAGGTCAGAGAATGGATAGGTAATTATGAATGGGCTGAATCTCCGTTCAAAGGGTTCGATCATACAGTCACATACCATAGAATGCCCGGGGGTGCTTTTCCGAGCTCCTTTGAACAAGCAAGCAAAGGCGATTTTCTTGAGCTCATGCCTGCCATACTGAAAGTCATGTCTCTTTACAATCGGATAATCCACTACTTTGATGTAACCCCTGGATCTCAGATCACCTGGGTCACATGCAGCGGTATTGTGAACAAATATGCAAAGGAACAGGGAAACATCGGGGTAAAACACCTTATTGGGCTTTTGAACAAGTTTATCATCGAACAGGATCAAAATTTTGAATCTATGGACAAAGAAGAGCAGGAGGAACTGCTCAAGATTTTCCGAAATGCACCTGATGATTTTCGAAACCTGATTCTTGGTCAATATGGGCAGTTACCGAACGGCTGGCCTGCGGGCTGGGTATATGAAAGCACTTTTGGGGATGCATGGCCCGAGAAAATAAAAACAAGAAATGATTTATCGCCTGTTGATTTATTAAAAGAAGATAGCCTGAAGAGGCTTCGATCCAACCTTGAAGAGGCGATAGGACGAAACGCGACGGATGAGGAGTTTGTTCTTTATCTCATGCATCCCAAGGATGCAGTCGAGTACATTGAATGGCACGAAAAATATGGTGAAGCTGCTCTAGTTTTGCCAACCTCCATATGGAGAGAAGGACTGAAAAAACCAGGTGACAAGGTTGAGTTTGATTTTTGGGGAAAGCCTTACTGCATTGAGCTTGCATCGATAGGTGCAGAACACGATGGAGTTGTGCAGGTGGTTCTTTTGGTGAACAACAAGACAAAAGTATATGCGGTACAGACCCCTCACGCGAAAAAAGAAGACAAACGAATGGCAAAAGGGGCAAACGATATTCCTTCGCCCGTAAATGGAACAGTGTGGAGGATAGGCAATCCAAAACGAGGAACCCTGCAGGTAGGAGACATTGTGTATAAGGGTGAAGAGATGGCAAATGTGGAGGCCATGAAAATGGAAAATGTTATCGCAGCTCCCTTTGCCGGACAGATTCGCGAAATATGCGTAAAACTTAATGAGCTTGTTCAAGAAGGCCAACTGCTTTTTGTCATTGACAAGAAGGTTGGTAGCACGGAACAGGGTATACTTCCTGCCGACTCTTAACATTGGATAGAACCAAACGAGGAAAGTCGATCATTCTTTAAGCTATATGCCGATGTATATGATGGGTTGATATGGATGCTTTTGATGTAATTGTAATAGGGGCAGGTCATGCAGGATGTGAGGCTGCTTTGGCTGCATCCCGGATGGGTGCAAAGACGCTTTTGCTCACCATAAACCTGGACCACATAGCATTCATGTCCTGCAACCCAGCAGTGGGAGGTCTCGGAAAAGGGCATCTCGTAAAGGAGATTGATGCTCTCGGCGGAGAGATGGGAATGAACATCGATGCCACCGGCATTCAGTTCAAGGTGCTCAACACCAAAAAAGGACCTGCAGTCCGTTCATCTCGGGCGCAGGCAGACAAGATCAAGTATGCCCTCAGGATGAAGAAACGACTTGAAGAACAAGATAACCTCCATGTGAGGCAGGGTACAGTAGAAAAATTGTTTATTAACAAAGGGGCTGTTGCCGGGGTCGAAACAACATGGGGAGAGCAATTTTTTTCTCAAACGGTTGTCATCACCGCCGGGACATTCCTGGGGGGGTTGATCCATGTCGGTCTTGAGCAGTTTGAAGCGGGCCGGATGGGCGATTTTCCCTCTATCGGTTTATCCGCATGTCTTAAAGACCTTGGCTTTGACATGGGAAGACTCAAGACTGGGACCTGTCCGAGGCTTGATGGGAGAACCATAGATTTTTCCAGGCTCGAAGCCCAGGTGAGCGATGATCCTCCTCAACCATTTTCTTTTATGACGCCGAGTATCTCAAACAGGCTTGTGCCCTGTTATATCACTTACACGAATGAGAAGACCCATGAAACAATACGGGCAGGTCTTGACAGGTCTCCGCTCTACACAGGAAAAATCAAGGGTACCGGCGTACGCTATTGCCCATCCATTGAAGACAAAATTGTCCGTTTTCAGGAAAGGAACCGTCACAGGATTTTCATAGAACCAGAAGGTCTTGACACCCATGAATATTACCCGAATGGGCTTGCAACAAGCCTTCCTCTTGATATCCAGATCGGCATGCTCAGAAGTATTACCGGCCTTGAGAAAGTGGAAATAACAAGGCCAGGCTATGCTATTGAATATGATTTTATCTACCCCACCCAGCTCTACCCCACCCTTGAAACGAAAAGGATCAGCGGCCTTTATCTCGCTGGTCAGGTAAACGGAACTACCGGCTACGAGGAGGCAGGGGCACAGGGTCTTATGGCAGGAATAAATGCCGCACTAAAGGTTCGAGGAGACGTGCCTTTCATACTCGGGAGGCATGAAGCCTATATAGGTGTAATGATAGATGATCTTGTAACAAAAGGGGTTGATGAACCGTACCGCATGTTTACATCGAGGGCTGAACACAGGTTGTTTCTGAGAGAGGACAACGCCGATCTCAGGCTTACCGAGAAAGGGCATGCCATTGGCATAGTTGACGATGAGCGTTATAAAAGAGTCCTCAAAAAGAAGCAATGTATTGAAGAAACCCTCCACGTATTGAGGTCGATACGAATGAAACCGACAAAAGAGACCCAGGAGATGCTGAAAATAACGGGATTAGGAGGAATAAAGAACCCCCTGACCCTCGAGGATTTGTTAAAAAAGCCTGAAATCACAATAAAAAAGCTCAAAGGTATTGAAAGAAAGCTTGAAGGGGTAGAAGAAGATATTGCGTACCAGGTGGAGTTAAATGTAAAATATCGCGGTTATACGGAAAGACAACAGGATATGATTGAGCGCACAAAAAAGCTTGAAGGCAAGATGATACCTTCAGACACAAAATACGATGAAGTTTCGGGGCTTTCACGGGAGGTAATCGAAAAACTGACCAGGGTGAAGCCCATATCACTTGGCCAGGCTTCCAGGGTTCCCGGGGTTACCCCTGCTTCGATTACCGCGTTATTGGTCCACTTTAAGAAAACAGGTACACTGTAAACCAACAACACGCCTGACATTGTGGGTTAACGGTTCACAGTAAAAATGTGGATAAACGATTACCAAGCAAGGCCTTGCTAATGGCGAACAAATGACCAGAGATAGCGATGAGTTTATGAAGGAAACAATACAGAATCATACGGCAGAGATTAAAAGATTCATGCAAGACCAGGATGTAGACGCCTTTGGTATAGCCAGGATGGCAGACTACGGGAAAGAAATAGTGCAACTCGATAAAGCGTTTGTGGAAAAGTTTCCATTTGCCATCTCTTTTGGACTTGTACTGTCGAGGAGTGTCATGGAGACTGTCAAGGAGGGTCCCAATGCCCTCTACCTGCACCATTACCGGCAATTAAATTACCGGCTTGATATGATCGCATACCTCTTGTCACGAGAAATAGAGAAAAAAGGCAATAGAGCGCTTCCCTTTGCAGCATCACAGCTCGTCGACTGGAAGAATCAGAAGGGACATATCTCTCACAAAAGGGTAGCTGAGATATCAGGGCTTGGGTGGATCGGGAGAAATAATCTTCTTATTAACCCAATATATGGTGCGCGGATGCGTTTCAATACGGTTCTTACCGATATGCCTCTTGAGGAAAGCGGCCTTCTCGAAAGAGACTGTGGATGCTGCAAGGCATGTGTTGGTGTTTGTCCTGCCGGGGCAATTAAGGAAACCCCTGCCGATTTTGACCACATAGGCTGTTATAATATGGTTACTCAGTTGAAAAATAAACGGAACCTCGGTCACCACATCTGTGGAATTTGTATCGCGGCGTGTACAGGTGAACAATGAAAGGATTTATAGCCCTCGAAGACGGGACAGTTTTTGAGGGGAAAAGCCTTGGTATAGAGGGCGAAAAAGAAGGGGAGATTGTTTTTAATACAAGCATGACGGGTTATCAGGAAATTATGACCGATCCGTCATACAAGGGCCAGATTGTTGCCATGACATATCCCCTCATCGGAAACTATGGTGTAAATGGTGAAGATGTAGAATCCGGAAGCCCAAAGATTGAAGGTTTTATTGCCCGCGAGTTTAGTAAGATCACAAGCAATTTCAGGGCCCAGGACGATCTTCTGAATTATCTTAAAAAACATAATATCATTGCCCTTGAAGAGGTTGATACGAGGGCCCTTACAAAGCATATACGACTGAGGGGCGCAATGAAAGCAGTCATTTCAACCATCGACCATGATACTGGAAGTTTGATAAAAAAGGCTAAAGAATCTCAGGGCATCGTAGGAAGGGACCTGGTAAAGGAAGTGACGTGTACCTCATCCTACGTCTTCGACAAGGACGAGCGTTCAGCGTTCAGAGTTCAGCGTTCAACGAAAGAGGATTTATACTCCCAACTCCCAACTCCCAACTCCCAACTCGCGCTGCGTGTTGTGGTTATGGATTACGGGGTGAAGATGAATATCCTCAGGTTACTGAAAAAAATAGGATGTGATGTGAAGGTTATGCCGGCGACTGCAAAAGCGGAAGAGGTGCTTGCACTTTCTCCTGACGGGGTGCTCCTCTCAAATGGTCCCGGAGATCCAGAGGGTGTCCCCTATGCCATCGAAGAGATAAGGAAGCTTTTTGGAAAGCTGCCCATCTTTGGTATCTGTTTAGGCCAGCAACTCCTGGGGCTTGCCTACGGGGGCAGAACATATAAGCTAAAATTCGGGCACCGTGGAGCCAATCAGCCTATAAAAGAATTGGCAACAGGCAAGGTATATATTACCTCGGAGAACCATGGATTTGCCGTTGATATTGAATCAATTAAAGATCAACCGGTGAAGGCTACCCATATAAACCTGAACGATAATACCATAGAGGGCTTGGAACACGAAGTGTACCCAATTTTTTCTGTCCAGTATCATCCCGAGGCATCCCCTGGCCCCCATGATTCATACGGGCTGTTCGCCAAGTTCAGGGACATGATGGTAAGCTTCAAAAATCAAAGAAGCTGAGAAATTGAGAAGTTAAGAAGTTGAGTAAAAGCTTCACAGAGAGGCCATACTAATGACAAGTTTGATTCGATCGGCATATTGCAAATCATCTTTCCATCTTCTGCTTTGCAGAGAGGTTAAGCGTGCCGAAGAGGACTGACATAAAGAGTATAATGTTGATAGGATCAGGCCCTATCGTAATCGGCCAGGCCTGCGAGTTTGACTATTCCGGAAGTCAGGCATGCAAAGCCCTGCGTGAAGAGGGTTACAAGGTTATCCTGGTTAACAGCAATCCAGCAACGATCATGACAGACCCTGACATGGCTGACCGGATATACATTGAGCCCCTCATCCCTGAGGTCCTGGAAGAGATCATACGGGTGGAAAGACCGGACACGCTCCTGCCGACCATTGGCGGACAGACCGCCCTTAATCTCGCTACGGTTCTTTCTGAGCGAGGCGTCTTGGAAAGATACAACGTCGATCTCATCGGCGCAAATTACAAGGCGATTAAGAAGGCAGAAGACCGGGAAGAGTTCAAAGAGGCGATGGAAAAAATCAACCTTGAGGTACCCCGGAGCGGTCTTGCTTACACCATGGAGGAAGCCAGAAAGGTTGCCGGGGAAGTCGGTTTTCCTCTTATTATCAGGCCGAGCTATACCCTTGGCGGCACGGGAGCATCGGTTGCTTACAACGTCGAGGAGTTTGATTTGCTTGTCCAGAGGGGCCTTGAAAGCAGCATGATAAGCGAGATCCTCATTGAGGAGTCAGTCATCGGGTGGAAGGAATTTGAGCTTGAGGTCATGAGGGACAAAAAGGACAATGTGGTCATCATTTGTTCCATTGAAAACCTAGATCCCATGGGCGTTCACACAGGAGACAGTATCACCGTGGCTCCGGCCCAAACACTGACTGACAAAGAATATCATGCTATGCGCGATGCGTCCATTGCTATTATCCGCGAGATTGGTGTTGAGACGGGGGGCTCGAACGTACAATTTGCCGTCAACCCTGAAAACGGGCGCATGGTGGTCATTGAGATGAACCCCAGGGTTTCCAGGAGCTCAGCCCTTGCCTCAAAGGCCACGGGGTTTCCTATTGCAAAGATCGCTGCAAAGCTTGCCGTAGGCTATACCCTCGATGAAATACCCAACGATATAACGAAGAAAACACCGGCATCCTTTGAGCCGACCATCGATTATTGTGTTGTTAAGATTCCCCGGTTTACCTTTGAAAAATTCAGGGGGGCCGATGACACCCTTACCGTTTCCATGAAGTCTGTGGGAGAGGCCATGTCTATCGGAAGGACCTTTAAAGAAGCCCTTCAGAAAGGGTGCAGATCCCTTGAGACAGGCGTTTTCGGCCTCGCCGATGAAAGGCTTCCCGGACTGGATGACCCCGAGTTTATTAAAAAGAAGCTTCTCACCCCGAACAGGGACAGGATCTTTTATGTACGTCACGCCATGAGGCTCGGAATGACCATAGATGAGATCTCCAATCTTTCCTCTATCGACAGATGGTTTCTCAAAAACATAGAGGAGATCATTCAGTTTGAGAGGGAGCTTGAAGGCTATAAACAAGGCTCCGCCCCTTCAACCGGCTCTGAGCCGATACTCCCGGCAGAGCTTTTGAACCAGGCGAAAAGATACGGTTTCTCAGACAGACAGCTGGGAGACATGCTCGGCCAGACCGAACAGACTATCAGAAATTTACGGGTGGAGCAGAACATACAGAGCGTCTTCAAGCTTGTGGATACCTGCGCTGCCGAGTTTGAAGCATACACGCCATACTATTACTCAACATACGAAAAGGAAGACGAATCGAGGGGCTCCGAGAAGAAGAAGATTATGATCCTTGGCGGTGGCCCGAACAGGATCGGGCAGGGCATCGAGTTCGACTACTGCTGTGTCCACGCAGCGTTTGCCCTGAAGGACCTTGGCTACGAGACGATCATGGTAAACAGCAACCCCGAGACGGTAAGTACTGACTACGATACGTCGGATAAACTCTATTTCGAGCCCCTTACTTTTGAGAATGTGCTTGATATAGCTGCGAAAGAAGAACCGGATGGAGTGATCGTCCAGTTCGGCGGACAGACGCCTCTCAACCTTGCAGTTTCTTTGCAGAAGGCTGGTGTCCACATTATCGGAACTACGCCGGAGAGCATTGATATTGCTGAAGACCGTGACAAGTTCAAATCCCTCTTAAAAAAGCTCAACCTCACCCAACCTGAAAACGGTATTGCCGTGACCTTCCAGGAGGCAAAAGAGGTTGCAAATACCATTGGGTTTCCTGTTGTCGTTCGGCCCTCATACGTTCTTGGCGGAAGGGCAATGGAAATCGTCTATACCGAAAACGACCTTGCTGCATTTATGGAAAAGGCAACAGAGGCATCTCCGGAGCGGCCAATCCTCATCGACAAATTCCTCGAGGATGCCCTCGAAATAGATGTAGATGCCGTTGCAGACGGTGAACGATGTGTTGTGGCCGGGATCATGGAGCATATCGAAGAGGCGGGCATCCATTCGGGAGACAGCGCATGCGCATTGCCGCCTTACTCCCTTGACGATGACGTCATGGAACGGATAAAAACGTACACCTATAGGCTCGCCAAGGAACTGAATGTTGTTGGGCTTATGAATATTCAGTATGCCGTCAGAAATGACATACTTTATGTGCTTGAGGTCAATCCGCGGGCAAGCAGGACTGTCCCATTTGTAAGCAAGGCCACTGGCATTCAGTGGGCAAAGGTGGCGGCGAAACTTATGGTTGGAATGAAGTTAGAAAATCTTGGCATTGAGAAAGAAGTCGAGATAAAGCATATAGCCGTGAAGGAATCAGTATTTCCTTTTAACCGGTTCCCTGGTGTCGATACCATTTTGGGTCCTGAGATGAAGTCCACGGGGGAAGTGATGGGCATCGATGCAACATTTGGTGAGGCCTTCTGGAAAGCACAGCTTGGTGCCGGACAGAACCTTCCTTCCCGAGGGAATGTGCTTCTTTCTGTAAAGAATAAGGATAAAAGGAATGTGGTATTCATCGCGAAAAAACTCTCAGACCTCGGATTTAATCTCATTGCAACACGAGGGACAGGCAAGATTCTTGTCAACAGCGGCCTTGATGTCCGATTTATCAACAAGGTATCTGAGGGAAGGCCGCATATTGTTGATATGATCAAGAATGGCGAGATCAGCCTCATCATCAACACCCCAAGGGGCAGGAATCCAAAGATTGATGAGGTTGCCATCAGGGCAAATGCAGTTCAGTATAAGATTCCCTACACTACTACCATATCAGGCGCCCAGGCTGTAGTGAATGCCATTGAAAGCATGAAACGAGGAAATTTACGGGTGAAGGCGCTGCAGGATTATTTTACCTAAGGCAGGCGATAGGTGAGAGGCAATAGGTTTACCTACAGCCCCTTGCCCATGGCCTGTTACCTATGATTTTACTTCGCTTATCTTCCGTTTGACGATCTTTCCCTTGTCTTTAGGAAAATCTGCTTTTATGTAAACCGTCTTTGAAAATGCCCTAACTACCTGCCCTTCCATTTCCTTTTTGGCAAAGGTGAATTTTACCTTATCTCCAACCTGCATCGTCATGCTCCTCCGCTTATTTCAGTAGATTTGCTCTCTTTGGTCGTTGTTGCTTCAGTCTTTGTCTCTGTCTTTGCTTCTTCCTTTGTCTCCGGTGTCTTTGTCTCTGTGCTTTCAGATGTCGGGGCAGGTTTCTTGCCAACCGTGTCAACTGGCTTTTTATAGTCTGTTACATACCAACCCGTACCTTTGAGATGAAAAGAACACTGGGAGATCAATTTGTGGAGTCTGCCTTTACACACACGGCACTCTGACAACGGAGGGTCCGCTATCTTCTGGAAAATTTCAAATTGCTTTCCACAATTCTCACATTGATATTCATATATTGGCATGGAAAATCCTCCAGAAACAATCTACTTACTGCTTCTAAAAATTATATATAACAATATAAACTTTTGCCTTAGATTTCGTCAAGTTCTTAGATGAAAACTGTATTAACTCCATAGGGGAGGGAATTTGCGGCCAACATTCTCCTGTGGCGCATAGAAGTGACTTTTTTATTTGACATAGAATCTTGTTTTACTATATTTGTTTCTGTGGTTAAAATGGGCTCGAGGTTATGGGCAATAGGCAAAGAGAACTCCTCATGTCCCATTGCTGTTACCATTATGTCTTCAACTCGAAAACTGCTTGATGTGATAACTATCAGAGAAATACTCGCTAAAAACGTCCTTACAAAGACAGGTATAGAAGGCTACGATTACTGCATCAACCCTTATGTTGGGTGCGCGCACGGTTGTCGATACTGTTATGCCAGCTTCATGAAGCGCTTTACCGGCCACATGGAGCCATGGGGTGAGTTTGTTGATGTTAAAATGAATGCACCTGAGGTTTTGCGTCGCCAGCTGCGACGGGCCAAAAAGGGATCGGTTCTGGTCGGTACCGTAACCGACCCATACCAGCCAATCGAGAAAAGGTACCGGATCACCCGCGGGTGCCTTGAAGCCCTCCTTGAATATCAGTTTCCTGTAAACATCCTGACCCGCTCGCCCCTTGTTATACGTGACATCGATCTTTTCACGCAGTTTAATGACATTTCGGTTGGCCTCTCCGTCACCACCGATAAGGAAGAGATAAAAAAAATCTTCGAACCAAACTCTCCTTCGATCCAATCACGCATAAAAACATTAAAGATGCTTCACAATGAAGGCGTATCAACCTATGCCTTCATCGGCCCCATGCTTCCATTGGCCCCAGAAAAGCTCATTGAAACGCTTGCAAAAGTCGTTGATGAAGTGCTTATTGACCGGCTGAACTACTCGAACAAGGTGAGATGGCTCTATCGAAATGCGGGACTTACCCGGTACCTTGAGGATGCCTACTTTATGAGGACTGCCTCATCATTAAAAGAAGGTTTTGAAAATAAAGGCATTTCTGTCTCAGTTATCTGCTGATCGCATTACTTCTGAAAGAGCTTCCTCGCAGTCTCGGCAATTGTCGATGAGAGAACGCCGCCGCCAACCAGGAGGAGAAGTATGCCAAAGATGAGTGAGCCGAAGGATGCCTCAGCTCTGTGCACATATACATCTTTAATGAAGAGAACACCAAAGACTACCATAAGAAGTGCAAGGCTTGTAAAGACGCCAAATAAAAACCATAAAAGTATTCTATTCATGCCTTGCTATATTTTTTGCATTTTGAGGGAATTGGTTGCTTCCTCCGGTGTTATGGAGACCACATGAAATTCGTCTTCTCTCTTGTATTTTGATGATCTGAAATCCCGAGGAAGTATCTCTATATGCCAATGAAAATAATCTTTCACTGAAAACTCCCTATCGCTTATGCCGCCTTTCACAACGTTCGGAGAGGTGTGAAGAACAACAGTATAGGCATTCGTGAGTTTTTCTATTCTCTTCAAAAGATCAAGCAATAGCACGATAAGCTCATGACGGACTCCTTGATCTTTGAGATTTTCAAAACTATCATCATGAAAACGGGGAAGAATCCAGGTCTCATAAGGAAATTTGGACGCAAAGGGACATAACGCTACAAAGTTGGCATTGATACTCACCACTCTCTTGTTCTGACGTATTTCCTGGTTAAGGATGTCACAAAAAAGGCATCGTTCTTTCTGGATGAAATGTTTTTTCGAATTTGTCAGTTCAAGATCGATCCTCTGGGGCATGATAGGGGTTGCAAGGATATGGGAGTGGGGGTGTAAAAGGTATGAACCTGCAAGTTCGCCGTAATTCCTGAATATATTGATATATTTAAACCTTTTATCTTTTTTCAAGTCGAGTATGCGATCGATATACATATCAAAAACGCGGGACAGGTCATCTTCGGTAAAATTTGACCATGTGATAGTATGAGAACGATGTAATACAGCGATTTCGTGGGCGCCCACATTACCCATCTTATCGTAAAGTCCCTCTGCTCTTTTCTGTTCCTCAACTTCTATTGCAAAAATTGGGCTCGTTGCAGGGAAACATCTGACCAACCATCCACCGTCTTCACCTTTAATTTCTCTTATGGTTTTTGGTGTGAGGTGTTCATTGCCCGGGCAGAAAGGGCACTCGCCAGTGCCGCTCACCTTGGACCTTTTGTAGCCAGACACTACCCAATCGCCGGATACCGGGTCCTTTCTGAGTTCAGCCATGGTGCTATATTAGGATATAATCGATCGTTTGTCAATGAACTTATGAAAGGCCTTACTTTGCCCCTATTTGCTTGAAATTGGCAGGGCATATTTGTAGAATAAGCAGATGAAAGCTGTCCTTGAGCTGGCTATTCAATGTGCCCTGGAGTCCGGGAGGATACAGGGTGAATCCTTCCAAAAAAGGATTGGCATTCACCACAAGGGCGAGATCAATATTGTAACCGATGCAGACATTGCCTGTCAGAAAAGAATCATAGAACTCATCGAAAAGTCTTATCCCGATGACTATATCATTGCCGAGGAGAAAGACAACGTCTTCGATGAAAAACGCAACAAGTGGATTGTTGACCCCCTTGACGGAACTACGAACTATGCCCATGGCTACCCCTTCTTTTGCACTTCCATTGCATATGAGGTAAAGGGCGAGGTGGTGGCCGGGGTCATCTATAACCCTATCTTTAATGAGCTTTTCTTTTCCCAAAAAGGCCATGGTGCTTATTTCAATGGCGAGAAGATACATGTATCCAGTATCAACGATATGAAGCAGGCCTTGCTTAGCACGGGTTTTCCCTATGACCTCCCAACATCAAAGAAAAACAATATTAACCATTTTATAAACTTCCTCTATCATGCACAGGCGGTGAGGCGGGACGGATCTGCCGCCATGAATCTCGCATATATCGCGTGTGGAAGGTTTGATGGACACTGGGAGATGAAACTCAATCCATGGGATATGGCCGCAGGGGCTCTTTTGGTTAAAGAGGCAGGTGGAACTATTACGGATTTCAAGGGCGAAAACTTCAGTATTTACGGAGATGAACTCGTAGCATCCAACGGACTTCTCCATGACCGGTTGATTGAGGTCCTCAAGGAGGGCGCATGAAAGAGTATTCTATCGAAGAGATAAAACGTGTGGTAAGGCCACAACTGGGCGAAGATATCCCTCTCACATTGTACAGAATTCTTCGCGTTATAGGTATGAGAAAAATCCTGGGAGAAACATCAGGTGCAACCCTTTACATGATGGGAAAACAGGTGGGGACAATGATCGGGGCGAAAGATCTCAGTGACTTCGAGGTAAAGATCAAGGAACTCAAAGTAGGCATTCCCGAAATACAGGTAGTGGAAGAGGATTACATTGTTGTGAAGCTCTATGAGTGCATCACGTGTGCAGGATTTGTCTATACCGGAGAAATGTTTTGCGACATGGAAAGCGGCATCATTGCGGGACTTCTTGAAACGGTTTTCAAGAAGAAAGCGAAATCCACCCAAACAAAAAGCTGGTCAGTGGGATACAACTATTGCGAGTTCGAGGTCATGCTTTACTAAATGGTTGACGACAAGGATGCAGCAAAAAAGAGAGTAATAGAGCTTGAACTGGCCCTTGAAGAAGAAAAAAGTCTTTCTCAGGCCAGGAATAAACTCCTCGAAGCAAACATCAAGGAACTCAATGAAGTCTATGATGCCTTGAGGGAAAAACTCATCGAGTTGCGGAGAAGGAATGAGAAGTTAAGAATATTTGAGGAAAAGTTTGTTAAAGCAAATAAACTCTCTGCCATTGGTGAGTTGGCTAGCTCCATTGCCCATGAAATCAAAAATCCTCTCATCTCCATCCAGGGTTTTGCCAGAAGGATAGGAACGACCAAAGACAGAGACAAGTTAGAAAAGTATGCTGAGTTCATCGAACGGGAAGCAGACAGGCTTTCCCGGGTCCTTACGAAGCTTCTTGGTTTTTCAAGGATGGATGAACCGAAAAAAGATCTCCTGGATATGAATGAAATCGTGGATGACACGGTAATGTTCATGGAGCACCATCTCACCCGTTTTAAGAACGTTGAAATATCAGTAGAAAAAAAACCGGATCTGCCAACGGTTTATGTTGATAAGATTCATGTTCAGCAGACAGTGGTGAACATCATCATGAACGCTGCCCAGGCTATGCCGGAAGGCGGGCGGATACGGATAAAGACCGGCATGAATGATCAATATGTTTTTATTGCCATTAGCGACACCGGTGTTGGGATCAAAGAAGAAGATTTTGAAAGGATCTTTGAACCGTTCTTTACCACAAAGGAAAAGGAACAGGGAACAGGTCTTGGTTTGTCACTCTGCAAACGGCTCATTGAGGCTAATGCGGGAAAGATAGAGGTAGAGAGCAAAATCGGCGAAGGTACAACCTTCACCGTCATGATTCCTATCAACGTGCCTTAGAAGTTCCATCTCATCCCGTCATATGCCGCAATAATATCGATTCCCGTCTCCTCTTTCAGTTGCTCAGCCAGAAGGTAAGGTTTCTCCCGTATCATGGCCATCCCAAAGTGGGTCATGATAGCAACCTCTGGTTTGATCTGGGTCACAATACGAGCAAAATCTTCTATGGAAAGATGGGCAATGACGTCATTTTCCTCGATCGGTTTTTTCCGGAGCACATTGGCAATGAGACAGTCACAGCTATAGAATTCAGGTAGCTGTTCAAAGTAACGGGTGTCGGCAATGAGGCTGATGGTCTTATTGAGCAGAAACTTGATTCCGTAAGTCTCTACCGGGTGCACGTGTCTCACAGGCGTTGAAAAAGTAATATCTTTTATCGAGTACCTTTCTCCTTCACGAAGCGTTTGAACTCCGTCGAGGTTTTTCATTACATATTTTCTTACCACAGGGTCATCATCCAAAGCGTCCTGGGGGCAAAACAGGACCCCTCTTTTCTTGAAGCCACCTTCTGTCATGGCTTCAATCATGACATTAACGTCGTTTGAATGATCAAGATGCTTGTGGGTCAGGATAATACCGTCAAGATGGGTGAGGTTGAAACGCTCTTTCGCTGCATGTATCCTGACAAGAGCGCCAGGACCAGGATCAATGTAGAGGTTTGTATTGAGGTAGCGCAACAGAATTCCGGCCGTAGACCTTAATTGAGTTGATACAACAAAGCGTGCCCCACCTGTTCCAAAGAACTTTACAAAACCTTTCGTGGTACTTCGTTCATTCATTTTGAATTTCCAAGTAAGTGATTTTCGGTGAGACTCCTTGACGGTCTGCCCACCATAGTGTATCTTTTTGAAACCGTTTCCTAATTGTAAGAAAGACACATAGGAGATGTCAATGGATCAAGAACATTTTGTTATATATGAATCGTCTATTGGCCATATCATAATCGTTATGAGAGGTGATAAAATCATCAGCCTGGACGTAACAGACAAAGGGATATATGAGGCAAGGAAGATGGTTTTGTCCCTTTATCCTGACGCTACGGAATCCATGGCTTCATTCAAAACGATTCGCACCCTTCTTGACCGCTACCTGCAGGGGAGGGAGGTAGAGTTTGACGTTGAAGTGGACATCTCCTGTCTTGGGGCATTCACTCAAAAGGTCCTCAATGAATTGAGAAAGATTCCGCGGGGACAGGTAAAAACCTACGGATGGCTTGCAAAAAAGATAGGCAAACCAAAGGCTGCACGTGCTGTGGGGCAGGCATTAAAAAGAAACCCTATCCCAATCATTATCCCCTGTCACCGAATCATACGGGATGACGGAACCATTGGTGGTTTCTCAATGGGGGTAAACATCAAGGAAAGATTATTGGCGCTCGAAGGGGTGCACATCAAGAAACAGTAAAGAGTTATCAGTAAGCCTAGCTCACAACTCCGAACTCAGATCTAAGAAAACTGAACTCCCCGAAGAGGCCTCATTCAGGCTTCCCGTCCGATAGCCCTTCAGGTCGAGAGTGACATAAGGAAAGCCTAGCGCCTTAAGCCTTTCATATATCTCAGCCCGATGACCAATAATTGTGGCAATATCCTTGTTATCTATTTCAATTCTTGCGACCTCGCCATGATACCTTACCCTTACCTGGCTGGCCCCCAGTCCTTTAAGGAATGCCTCTGAAAGCTCTATTTGTTTCAGGATATCTTTCGTGATAGCGGTTCCATATGGTATTCGCGATGCGAGACAGGCGAATGAAGGTTTGTCATGAGTGGGAAGGCCAAAAATTTTCGATAGTTCGCGGATATGATTTTTTGTAAGTCCAGCCATCTTAAGAGGGCTTATAACCCCTTTTTCAGCAACGGCCCGGCTGCCTGGGCGAAAGTCGTTTTCATCATCAATATTTGAACCCTCCACGATGCGGCTGAAGCCACGAGCCTTGGCAACTTCCTGAATTTTACCGATAAGACCTGACTTACAGCAGTAGCACCTCTCTCTCGTGTTTGACGTAAAATCCTTATCTTTCATCTCGGCTGTTTTGACAGTCACAAAGTCAGCTCCTAATTGTTGAGCAATATTTATGGCTGCTTGTGTTTCGCTTTCAGGGTGTACAGGTGAGGTCCCAATGAAAGCGAGCACATTGTCGCGACCCAGGGCATCGAGGCAGGCCCTGAGAAGGAGTGTGCTATCCACCCCACCGGAGAAAGCCACGACAACTCTTCTTAAAGGACGAATAACCTCTCTCAATTTCTCATATTTTTCGTTGATATCCATGCAGGCTAAATATAACAGAGGTTTGTCATTGGCGCAACGTTCATCGATTCCTCAGAATGGATTGTCAGAATAGTTTTATCGGACACAATCGATATCCGATATACGACATGCGATATACAAAGATCTTCCGGCTTTGTTGGACTTTACCGGGCAGCTTTGATATATTTCATCATTATGCATTAAGGAGACAAGAAGGATGCCCTTGCTTTTCCAATCCCTGAGCCATGGCGAGATACCATTTGGGTTTTTTAATATTGAAACGGATATGATTCTTCTTCAAAACTATTTTTTCTTTGCCAGCGATATGGCTGAAAACATGATAAAGCTTGCAGAAAATACAGGGAAATCTCAGGAGCAAACATGGTCGGTTTATATTCTTGAAGAGGGACAAATTGGAAACCTCATGGGAGCTATCAGCGGGGTTGTATTCCAGGGCTTTATCGGCGAAGTATACACCCACTTTCCCTTTCCCCATGAGCCGGAAAAATTCAAGCAGAACCCTGAAGGGTATAAGACAAGAGGGTTAATTGAGGAGATAGTTCATCGCTACACACACCTTTCCACAATCACGACGGTTGTTGATACGGCAGAACAATCACTGAAAATTGGAAAGTACCAGTTTAGCAAACATGGATTCCATGCACTCCTGGGGTATCTCTGGGAAGGAGGTTATCCAAAATGGAAGGGTGGAATCAGACCGCCGTATATAAGGAAAATGAAAGAAGCCATCCAACGGTCTTCAAACCCTCTTTTCCACAACATCACGGTCTTCAATTGATTTTACAGTCAATCGCGGGTATATTGTACATATGACAGATGAGCATTTCATGATGATGTGCTTAAAAGAGGCGCATGTTGCCTTCGATTCAGAGGAGGTTCCGGTTGGTGCGGTCATCGTCTCGCCCGAGGGAAGGGTCATTGCGAGGGCGCATAATTTGACCCGGCGTGTGAACAGGCCAACGGCACATGCAGAACTACTTGCAATCGATATGGCAGCTGATGCTATAGGAAATTTCAGATTGTTGGATAGCACTCTCTACGTTTCCATGGAGCCCTGCATCATGTGCGCAGGCGCAATCGTAGAGGCACGCATAAAGCGGCTTGTTTTTGGGTGTTTTGATACAAAAGCTGGCGCCTTTGGGTCAGTAATGGATGTAAATTCACTTCCCCTGAACCACAAGGTGGAGGTTACGGGTGGTGTTTACGCCGAGAAAAGCGAAGCACTCCTCAAGAAGTTTTTTCAGGCACGGAGAGGTACCGAAGTGGCCATAACGGGGCCGACTCGAAATCGGCTGTACGTCTAATAAGCGTACCGTGGGTTCGAATCCCACCCTCTCCGCCATAAAAGCCATAATATCAATATTATACATCAAGTTGGCACCCATATAATGACGTCCTCAGTGCTTCAATTGATAGATTAAATCTTCTTTACTATTTTTTCTGTCAAATACGCGTCCCCAAGCACATCTTAAAAACGTTTCTTAAGTTCTTCAATCAATTCGGGCGTTACAAACGTAGCGAGGGCGCCATTGATGAGGATCGTCTGGCCGCTGACATATCCTGAGGCATCGCTTGCCAAAAACAGAGCAACGTTGGCTATGTCTTCGGGCGATGCTATTCTCCTGAGGGGAATAGCTTTTAATCTTTGTTCTTTTATTTCTGGGTGTTCCTTGTAGTATTCAGCAATCGTCGGAGTCTCAACCGGCCCTGGCGCAAGGGCGTTTACCCTTACATTGTAAGGTCCGAGTTCCACAGCTAAATTCTCGGTGAGGTTTTTCACTCCTGCCTTGGCTGCAGCGTAATTGGCGCCCAATGGGTAGGGTCCGAAGCCTGCCATAGAGGACAGATTGACAATGCTTCCTTTCCCAAGATTCACCATGACTTTGCCAACGGCCCTGCAGCACAGAAATGCACTTTTCAGGTTAAGGGCAATGGATTTATCCCAATCTTCTTCGGACATTTCAAGTGTTGCTTTGGTTGGATATCCCCCTCCGGCATTGTGCACAGAAATGTCAATTCGCTCGAATTGTGCGAGTACTTCTCTTACCATGCCATCCACCTGTCTGGTGTTGCACACATCCACCGAAAGCGCAAGCGCTTTGCCTCCAAAGTTGTGTATTTCTTGAACGGTCGCGTTGGCAGAGGCCGAATCAATATCAACAATGGCCAGTTCAGCACCTGCTTTGGCAAATGTCAAAGCTATTGCCCTGCCTATCCCTTGTCCGGCACCTGTTACGATAGCCACTTTATTTTTGAGAGAAAACTGATTCATAATCTTCTCATAGACATTCCGATTGCTCGATGATTTGTCTTTCATCTTCTCTCCTGCATGTCTGTATCTTTAGAATGGCGTTTCTAGCGTATGAGGTTTTAGTCTAGTTGGCCCGTCTCCACCCTTTTTTTCTTTCGAGACACCGACCGGTCTCTCTATTGAGTACAGCCGGTCAGCAGTCATCTATGCCCCGGGCTGCCAGAATCTGTTTCGCGACGTGCTCACATTCCAGTCTATCCTTCTCAAATTCCTGTGGACCTTTGGTGGGATGGTTGTATACTGTTGTACATCCCAATAAAAACATTACTAAAATCAACACTGACAATAAAGTTTTCATAATAATTCTCCTATTTGTAAATGAGCTGAACGCTTTATGCGTCCTTATCGTGAGAAATAGAACAAAAAAGCATAGCACAAACACTTGGCTCGTTACCCTGTATGATGAAATCAGTAAGATTATTCATAATACAAGATTGTGTTTCACCATACAATTAAATAATGCAAGGGATAAATATCTGGTTCACTTAAAGGCAGCCATTTCCATACTTTTCTTATGTTCATATGTTTTAATGTGGTATTATGAGAAAAACTCATTCTTCCGAGAGGAGCGATGACTAATTCGGTTTTCAACCCGCCCATCGATGATAGATATTTTGAGGACTACATCGTTGGTTCCGTATATGAGTTCGGTTCAATCCTGGTAGAGGAAAAGGACATCCTTGACTTCGCACAAAAGTTTGATCCCCAGACATTCCATGTAGATAAAGATAAGGCAAAAAAAAGTCCGTTTGGAGGTCTTATTGCAAGCGGGTGGCATACAGCGGCCATCACAATGCGGCTCCTGGTGGATCACTATGTCTCTCGGGTTGGAGGCATGGGTTCTCCGGGGTCTGGCCCTATCCAATTTCTTAGACCTGTGCGGCCGGGTGATGAACTATCAATCCGGGTTACCGTTCTCAAGACAACCCGCTCCCGATCAAAGCCTGATCGGGGAACTGTACAGGCTTTCGTTGAAACTATGAACCAGCATGGGGAGGTGGTAATGACCAGGATTGCCATTGGGATTTTGCGATGCAGACCTGCCCATGAGAAAACATAAAAATCACATCCTCTTTCGGGATTCGCCCTCAGAAAGCATGTGAAGAATTCACCGCATGAAAAAGAATCATTTGTCTAATAGTAAAAAATATGCGGAAAGCGTTTCGGATTTGATGTATGATTAGTGAGTAGGCACATAAGTTATGAGCAAGAAAGATCACTTTATTGATTTATTGGTCCACGATCTTGCAGGACCGATTTCGATTATATCGACGAGCACAAATAGTCTCCTTATCAAAGAGGAAAAATACGGTCCTCTCACGAGCAGGCAAAGGCAAGCACTCGAGAGAATTCTTCGAAACACGAATAAAGCGCAGACCCTTCTCATGGAAATGGTGGAGGTGTATCGTTCGGAAGAAGGGCTATTTCATTGCAGCAACTTTCTTATAACGGAAGCATTAAATGAATCCATCATGGATGCCGTGGATGTATTAAATCCAGTTCTTGCCGGAAAGCTTGAATTCATCAAGAGAGACGACGCATTTTACCATATCCTTGGGGACAATGGAATATTTGTGGAATGCACCGGAAAATACTGCCAAACTCCGTTTTATCATGACCGGAAAAAGGTTCAGCAGGTGCTGCGAAACCTGATCAGCAATGCCCTCAAATATCGAAAGGAGAGGGTGACGATATCAGTAACCGGAGATTCCGATCTTATAATCCATGTCCGGGATGATGGCCCAGGTATACCCCAGGACGAGATTGAGAATATTTTTGTTCGGTTTGGCACTTTGAAAGGAAAGGCAAAAGAAGGAACAAAAATGCCTGGTTTTGGGTTTGGGATGTCTTGTGTTAAAATACTTGTTGATGTTATGGGAGGAGAAATAAACATTGAGAGCAAAGAGGGGGGTGGGACATGCTTTATAATCCGCGTCCCTTCACTTCAACTATTTACTGAAAAGGAGGCGTTACAATGAGCGAATCTATTTTAAACGGCAAAAAGATCCTTGCCGTCGATGACGAACCGGATGTGCTAACGGTGCTGGAGGAAGAGATTATGGATGCCTGCCCTAATTGCACACTTGACAAGGCAACCACCTATGAAAGCGCAGTGAAATTTCTGGAATCCAAGCCGTATGACGTTGTTATTCTTGATATTATGGGTGTCCGCGGCTTTGATCTTCTCGAACTTTCAGTGAAAAAAGGTCTGAAAGTGGCCATGCTGACTGCCCATGCATTAAGCCCTGAAGCACTCAAGAAGTCGATCGAAATGAAAGCTCGAGCCTATTTACCAAAGGAAAAGCTCGGCGAAGTTGTCCCATTCCTGGAAGACATGTTGAAATATGATTATGAATCCGGGTGGAAGCGTCTTATGGATAAATTGTATGGTTTCTTTACCGATAAATTTGAGTCAGACTGGGAAAAGAAGACCGGTGGACCCTGGAGGGAGTGGGTAGGTAAGTCAAAAGATTAACACATAGAGATCCTATACTAAACAACTGTGACGGGCAGGAATCGAAAGGTATTTTGATAGATTCCTGCCCGTTATCGGTTTCCAGCCAAGATCTTTTACTGCCCGAAGGATTTTGCTGAGAAAAGTGCAGTGAAAAAGGGTATACTAGTTTGTGAAGAAACACGAAACTGCCTTGAGATAAAAAAAGGGTGGTGTCGAGGTTTCTGATAATAGTATCTAATCGCATGTAAATCCGTTAAAATATACATGAAGAGTTTTTGATTTTCATATAATGTGGTGGTATACTCCAATAAATTAAATTTCAGGAGGTAGGATTCATGAAGAGGGGTACGTATTATGTATTGTTTTTTGTTTTTGCTGTTGTTTCTCTTATGCTTTTAGCGGGTTGCTCTAAACCTCCAACAGAGGCCCTGCAAAAAGCGGAGCAGGCACTTGAAGAGGCAAAGCAGAAGGGCGCGAACCTTTATGCGGAGGATTTGTTCAAAAAGGCAGAAGAAGGCCTGAAGAAGTCAAAGGATCAGATTGCAGCGAAACAGTATAAAGAAGCTGCACAGACCTTGCTTGAGGTTGTTCCTGCAGCCCAAGAGGCTATAACAGGTATAGAGGCAGGAAAAGCCAAGATGAAGAAAGAAGCGGACAAATTTGTAGGAGAAGCGCAGGAAGGTCTTGATGAGCTGAAAACTGATGTAGCTGCTGCTATAAAGAAAAAACTGCCGGTTCAGAGGGAAGAAGTCGAACAGGCCATTGGAAAATGGGGTGTTGATCTTGCCGGTATTAAGGACAAGCTCCAGAGCGGCAATATTCGAGAGGCCTTTGACGGGTTGAAGACCATGGTAGATGAAATAAAAGCAAAAAAGGAAGACATTGCTAAGTTAGGAACAACACCTCCTGCTCCAGCAGAGCCACCCAAGAAGTAGTGCACAATAATAAGCGGGAGGGAATAAAACCTCCCGCTCTTAAGAGTTTCTGTAACCCCCCTGAACAAATGCCGGAGATATTTAGAAAATCCTTGTCATTGAAGGTAATGCTTAGCGAGTATAGTGATGAGAGTTCATCTCTACGAGGCCGAGTCCATGGAGAATGAGTTGCAGAGCTGCGTCAGCCAAAGTGTCGATTTCATCTTTTCGAGCATAATCAAACCAGTAGGTTGTCCACGTAATCATGCCGAGTATAAAAAGTGCAGCCCAGGATGGCCTGACATTGGACCGTATTTTGCCTTCTGACTGAAGTGCAGCCACTGTGTCCCGAAGGAGCAAGTAATGTCTTTTCCACACCTCTCTTACCTCTCTAAAATACTTGTCTTTTGTCGTAAGGGTATCGTGAATGAGCACCCTTAACTCAGGGTGAAGACAGATAATGTCTTTTGTGTATGTGCGAATCATGAAGGTGAGACGATCAAGAGGGTCAACAATGGAAGCAGCTTTTTCAAGATAAGGCCTCAGAACCGATTCGATAGACTCCATATGGACAGATAGCAAGAGATTCCTCTTGCTTCCGAAATAATGATACAAGGTGGGCCGCGTTAGATGTGCCCCTGCGCAGATATCTGTTGTGGAGGCAGAAGAAGAACTCCCCTTTTTCAGCAAGAGCCGCATAGTAGTCTGTATAATCTTTTCTTTTTTCTTCTGTGAAGCACGTTGTCTTTTCTGATTGGCAGCCATTTGCTATAGACTATTTATATCAACCACCGAATTTGTTGTCAAATTATTTTTCATAGACATAAAATGAAAGCACTATTTATGTAATTAATTTTGTTCAAAAAAATACTTGACAAGTCTGTAAAGATTTATGTATTTATTTTGTACATTGTTTACATACTTGTATATATAATTAGTCCTGTGAATGGACACAGCGGGTGCGACGAAACAATTCTAAGGAGGTCTATCATGGCAGTATTTTATCGAAAGCTACCGAGATTTGAATACCTTATTCCGAAGACCCTCGAAGAGGCTCTTACTGTGCTCAAGAATCAAAAAGAATCGGCCAAGGTTTTTGCCGGAGGTACCGACCTGATCCCGCAAATGAAAAGGCGAGAAATTCCTGTACCCAGGTGTGTGATTGATCTGAAAGGCATTTCAAAGCTAGATGCAATAAGCTTTGATGAGGACTCGGGATTAAAGATCGGATCTTTGGTGACAATCAATGCACTTGCCGAATCACCTGTTATCAGGCAACATTTCCCATCCCTCTTTCAGGCGGCATCGAGTATTGGCTCTCCTCAGGTGAGAAACAGAGGGACCTTTGCTGGAAATATTTGCACTGCAGTACCTTCAGCTGACAGTGCACCTGCTTTGCTTACCCTGGAGGCGACCATTACAGTCAAAGGTCTTAACGGAGAGAGGGTGGTCCCTATAGACCAATTCTTTACCGGGCCCCGCATGACGGTGCTCAAGCCAGACGAAATACTTGTTGAGATATCCGTGCCAACACCAGCGCGTTCGAGCCGTGGGGTATATCTGAAGCTTTCTCCCCGTCACTCCATGGATTTAGCAATCGTTGGCGTGGCTGTAAATGGCGTCAGCGAGAAGGGCATCTGCAAGGATGTTAAGATAGCCCTCGGTGCTGTAGCGCCAACCCCGATACGGGCACCGATGGCAGAGGAAATGCTTAAAGGTCAGCGTATTACCCCGGAACTCATTGATGAGGCAGCACGGAATGCGATTACGCAGTGCAGCCCCATAGACGATCACAGGGCATCGCAGGAGTACCGGTGCGATATGATCTATGCCATGACAAGACGGGCACTTAACCAAGTTTTTGCTCAATAGGAGGTAATCATGGAACAGATACGATTAACAGTAAATGGTAAAGATTATGAGGTGCAGGTGAAACCATCAGCCACGCTTCTTGATGTCATACGAGAGGACCTTGGTTTAACAGGAACTAAGGAAGGATGCGGCGTAGGCGAATGCGGTGCCTGTACTGTAATCATGGAAGGTAAAACGATCAATGCTTGTATTGTTCTTGCCATAGAGGCAAATGGTAAGAACATTACCACGATAGAGGGACTTGCAGATGGAGAGAAACTCCATCCCATCCAGGAAGCTTTTGTGGAAGTTGGCGGTCTCCAGTGCGGGTTTTGCACACCTGGCATGATCTTGTCAGCAAAGGTCTTTCTCGACGAAAACAAAAAGGTTCCTACGGATGAGGAGATACGGAAAGCGCTGGAAGGAAATTTTTGTCGCTGCACGGGATATACAAAGATTGTTGAGTCGGTAAAGGTTGCCGCTCAGAAGATGAGGGGGTAGCAATATGGAAGAATATTCAGTTATCGGAAAACGGGTACCCAGGTTCGACAGTAGAGAAAAGGTAATGGGCCAGGGCAAGTATGCTGCTGATTTTTCCCTGCCTGGTATGCTCTGGTGCAAGGTGGTACGTTCGCCAGTTCCTCATGCCAGAATCCTGAATATTGATGCAAGCCGTGCAGAACGCTTGCCAGGGGTCAAGGCTGTGATAACAGGGAAAGACTTTGGCGGCTGGACCTGGGGCTTCATGGCAACTACACGGGACGAACCCCCCCTCGCAGTCGATAAGGTGCGGTACCTTCATGAAGGCATGGCAGCGGTAGCCGCTATCGATGAAGATATCGCTGAAGAGGCATGCGAACTCATCAAGGTTGACTATGAGGAACTGCCAGGTGTCTTTGATCCGGAAGAGGCCATGAAGGAAGGAGCGCCTGTGATCCATGATTACCGTCCGAATAATGTGAGCGTCGAGTATCACTGGAATTTTGGAGACGTGGAGAAGGCATTTGCCGAATCCTATCTGGTGCGAGAAGACCGGTTTACGACGGGAAAGGTGATCGTAGGCTTCCTGGAACCACCTGCTTCATTGGCCTATTATGACCCTGCCGGATATATTACTGTCAGGGCGGCAAAACAGAGCCCATATTTCCACTACCGTCACCTCGCAGCGTGTTTTAATCTGCCGTTAAACCGGGTAAGAGTCATACAGCCTCTCATAGGAGGTGGATTCGGAGGGACGAAGAACGATTCTGTGGCAGGCGATTTCTGCGCTGTTATGCTCTCCAAGAAGACCGGGAAACCCGTTAAGTTTGTCTACACCATGGATGAAGTCCTTACTACGTGCCGTCGGCGTCATAACATGATTGTCTATAATAAGATGGGCATGACCAAAGAAGGTCTTTTGACGGCTGTTCAGAGCCGCGTGGTGGCGAATGGAGGCGCCTATACGGCAATTGGCCCGTTGACCATGTATCTTGCCGGTTTCGCAACGCCGTTGCCATACAAGCTTCCCAATTACAAGTATGATTGCCAGCGAATGTTTACAAATAATCCAGTATCCGCTGCCATGAGGGGACATGGGATAACCCATACCCGCTTCGCCTGTGAGATACAGATGGAAATGATGGCAGAAGAGCTGGGCATCAATCCTGTTGAGATCAGGATGAGAAACGCCATCGATAATCCAAAACGGGGAGAGATATACAGAACCATCAATGATGTCTCTCTCAAGACCTGTGGTCTGAAAGAGGCAATAAAGACAGCCGCAGAGGACCCGCTTTGGGCGGATAAGGAGAAGAGGCCCAAGAAAGCTGGCCCGGTATCCTTCGGAGTTGGTATGTCCGGCACGTCTTACCTGGGCGGCGCCCGCCAGCTGGGCCATCAGTCCTGCGGAGCCATTGTGAGGATCTGTGAAGACGGCAGCGTGAACCTTCTAACAGGAGCCACAGACTGCGGGCAGGGCTCGGATACTGTTCTGACGATGATCGTAGCTGAAGAACTGGGGCTCAGGTATGAGGATGTACAGCTCCAGAGGGTTGATACGGCCTATACGCCCGTTGATCCCGGCAGTTACGGAAGCAGGGTAACTGTCCTTGCAGGTCAGGCAACTCAGAAAGCGGCACAGGATGCGAAAAAGCAGCTTCTTGAGGCAGGGGCAAAGGCCTGGAATGTAACGCCCGACGAGATCGAAATCAGAAACTCAGTTGTCTACCGCAAAAAGAATCCTGACAAAAAAATGTCCTTTGAAAAGCTTGCCAAGATAGCAAGTTACGAGGGCTCGGGAGCCGTAATCCTCGGCAGGGGATATTCCGGCTATGGGATAGAACCGCTGGATTTTATGACAGGTACCGGAAATGGTGGCACAGGCTACAGTTTTACGGCCCAGACCGTTGGTCTCGGGGTCGACATGGAGACGGGGAAAGTAGATGTAACCGACTTTACCATTGTCCATGACTGCGGAAGGCCGTTACACCCCATCAGCGTTGAGTCGCAGAATGAAGGCGGGGCTGTTCAGGGAATGGGGCAAGCTATCTACGAGGAGTTTATCATGGACAAGGGAAAGACCTTCAATGATAGCTTTCTTGACTATAAGATGCCCCGGTCAACAGATTCACCTGATATAAAAGTGATCGACGTAATAACCGACGATCCGGACGGCCCCTACGGGGCAAAAGAGGCCTCTGAGGGAAGTCATGTGAGCGCACCACCGGCAGTAGTCACGGCGCTTCACGATGCCACGGGAATCTGGTTCAAGGAGCTGCCGGTAACACCGGAAAAGATTGTGAAGACCCTGAAAGAAAAAGGCAGATGGCTGAAATAAAATACCCTGACTGATGAAATGTCGAGCTGCCAGACATAGGTCAAGGAGGTCATAGTATGGAATTCTATTCATGGTGGACAGAAGAACAGAAGAAATTCGCCCTTGAGGTACATGAGTTTGTCAAGGAGGTGCTTCCAAGAGACGCTGAAACCAGATGGACGAGGGAGTTTCCCTGGGATGTCTTTGAGAAGATAGGTGAAAGAGGATACAATGGTGCTGCTATCCCAAAAGAATATGGTGGCATGGGACTTGGTGCAACAGGCGCGTGTATAGCAGTAGAACAGATCGGCCACATGCCTGGTATTGGAAGGGTTTTTGGCGGAAACATGCTTGGCGGCCTGCGGCAGCTTATAGAGCATGGTACAGAGGAGCAGAAACAAAGGTTCCTCCCGCGCATTGCCAGGGGAGAGATCGGGGCGATAGTTATTACTGAGCCTTTTGTAGGAACTGATGCGTCTGCCCTCGAGACAACTGCGCGTGCAGACGGAGATGCATACATTCTCAATGGAAAGAAACGATACATTGTCTCAGCAGGCCTGGCAAACCGTTACATGGTGTATGCCCGAACAAGCAACGACCCCGATGACGTCAGGAAGTACCGCCATATTACCGCCTTTATCGTTGAAAAGGGAATGGACGGTTTTACAGTTGAGAAAATGAACGAAATCATAGGGTTCAGCAATATCCAAAACGGTGCTCTTGATTTCACCGATGTCAGAGTTCCCATGAGCAATCGCCTCGGCAATGAAGGAGACGGGTGGCGGGTTATGACGGCAGGGCTGAACTTTGAACGGACCCTTATTTCAGCAATGGTCTCTGGATGGATCGATGAGCTTCTGCGGAATGTTGTGCCTTACGCCCAGAGAAGGGTCCAGTTTGGCCGGCCTACAATGGATATCCCTGCAAATCAGTCTAAGGTTGCCGACCTGATCATAAAACGGAAAATGGCGCGGCTTTTCGCTTTTTACACAGCGTACCTCTGGGACCTAGGAGAGGATATAGCAGTTGAATCAAATGTGGCGAAGGTTTTTAATTGCGAAGCTGCCTTGCAGGGGAGCCTTGATGCCATCCAGGTTATGGGTGGGGACGGCGTGACGCCATTCTATCCCCTTGAAGAGATTATGGCTCAGGCCAAGGTTGAGAATATCGCAGGGGGGACCATGGAGGCGTGCAGGCTGGTTATATTCCGGTCCGGAGTTCGCCAGATGGCTGATGAGCACAAAATGCAGCAACGGATTATCCATCCCACCCTTGGCGTTCCTGTGCCGGTCGCTGATTCACTGCCAAAAGAAAAGGACATTAATGAAGAGAGGTTGCTCGCTGCCCTTGCCGAGGACTACCGTATCAACCCGGGTTTGTTCATGAGCAGAGAGGACCTGAAAGGACTTTTCGAAGTCGATGACAAAACCCTTGATACGCTTCTCAGTTCCCTTGAGGCACAAGGAGATGTGAAGCTCTACCGGTCGAAGAAAGGCATCGAACTGGCCAAGGCCACTTATGAAGGCCTGAGAAAGGCCCATCCGCTGGAATATTATCAATGGTTCCCGTCATGGATCGACAAGGGCAAGGATAGAGCTTTTTGATAACGAGCCAAACATTTTCTGAAAGGAAGATTCAGCCCGAAACTATTGTATGAAAATCTATATAACAACTCCCATAAATATCCCCGAAATCCCATCTGAAGTTGAAATGGAATCAGGAACATTGCGGGATTTGCTCATAAAGGTTTTTAGCCATGTACATTTTGCAAAGGAAATCATCGACCCAAAAACCGGAGAGTTCAATGATGACAGCATTTTTGAAGCCCGCCTAAACGGGATATCATATTACAATCTTCACAGGGGTATCGACACGGGACTTACAGACGGAGACATTATAACGCTCTCTCTTATCATGCTTGGCGGCGGATAATATTGCATGGTTAGTCCCACTCCAGCACCCATCGACCCCTTACCTGCCTCTTATTCATCTTATCTGCTACTTCATTAATGTCCTTCAGTTTGAACTTGTTGGTAATAAGCCTATCAATTTTTAAATCATGGAGCATGGCCATATCGACTAATCTCGGTATATCGATGTCTGCAGCACACATTGAACCATAAAGGCTTCCCACTACAGACTTTTCATGGATTGGAAGGAGAAAAAGAGGTAAATCTGTTGTCCGGTCAAAGGGGGTAATACCTAAAACTACTAGCTTTCCTCTAATGCCCAGAGACCACCATGCCTGCATAATGGCCCCCGGATCACCGGTAGCTTCAAAGACAAATTGAGCTCCACCACCGGTAATCTCAAGGATTTTCTGGACAGGATTTTCCTTTGAGTTGCAGAGAAAATGCGTTGCGCCAAATTCTCTGGCAAGATCTTCTTTCCCTTCTTCTTTGTCTATGGCAATAATCGGATTTGCATGACGAAGCCTGCTTGCCCTGAGAGTCATTAATCCCACGCCGCCGAGCCCAAAAACGGCGACAGAATCACCGGGCACAACCTGAGCGGTGTTTGTAACCGCACCCCAACCAGTTGATATGCAGCACCCCATAAGGCAAGCATGTTCCAGAGGAAAATCCTTTCGTATAGGGATAGCGCTGACCTCAGGCAGGACACTGTATGTGGAAAAAGCTGACACGAAGAAGCTGTGCCGTACCATCTTGCCGTGTTTGTCCTTGAACCTTGAGGTACCGTCAAACATTGTACCTTCACCGAAAAAACCTGCCGTTCCGGTACACAGGTGACCCCATCCTTTCCGGCACTGGGGACATTCCCCGCAGGGCGCCATCCATGCGCCGACAACGTGATCGCCCTTTTTTACCTTGGTGACGCCAGGACCAATTTCCTCCACTATGCCGGCTGCTTCATGGCCTCCGACAAGGGGCGGAGTGAACGGAAGCTCGCCTGAAAGTATATGAAGGTCCGTGCAACAGTATCCGGTGTATACCCATTTCACGAGAACTTCTTTTTCTTTCGGCGGTTCAAGCTCAAGCTCTTCAATGTTGTATGGCTTTCTAACTTCTCGTACCACCGCTGCTTTAATTTTCATCCCATTGTCCTCTATTTAGTTTACTGGGGCTCACGTCGCCTCCTCCACCAGCAAAGCTGCCGGAGCCTCCCCCCCCCAAGAATGGGCTGGTTATCCTGGATTCGCATCTTAGCCTTGCGTTTTTGTCCTCTCTGCCCTCTGCTCAACGCCCTATGCTGCTTTTTCCTGGGGCTCACGTCTACCTTCACCGAGGCTTCGGAAGACAGGTCGCCCCCTCAGCCAGAAGAGATGCAAGCCGTTGATTGGTTTACTTGTTGACTGGTTGATTTAATGCTCACCTCTAACACAATCATAAGAAGGAGAAGCCGCTGTGTGATTAAATGGTTTTTTGTTTCTAATCAACCCATTCAACCCAATTACTCAATCTACTATCGGCTATTAGGCCCTATCTGTATATACCATATTCTTTTGTAAAATCCACCATGGCATGTATTGTTTCGGCTTTTCCCTCATCCATGGCCGTCCCGAAGGACATGATATACCCTCCTCCTTTACCCGCTCTATCTATGAGATCTTTGCAGTAGGATCGCACCTTCTCTGCGGTACCGGTAAGTATCAAGCCGGACGGTACGTTTCCTCCTATGCATAGCCTATCTCCAAGAACCTCTTTCGCTTTTGCCATATCAGTACGATCGAATATCCACAGGCATGATCCTTTGGGTAGTTCTGTTAAATAGTCAAGCCGGGAATCATAAGAACCCTCGCAGAAAAGGAATGGCACGCATCCTTCCAGACTCAATCCGAGAATAACCTTCTTAAGGGATGGCCAGTAAAACTTTTTGAACTGATCATCCGACATAAATCCATCGGCTCCTTTATGGAGCGGTATGAAGACTACCGGATTCCCGTTCATCGTGGCGCCTCCAACGCCTTGTTTAATGGCGAGAGATGTTAATTTTTCCACCGCTTTGAGAACCTTATCCGGTCTTCTATAGAGGTCTGTCATTATGCCCCTCGTCCCTCGCAGGGTATCGGCAAGAATATCATAAGGGGCCTTGGTGGCGCCACCAAACATGGATGGGAACCCCATACCCCTAACCTCCATCTCCAGACCCATGATTTTTTGTATCCAGGCCATGGCTTCATTTCCAGCATCCATAAGCGCCTTCAGCGCGTCCTGAACAGAAGGAATGCCAAAAGGAATCATGTGGACTGAAACCAGCACAATCTCCCAAAGATCTGTAAATGCAGAAAGATTTTTCAAGGGTTCCAACGCCCCGAATATTCGCGGGAACCATTTTCGTATCCAAAAATCTGACGGGTCATCAATAAGGGCATCATAATCTTCAGCGGACATATACTCAGCCTCGATGCACTGATAGCCCGATTCTTGAGATATCCCGTGACCCGGCCATCTGTATTGTCTATAGTCGAGTATATCAAAGATTTTACCGGACCCGATGAGAGCCGGGGTAACATAATAATCAGGTTTGTAATCAACGAGAAATCTTTTATAGGAAGAGGCCAATTTATCGGTATCGTACATCGCCTCATAGGGTGCAACGCCGTAAAGATGTCCGGGCATAAAGGTGCCGAGAAGTATAATGGGTACCCTATCCGGCGTTTTTTCCAGGAGCAGGGCATCTTTGAACCTTGCAACGGCAGCTTTGTAAGATGCCTCTGTCCCGGCATTCTGAAACTGAACACCTGCTGCGGATAACCAAGTATCAAACCTTGATGCTCTCTTTTCTTCGGCTGACATCGCTTCCCATTGTTTGTCCATAGTTGTCCCCCCTAATGTTGACTTTTGCCAACAGTTAAATTTTCCAGAACATCTTTGCCAATAGTTTCGATCGATTTTATGGAGACGGTAGAAGCTGACATGGGCTGTCTATCTCCTGATCTGTTGACTAGAATTACAAACTTTTTAGGCTGCCCGAAGGTGGTACCATCAAGCAGCCTGCGTACTGATTTACTATAGTTACTTATCGGCCTACTTTTTCGCAGGTGGCTTAGGAGCCCATGCCGGTTTTGGGTATATGGGCTTGGCAGTTCGTTTTTTTCCAGGGTCTATGATTTCAAAAAAACCATTTTGCCACTGACCAATCTCTCCGGGATGAGTGGCGTTGAATCTGTCTTTATCAAACTTCATTGGCCCCATAGCCGTGTTGAATGTTTTTGTCGCCATGACATCACGTATCTTGGTCTGATCCAGGGTCCCTGATTCTTCTATAGCCTTTTCAAGGAATTGCATGGAGGAATAATAGAATAGTTGTCCCCAATACTCGATGCCCTTGTATTTTTTCATGAGCGTTTCAGCAAATTTCTTTGCCTCCGGAGAGGTTTTCTCGTTCCAGGCACCGCCACCCATCACGCCATCAATTCCTTTTGCGCCGAAAGCATCTCTATACTGAGTCAACATGGGTCCAACTGTTAAAAAGAACGCTTTGGGATTAAAATCAACTTCTATCGCCTGCCCAGTGACGAGAAAGGCTTCATCAGGATAGACCATGCCTATGAACGCGTCAACGTTTGCTGCTTTGGCTTCCTTCAACAGTGGCGTAAGGTCCTTGGTACCATGGGGAAAGCTTTTCGACATGGTTACCTCAATTTTTCGTTTTTTGAGTTCCTTAACGGCCTGTTCCTGATATTCTATACCGTGAAGGTCCTGTATATAGATGATCGCTGCCTTTTTGACTTTCGCCTCTGACAGGACTTCAGCCAGGAGAGGCATCTGTGTATCCGCCATATTCAGCACAGAAAAGACATAAGGCAATTTAGGCATTATCTCTCTCAGTTTTATTGCGCCACCAGCGTTTCCGAGGAGTATGTATTTGTACTTGTTGGCGACGGGTGCTGCGGCATAGAGCATTGCAGTTCCCCAGGGAGCCAGTATGAAGTCAACCTTGTCTTCCAAAATCACTTTTTCAAGTAACTTGGTCATTGTTCCTACATCGCTCTTATTGTCATATTTTATGATCTCTACCGGCAATTTTTTGCCATATTCCTTCACGTATATGCCGCCCTTTGCATTGACTTCCTCAAGCCATATTTCGTAGGCAGGTGCAGTAGTTGTTGCAACGGCTGTTGCCAGTATGCCTGAGAGTGAAGTGACCCAGCCTATACGGATCTTGTCTTTAGCGGGCGCAGCGTGTATCGTTGTGCTTACGAAAAACATTAAAACGGCAACTGCCACCAACACAAACTTCTTCTTGCTCATAGTTCTTTCCTCCTGTTTTTATTTGATAAGACTTTCATTCTCTTTCCGCACATGCTTTTGGCTTTCTCAGAATAAATGACCAACAGGCGTGGAGGATGCTCCCTTTAAGGATTCTCGCTCTCTTTGGCCAATTCACCCAAAATGTTTCCAAACTCTGCCAGATATTGTTCCTTTCCACCTGTATGGGAAGGAAGATGCAGCTTCATCTCCTTGAGGTTTTGGATCATTGTCGGTATCCATTGGTAAGGGACAGATATCAATACTGTTTCCTCTGAGAATAATTCTCTCCCCTTCAAGCCATGAACCATCTCAGGGAGTAAATAGTTGACTTTACCGTTCTGAAAAGGATAAATGTAGAGCCACGCACATCCCATCACCGGCGTTGTTTTTGAGACATACAATTCACCGGTGGAGTAAGTCATCGATCTCATGATTATTTCTGCCTGGCCGGGTGGAGTGGCAAAGATTACGACATCGGGCTCAAAGGTCAACTGGTCTAAAGGTGAAAACGCAACATAGTTGACAGTACCTTTTGGAAATTTAGGAACATATTTGTAAAAGGCATAATTTGCCCGTGGTTCCTGGAAAATGCCCAATCTGGCCCCTATTTGACCGGTTTCTGCAAAAGGTACCATTTCATCCATACCCAGAAGGATCTTACCCACACAGGTCTCGTTATTGTCTTTACTGAAATAAAAAGGTTTCTTCGTTGTCTGGGCTTCCCGAAGCATTTCGCAGAATGATAGGCTTTTGTCCATTGCGAGCTGCTCTATTCCCTTGGGTCTGAAAAAAAGAAATTTTACACCAATGGGTGGCGTTGTAAGGTTCAACTTATTGTATATTGAAAAATCTGTTTGAAGCGGTCTCATTGTATCCTCCTATTTTGAATCAGTTGATTAATTCATGTACAAAGATCAACCAATCAACTTCTTTTACAGCCCGAGGTATGCCTTCCTCACATGATCATTTGCAAGGAGGTCACAGGCCATCCCCTGCAAAGAAATTCGCCCATTCTCCAGTACATAAGCGCGATTTGCCATCTCGAGCGCCTGACCCACATTTTGCTCCACAATTAACACAGTAATCCCTTGTTTGGGTAAGGACTTAATAACTTGAAATATTTCCATGACTGCCTTTGGCGCCAACCCATAAGATGGCTCGTCAAAGATACATAACTTTGGTTTTGACATGAGTCCACGGCCTATGGCGACCATCTGCTTTTCACCACCACTTAAGGTGCTGGCAATCTGGTTTTGCCTCTCTTTAAGTCGGGGGAATATCTGACATACCTGCTCCATAGTTTCTGTTCTTTGCTTCCATGCATGCCGGGAATAAGCGCCCATCTCGAGGTTTTCACGGACAGTCATATCGGAGAAAAGCCTCCCGCCCTGGGGTACGTGAGCAATCCCCTGTTCTACAATATAGGCTGCCGATTTACCCTCAATCCGCTGACCCAGAAATTCAACGCTTCCTGATGCAGGAATATAAGTGCCAGATATGGTATCGAGAAGCGTGGTTTTCCCCGCACCATTTGCACCAACCAGGGCGACAACCTCACCTTCTTCAACCTCTATATTAACGTCCCATAATGCCTGTATTTTTCCATGGAAAGTGTTTATGTTTCTGACGGCAAGCATGTCGAATCTCCCAGGTAGACTTCAATAACAGATTTATTTTGTGTAATTTCCTCCGGTTTGCCTTCTGCGAGTTTCTCGCCGTGATGAAGCACGATCACCCTATCGCAGATGGCCATGATCGCCTTCATAACGTGTTCAATCATGATAACGGTAATGCCTTTGTCGCGGATCTTTCTCACAAGCTCCATGGCTTCCGCGACCTCGGTTGGGTTTAAACCAGCCATGACTTCATCGAGGAGCAGGAGTTCGGGCCTGGTTGCCAGTGCCCGTGCAACCTCGAGCCGCTTCTGGTTGGCAAGAGTGAGATCGGCAGCCCGGAGTTCATTCATTCCCGATAGCCCAACAAATTCAATTATTTGTGATGCCTCCTCGTTGGTGGAAATAGATGTGATATGCCGGTGATCTCCGAAGAGAAGACCGATGACCACATGGTTAAAAACGGACATCTTTGGGAAAATCTGGACGGACTGGAATGTTCGCGCTATTCCTGACCGGCAAATCCTGTAGGGTTTTAAACCTGAAATCTTTTTACCCTTAAATAGTATTATGCCCGCATCAGGGGTAATGGAACCCGATATAAGATTAAACAGGGTGGTTTTGCCTGCTCCATTTGGGCCGATAAGGCCAACTATTTCGCCTTGTTCTATATGAAGGTCCACATCCGATGTGGCTGCCAGACCTCCAAAATTCTTCTTCAGGCCCTGAACTTCAAGTATCTTCATGTTTTCTCCGCGGAT
>JAEAME010000348.1_pt1 | contig 50570 bp, 46 predicted proteins | sample 8958731 | NCBI WGS metagenome assembly JAEAME01 (sample SAMN16933194, study PRJNA681113) | bioreactor sludge metagenome | isolation source: anerobic bioreactor sludge (Control) | place: India:Bengaluru | collected 2018-10-24
GCTCAATCGTGCAGCCGAAGCGTGAGTGGTTGGTGATCTCCATTGAATACATCCCTGCGATGCTGTCCATGCCGATACCATCACTCACACAGTAACGCCGGGTTGACTCATTCAACACGACGCCGCGAAGTATTGAATCTCCGAAAATTGATATGTTACGTATTAGTTTCATGGTTTGCTCCGTTTCGTTCGGTCTTTCTGTGATTATTATACCGCAGACATAAAAAAATTTCACCCTATTGATTGTTGACTGATGCTACTCTCTGAAAAAACGCGGTAGAGTTTCAGAAAACCGATTCTACTGTGAGTAGAAAGAGGGCATATTAGATAAAAATTGCGCTTATCTGCCTGATACGGCGAAATAAAACAGAAGAAAGGCGCAGGAAATGAATGAAGCAGAACTAAGACAGATTATATCTCGAAATATAACAACGTTGCGAAAACACTGCGGACTTACGCAGGCCGGTCTTGCAGAGAAGCTCAGCTATTCGGACAAATCGGTGTCGAAATGGGAGCGGGGTGACGGGCTGCCAGACATATATGTGCTTACGCAGATGGCGGAACTCTTCGGGGTCACGGTAAATGATCTTATCAGCGAAAGTAAACCGATGCCTGCAGAACCAGTAATAATACCTGACGATATTAACCGCCGCCGCCGGATTCTATTGACAGCACTCTCCGCGGGAATTGTCTGGTTCGTTGCCACTCTTGTGTTTTTCTTTTTGAAAGTCTTTATGCCCGAAACCGGGATGCTTTGGATGACATTCATTTACGCAATTCCAATCTCGGCAATAGTAGTCGTCGTATATGCAAGCATGTGGTGGGGACTTGTTATGCGCGCTTCATCGGTCAGCGTATTGGTTTGGAGCCTTACGGTATGTGTCCATCTTACCGCAGCAATACCAGCAAACATCAAAAACATGCCGCTTATATATGCTGCGGCGGGGGTTTTTCAGGTGCTTGTAGTTCTCTGGTACCTTTATCTTATGACAAAACGCAACAAATTGAAACAGGGCATGCCGGCTTCCGCCGGAGATGCCGCCGCTATTGAAGACATCAATACAGGCGCCGGCCAAGGTCAGAAATGACACGGAAAACAACGGCGTCCGGAAAGGATTATATATGGCAGGCAATATCAATGCAAAATACGGGACAAATATAATCGGAGGCTTTGGCGTCCCAGGGGAAGAACAGCTGAAAATTATCGCCGAGACCGGCTTTTCATCCTTCTTCACCGGCTGGAGCATGAAAAACCGGAGCGAGGTCATGCGTTTAGCAGAAGCCGGAGCGCGAGCCGGCCTTGTTTACGAAACGGTTCACGCCCCTTTTGAGCGCATGAACAGCATGTGGGTGGAAGGTACTGAGGGCGACGACTGGCGGGATATGATGATTGATTGCGTTGACGACACTGCGGCCGCCGGTGTCGGCATCATGGTGACGCACGTGACGGTTGCGTCTGTTGCACCCGCGCCGTCTGAAATCGGGTACAGGCGCTTTCTTGCTATCGCCGAGCGTGCGGCGGCAAAGGGTGTGAAGATCGCTCTTGAGAATCTTGAAATCCCCGAGCACCTTGAGTATCTTTTCGGTCGGCTTGCCGGAATGGATAATATCGGTTTCTGCTGGGATACCGGTCACAATCTCTGCTACACACCTGACATTGATATGATGAAGCTCTACGGTAATAAGCTGATCTGCCTGCACATAAACGACAATAACGGAGTCACAAACCCTGGCGTCATAACCTGGCACGATGATGCACATTTTATGGCTTTTGACGGAAAAGTCGACTGGCAGGGAGTGGCCGATCGGCTTGATATGGCTGGCTGGAACGGATACATGACCCAGGAGATGAGCCGAGGCAAGGATCACTGCGGGAAAATAGCAAGGTATGCCGAGATGGACTACAGGCAGTACCTCGGAGAGTCTCTTGAGAGACTGAAAAAACTGAATTCTCTACGCACTAAATAAACATAGAAAAATGCTTATTGAAAAACTGATAAATCTCGCTCTTGAGAGCGGGTTTTCAGCTGCCGGTGAACTCAATATGAATTCTCTTGTCTTCATGCCGGAAGTGCGCGAACTCTGCCGTGCTGATAAATGCCACTCTTACGGAAAGAACTGGCACTGCCCGCCCGCTATCGGTTCAATTGAAGAATCCTTTAAAGAGGCAGCCGGATATTCATGCGGTATCATAGTAGAGACTATCGGTCAGATGGAAGACGATTTTGACTATGAAACAATAAAATCCTCACAGGAAAAGCATAATGAAAATTTCATCGTACTGATGCGCAAAATCAAGGCCGAGAATCCCGACGCGCTCGGCATGAGCGCCGGAGCCTGCCGGGTATGTAATAAATGCACATATCCCGACGAGCCCTGCCGGAATCCGGACGACGCATATACATCTATGGAGGCCTATGGCCTCTGGGTAAGCCGGGTGTGCGAGTTGTCTGGGATGAAGTACAATAACGGAAAAAATACAATTACGTATATCAGCTGTGTTCTAGTGAACAGTTAACAATCAGTTAAAAGTTAACGACGATTGGTAATGTGAATAAAAAAGCACCGGATTCATAGAGTCCGGTGCTTTTTTCTGTATACAAACTAATGTCGAAAATTTATTTGCATAAACTTGAGCCCAACCGGTTGACTGACGCAGTTCAGGGCAGACTCAGCCAATCAAATCAGGTTAAAAGTTCCTGATGAGGGTTCGTGGTAACTCCTTTCTCAAGGAGTTTCCCACGGCGTATTCTTTCATAACTCAGTTCCCGTTTATGAGTCTGTCGAGTTCGTTTAGCCGGGCGGTCGTTCCGGTAGCGCTCAGGTTGTTGATGAAGATTACGTCCTTTATGCCCTTCGCATTGACGAACTGGGCAAGTGTCATCTCTTTGTAATAACGTGCGTCGATTACGTAAATATCCTGGTAGCTGTCGACAAGGAAGGGAACGAAGGCGTTGCCGAAGGACTCTTTGATAACGACGCATGAGGAACCGTCGGTTATGTTTGGGTTGTGTATCTCGGATACAGGATTGTCTCCGCCGATGAAGGTCAGATATTTATTCCCCGCATCGTATCCGGTGGCGTCGACGACTATCTTCCAGTTAAGTATTTCACCATTTGACTGGGTGATTTTTATAGTGTTTGTACCAGTCGGCACATACGCCGTCACACTATCGGGATTGTTTTTAAGTACCGCTGCCTGACCGGATGCCGAATAGAAGGTGCCGACAAATCCACTGAAACTGACGGCGGTATAAGCTGATAGCGGTGTAGGCTTAATACCCTTGGCTGCGCAGAACACTTCGTACGCATAGTACGCGCCGAGGGCAGTCCAGTGGTGGTCTGTGCGGAAGTAGAGATACTCCTGCCTGTGGCTCAGCAGATTGTTGTAAATGCTGACCTTTTTCACGCCGGACATCTGGGAAAACATGAAGCTGATCGCGGTGCTGCCGTCGGATACGCCCATCGTTTTCTGCGCCGCCGCGTCAAGGTTGACCGAATAGGACAGAGGAATTATGATAGAATAAACCTGCGCTTCATTTTTAAGCTGCTCGCTGGCCTTGCTGATGAGTTCGGCATACCTGCGCGACTCAGATTCTTTAAAATAATAAAGATCGTAGGCACTGTTTCCGGATAAATAAATGCTTCCCGCTGATTCGGGTGTGCCGCCCGATTGTATGGGCGGTGCATCCCCGCTTGAGATATCGGTGAGGTCACCTGGGTTTACCACGTTTCCCGGCGCCGCGGTATCAGACGATCCTGGCGTCACGTCGATCACATCCTCGCCTCCGGCGAAGACCGGGATGTTGTCTGCCACGCCGCCGTCGCCGATGAAGCGCTCTTTCCGGATTCCATAAAGTGACTGCATGATTTTGTCGGCCGCGATAAGGTTCTCGCGAAAGGGAAATGTATCGGCGTACCAAAGCTCAATCTGCGAGAAATATTCGCCACTGACGAATGATTTCCAGGTGAGGGATGGGAATTTCGTGAGAGCACGTTTTTCAATTTCGGATACCGACGGGCGCAGCGGGAAGAGAATCCCTATAAAAAACATTACGGTCATGCATAGCCCGAACACAAGGATTTTTAGCCGCGCCGTGCGCTTTTTCTCGCGAGGGGCGCCCGGAGTTCCGGGTTTATCTCTTTTGGCGGCTGGAGAGTATTGATTTTTTGTCAGCTTTTCTGGTGCCGGCGTATTTGCTATGGCTTTGTTCGCGTTTTTTTCATCATTATTAAGGGCGGAAGCCGGGCTCTCGTTTACGGGTTCGGGATTATACGGTATGTATTCAACTATTTCGTCTTTATATTTATGTTTCATTTTTCTTTACCTTAAAACTGAAAGTACAGAAACGGGTTGTAGCTGTTCCCAACAAGGCAGAGAACAGATAGCGCCATCATGAGAGGCGGGATGAGTACCGGGACAGAATTATAAATACTGCGGGCAAGGGCGCTTGTCCGGCCTTGTTCGTAAAGCTTTTTGTAAAGCAGAGGCATGGCGGGTGTTACGGCAATAATTGCGACGATGAGGAAAAAGATATTGTTGGTGAAGGCGAGTGCGGCGGTTTTATCAATGAATGCGTTTCCGTTCAGGCAGATTAAACCCTTCAGCGCCGTTCCGAGCGCGGCCATATCCTCGAACTTGAAGAGGAACCAACCTATGAAGACGACGGAAAGAGTATACACTCTGCGCAAAGCCCGGTGAGATTTTGACGGTGTCTTTGAAAATTTGAACACAAACTTCTCAAGAATGAGGAATATCAGGTAATAAACGCCCCAGAGGACATAATTCCAGTTCGCCCCGTGCCAGAGGCCGGTGAGCAGCCATACGACTGAGAGATTGAATATCTGCCGGGCAATCCCGCAGCGATTGCCGCCAAGGGGAATGTATACATAGTCCCTGAAGAAAGTTGAGAGGGAAATGTGCCAGCGCCGCCAGAAGTCGCTTACCGAGTCGGCAATATAGGGGTAGTTGAAGTTTTCGAGATAATGAAACCCGACCATGAGCCCCATGCCGATCGCCATATCTGAGTATGCTGAGAAGTCGAGATAAATCTGTAGCATGAAAGCAGCCCCGCCGAGCATTATACCGACTGCGGAGGCTGAAGCCAGCGCGCCGTTCGCGTTTGACAGGAGACTGTCGGAGATGGCGGCGCAGGAGTTGGCGAGCAGGGCTTTTTTCGCAAGTCCAACGGTAAAACGCGTTATCCCGCGGCTGATGTCGCTGACCGAAGTTTTTCTGGCGTTGATATCGTCGTTAACATCCTTGTAACGAACAATGGGCCCAGCCACACACTGATGGAAGAGCGAGGCGTAAAGCAGAAGCAGCCAATATTTCTTCTGCGGTTCAACTTCGCGTCGGTAGACATCGATTACATATGAAAGCAGCTGGAAGGTATAGAACGATATACCGATCGGCAGAATTATATCAGGTATTTCAGACGGAAATCCGAAAAGAAAATTCAGGTTGGATGCGATGAAACCAGCGTATTTAAAATAGCCGAGGAGCCCGAGAGTCGCGATTGAGGTGAGCGTAAGGAGAAACCGGCGCAGACCGTGCTTCTCAGTATATGAGATAAGCAGTGCGCCGCCCCAACATAAAAATGTCATGCCTGCAAGTATGATCAATAACCACGGCCCGCTCCATGCGTAGAAGATGAGAGAGAATACCAGCATGACGATATTCTTTTTCTTAATATCCGAAAAAAGGCCCTGAAAAACAATATTCAGCGCAAGGAAAAGAAAGACAAAAAGCAGGCTTGAGAAAACCATTTTACATCCTCATTTTTATGTTGTATCCTCGCGCGGGCGGGGAGATATTTTAAAAAAATTTATAAGGAAATATCTGACTTATATTATACATTAATTAACCTCTTATAGCAATAGACGGTGATGAGAAAAGTCTTAAAATTATTGCTCTGCTCCTTGACAGCTGGCAGGGTGAGGTATATAATATGTTAAACAGCTAAAAGCTGAATTTATTTTGAAGAGTAAAGGCTCCGGCGTGAAGTGTCGGGTGAACGGGGAGTTGTCATCCGAACGAAGGGCGGGAAACCGCCTGCGGTCAGGGCCTTGCATCCCGCTTCATAAGGCAACAAAAAAGACACGGTTTACTGTGCCTTCTTTCCTGCCGTATGGGTGTGGAAGGAGGGATTTTTTTATGAGCAACCAAAAAGTTAGTCTAAGATCAAGCCTGCGTGTACTCACGTATTCTGCTATGCTGGCGGCAGTCAGCGCCGTCATCGGTATTGTATGTAAAAACTTTTTTACTTTCAACATCTACTACCGTGTGACTTTTGAAAACCTCCCCATTATCTTTGCCGGTATTTTATTTGGCCCGTTTGCCGGAGCAGCCGCAGGAATTGTCGCCGATGCGACAAGCTGTCTTATGTCCACAAATCCTGTAATTAATCCAATTATATCGGCCGGCGCCGCTTGCGTGGGCTTCTGCGCGGGAGCTGTTCCGCGCTGGATTATCCGGAATCCCGGTAATGCACAAATCGCACTTTCTGTTGTGTCCTCACATCTAATCGGGCAAGTAATAATAAAATCAATAGGCAAAATTGTATTTTTCTATATGCCCTGGTGGGGAGCATTCGTAGGGCTCGGTATATCGGTTGTTGTCGGTACTCTTGAATTTTTTGCAATCAGATATATTATGAGCAGAAAGAGCATAATGGCTCAGTTGAAAGGCGTCGTAAATTAAATGAACTACAAGGAAACTATTGATTATATCGAATCTGTTCTCTGGATGGGCAGCCGTCCCGGGCTTTCACGCATGACACGTATCATGAAAATGATGGGAAATCCGCAGGACGGAATGAAATTTGTACATGTCACCGGGACGAAGGGAAAAGGCTCGTTCTGTGCTATGACAGAATCGATACTCCGGGCGGCGGGGTATAAAACAGGGCTGTACGTTTCACCGTATGTATTCAGATTCAACGAGCAAATGAGAGTTAATGGTATCGAGATATCCGATAACGAGCTGGCTGAAATAACCACTTATGTGAAAGGCTTTGCCGATAATATGGGCGAAGACGATAAACTCACAGAGTTTGAACTGAAAACGGCAATCGGATTTGAGTATTTCCACCGCCATGAGTGCGATGTTGTCGTGCTTGAGGTTGGCATGGGTGGTCGTCTTGACGCTACCAATATAATCAAGGAGCCGCTACTCTCGGTGATAACCGGAATCTCGCTTGACCATACGGAATATCTCGGCGATACAGTTGAGAAAATTGCGTATGAGAAATCAGGAATTATTAAGCCTTTATGCCCGACTCACTGGGGAGGCATGGATAAGGCGGCAGAGAAGGTTGTAGCTGACCGTGCGGCCGAACTTGCCTCACCTTTTAATACAACCGATTATTCAAAGCTCAGCAATGTAAAATGCACGCTTGACGGATCGGATTTTGATTTTGATGGATATAAAAATCTTCACATAAACCTGCTCGGACTTTATCAGATTGAGAACGCTGCGAGCGTTTTGTGCGCAATCCCAAAGCTCCGGGAACGCGGACTTGATATTTCCGACGAGGCAATCCGCCGCGGGCTTGAGTCTACTGTCTGGCAGGCAAGGTTTGAGAAGTTATCGAAAAGTCCTGTGGTTATATACGACGGTTCACATAATCCACAATCTATTGAAGCTGCTGTACATAGTATTAAAGCACTTTTCGGGAACAATAAAGTAAACATTCTTACCGGCGTGATGAAAGACAAGGATTACATTACGATGGTAAATCTGTTAAAGCCGGTTACCCGCCGTGCCTTTACTGTTACCCCTGATAACAAACGTGCTCTGCCGTCATTACAATATGCAGAAGTTTTCCACAATGTTGGAGTTCAGGCAGACGCATATAATGTACTTGAAGCAGGTGCTAAAGCCGCTTACGATGACTCGAAAGCGACCGGCGTCCCGCTCATCATTCTCGGCTCGCTCTATATGTACGCCGACATGAAGAAAGCATTGAACCTCTGATACCATACAAATTTTGTATTGACGCTGATAAAATCAGCTTATCAATAAATAACGGTGAGTTCGTAACCATCCTCACCTTAATAAAAACTAAGGAGCGTCCATAAGGAATGAAAAAAAGCACCCTTTTACTTACCCGAGCGGCGGTGATCGCCGCACTATACGTTGTTCTTACCGAATTATCTGCCATAATCGGTCTGTCATCTGGAGTGATACAGTTCCGGTTGTCGGAAGCTCTGTGTGTGCTTCCGGTCTTCACTGCATCGGCAATTCCCGGGCTCGCTGTCGGCTGCGTGCTGGCAAACCTGCTTACGCCGGGTGTTGTAATATGGGACGTGATTTTCGGCTCCCTGGCGACACTTTTAGGAGCGCTGGCTGCGTATGCACTCAGAAGATGGAAATATCTCGCTCCGTTACCGACGATAGCCGCGAATGTACTGATAATACCGTTAGTACTCAGATATGCCTATTCGATCGAAGGCGCAATACCTTTCTTTATGCTCACGGTCGGTATCGGCGAAGCCGTCATGTGCGGAGGACTTGGAACAGTACTCACAGTAACACTCTCGCGACGGGCGGGAAAGCTATTTAAATAATAAAAAATGCCGCGAAGAATTGCGGCATTTTTTATTTACTCATAATTTCCATGAATCTGCGGAAACTAAGACAGAAATAAATTCTGCAGAATTAAGGAGATTTATATGAATTATAACGCACCGGACGAACTGCCGCTGGGTTTCGGAATGGCGCTTGCCATGAACCCCGAGGCGATGAAGGCTTTTGCCGCCCTTCCCGAGCTCGGGCAGAAGCAGTATCTTGACCGTGCAAGCAATGTGACATCAAGGGATGAAATGGACGCTCTTGTCAGGAGCCTGACGGCAACAGGCAGCGATCAGGGCGGAGCGATAGGGTAATACAAAAGCATCCGTGGAGCAATTGCTCCGCGGATGCTTTTTTAAAATGCTTTTGTGAAAATGTACCAGTATATACGGCCTCCGCCGAACGTATAGTCTCCGCTTTTCCATTCGATGAAAAGATACTCTTTACCGTCAAAGATTTTGATTTCATATGCGGAAGCAGTTTCGGAATGTTTATCGAGTAATAATCCTTTTGTCCAGCTAAGCATACTTGAACCATTTTTTGTAGTATGAATACATTTACCGTCAGTCGAAAATTCTACCTGCAGGAAAAATAGATTTTCTTTTGGCCAGTTTTGCATGTCAGGAGATAAAGTATCCGGCTTGTTTACATAAAAATCCCGTACCTTCCATGTGCCGATTACGCATTCGTCCGGAATAAACGGATAATCGATATTGTCACGAAGCCTTATATCTGTTGAATGAAATGCTTTACCGGATTTTTTTTCGTATACCCATATTTCAGGCATACCGCTGCTGATTCCTTTACCGTCCAGATAATGTTTCATTTCAAGAAACATCAATATGTGTCCTTCCTGCCTTTTTATCGTATATCTATTTTTGCATTTTCGCTGCGGATATTCGCCGCATGTATAAAGCCATCCCTTTGTCCATCCGTCCACAGCCCAGTAACTTTCACCGTTTTCAAGAAAATAAAGTTCGTGAAGCCATGCCCTGTGCCCGCATTTCCCATGATTGTATAAAAACTGCTCCTCGCTTGGAACAATATCTATCATCTCCCATTTTCCGATCGCCTCGGGATCATTTTCAAAAGGCAGATTTATATTGTCAGTCTGAAAAACATTTGCCTCGGTCAGCCGGCACACCGGCACCTTCAGTTCAACCGTTCCGTCCTCGTGATAAATTTCATAGAATGCTCCGACAATCTGACAGTGTTCCTCATCGAGCCTCTGAGTTATTGCCCGATACGCGCATTCAAGTTCATCGGCACGGCAGGCGAGCGAGGCGGTGTCGCCAGTAAATTCAATGATTTTTTCGTTATATGGGCAGTTCTCAGGCAGCTTTCCGGTGATTTCAACCGCAGTAGAGAGGTCAAAGTTATTCTCGCGGTACTCGGTTTCGTAGTTGATAACAATTGTGCGAGGACCAACTATGCTCTTGGGCAATAAGGCCCGCATTCGCCGGACCTCGTTTATTGCGTCAGATTTTTCAGCGAAAATCCGACGTAGCGTGGCGGCTCGGATAGAGTCCGCGCCCCGGATAACAATATTGAACATTTTACTCTCCCCCACTTCAATGCTTTTCCTAATTGACTCAAGCCGGGTCAGGCACGCCTCGGCTTCAGCGATGCTGCTTTTCAGTTCAGTTTCCTTCGCGGTTATCATCGCTACAATTTCAGCCGGTGAGGATGATCTCAGCTGTTGCCTAATCTCGTTGAGCGAAAAGCCAAGTTCCTTCAGAGCGATGATTGCATAGCAATCGGCGAGTTTCGCGGCCGAGTAATAGCGGTAACCGGTAAAGCGGTCGATTTGGTCGGGCACGAGCAGTCCTTCGCTGTCGTAAAACCGCAGCGTCTTGACCGGTAACCGGCAGAGCTTCGAGAGTTCTCCGATTTTGTACATTCGGAAATCTCCTTTCATGCGTTTTTGTGCCTGGGAGGGTACCTTCTCCCACCACAGACTCAGTCTATCATTACAGCAAAGGGGAGAGTCAATGGGGTTTTATTAAATATTTTCAGATAATTATCTCGGGATTATCATACTCCCGCAGCGGCTTCTCGAGCCAGACGATGTCGTGCCAGCGGTTGTTTTTGTATCCGATCTTGTGGAACCTACCGACCTCATAAAAACCGAGGGCATTATGGAACTTAATACTGTCCTCATTTTCAGCAGTAATACAGGCGTAAACAGTGTAAATTCCACGCCGGTACAGCTCGGCTATAAGAGTTTCATAAAGCAGCTTCCCTACGCCTCGGCCGTGATGCTCCTGCGCAATATAAACAGACAAATCAGCTGAAAAACGGTATGCGCGGCGTTCGGCGTATTTTGACGCGTAAGCGTAGCCGATTATATTTCCCTCATGTAGGCATACATAGTAAGGGTACTCAGCCATGATTCCCCGCATCCTCTCGCAAAAGGAATCGGGCGAGGGCACCTCTGTTTCAAAGCTGATGCAGGTGTCGGTGATATACGGTGCATATATTTTGAGAATTTCCCTGGCATCCGAGAGTAAGGCAGGACGGATATCGTAGTTCATTTTTGTTATTCCTTATAATTTCATTTATTGCAGTTCTTTACCGTAAACCTCAACGTAATTTATCGTCCCGTGTACCCTCTCGGACTTCATTAGGCTTATACGGCTGACCGGCACTGTTATGCGGGGCAGGGTCCTCTCCAAGTCAGCTTTGCTGAACCCGGGACCGGTCACCACCTTGCGGCCAAGTGTTATATGAGGGGTATATTTCCGGTTTTCAACGTCAAAACCGCGTTGACGCAGGTTTTCAGAAATAAAAGTGTTCAACTCTTTTAATGGCGGACACAACTGAACTCCGTACCAGAAGATATCGCCGCCCTCCCGGTCGAATTTGCCGAGCCCGCCGAGCTCAAGGGTAAATGGCCTGGCAGTCACGGTATCCATGACTCCGGTGATTATGGGAATTCTTCTTTCGTCGGTCTCGCCGATAAAAACAAGCGTCAGGTGAAAATTATCTTTCTCTGTGAAGTTTCCGGAAACCGATTGCCCAGCGAGGCGCTCGACGATTCCGTAAAGCTCGCCCCTGGCCGTGTTGTCAAAGTTTATTGCAAGAAATAGAAACATGGTAAAACCTCCGAACTTTTTGCGGCAGTGTAAATTCAAAGCGTTTTAAGTTTTTAAACAAAAGTTATTGAATTCCGCTTTCAAGGAATTTGAATGAATAGTCCGAGGTGTCAAACGCAGCTCTGATTCCGATGGGGAGCACTGAATTGTTTACACCGTGTCCGAAATCCTCGCAGCGGACGACGGGTATTTTGTGTGTCTGTCCGAACCTTTTGAGTATGTCGTCAATTTGCGGAGTCTCATCAGTCGAGTAATGACCGAATATGAGTCCGGTTACATTATCAAGAATGCCGCTCTGACTTATGTGGGAGAACCACTTCGAAACAATTGCGGGTGTGCTGAATTTTTTATGATCTTCAATAAAGAGAATATACTTTTCGTTTTTATCGATGCCAAAATAATTTCCACCGAGCATCGCGGCAAAGTTGGCCAGATATCCGCCGATTAGTATTCCATCTGCTTGTCCCGACGTTATCGCGCGCCACTCGCTTCCCTTAATATAATCAGTAACGCCTTCAGTCATTATCCGGCTTTCAAATGATGAATGATTGTAATCAGTCAGGCTTTCAAATGTCCTTAGCGACGCGCCGTAAAACGTTACAATTGAGGATTTATGATATACCGCATTCAGTATGGTTGTGCTGTCGCTGTAACTGCATATAATTTTTGGATTGCGCCTGATGTTTTTATAGTCTATTAATGGCAGTATTTCATTGCAAACCTCACCTCCGCCGAAGAGCAGCATTTTAACGTCATTATCTACAATCATGGCGTTAAAATCGTCTGCACGTTCCTCTGTGCTCCCGGAGTAACCATGTGCACTTGAGTAGATATGCTCCGACAGCTTTATGTTAAAGCCAAGAGAGATCAGTGTTTTTATAGGAAGTTCGGTGTTGGCGGGATTTTGAGCATATGATGGTGCAAGAAGGCCTATTGTATCGCCCCGGTTAAGTTTCGGCGGTTTGATAATGTGTTCCATTTTAATTTATTCCTTTATTGCAACTCAGTTTTTCCAGCAGGTCGGTAAGCTCATACCAGTCGCGGATTATCAGATGCTCGCAGGCCGGTTCGCACTCCTCGGATTTTTTGCGGTAAAAGCACTCGACATCGCTTTTGTACCAGACCGGGAAAATTCCAGCCCTGTGCGCGCCCATTACGTCGGCTTCCGGATTGTCGCCGCAGAACCAGACCTCGCTGGCTTTAAGTCCGGCTTTGTTGAGGGCGACGTCGAAGAGAGCCCGGTTCGGTTTACGCACGCCGTATTCGCTCGAGGTTATGATGAACTCAAATTTATTTCGTGGCAGAATTGTATCAAGTCGATGTGTCAGCGCTCCGGATGAAAACATAATATTGCTTATAACTCCGCTGCGTATGCCTGCTGAATATAAGTAATCAAGCATTTGTTCGGTACCCGGCATGAGTTCACATGGAGACATGGCGTCCCAGAAAAATTTCTCCATCTCATCATAAGGTATACTGAATTCGATCCCGAGGCTTTCGTAAAGCAACCTCTGAAACTGTCGTTCGTGAAGTTCATAGCGGCGGTCACGGCAGGTAAATAGCTCACCGAAAAGCTTGTCAGATATGGCGCCTACATCCTCGGGTGTGAGGTTGTTTGGATTTTTTGTTATGTAGCGGAAAAGTTCGCGCTCGCCGCACAGGGTGTCGGATTCCTTTTCATAGATCAGCGTGTGGCCAAAGTCGAAAATTATCATTTTAGGGAAAGTCATAATATCATCTCCCTTACTTCAAAGCGGCATACTCGCCGGTTATTTTGTCAATATCCCAAACCCCGCCCGCCGATTCGAGGGCGAAGCGCTCGGTGAAATTCTTCAGATATTCGATTTTCTCATCGTAAATGATGCGGCTGATCTCAAAGTTTAGTTCACTCCGGTGTTTAGGAAAATCGAGTTTACGCTCATTAAATAAATAATTCAATTCGTCCCCGATCGTATGATCGTGGGATATAGCATAAAGCGGCATTGCCCAGATTTCGTATGTCCCGAAATGGTCGAGGTGGTCTGCATCCTGATGGATTTTTATCCAGTCGGAAAAGAGTGCGCGGTCGGAAATTCTGTCATCGTGTACCGCGATGATGCTGCAAATTTCATCTAGCTCCTCGTTGGCGCAAAGTCCTTTAAGTAGGTTTCGTGCAGCCCAGGCGCCCTTAATGTTATGTTCATCCTCACCGTTCATTATGTCATGGAACCAGGCTGCGACGGTTAGGATTTCGTCGTGCGACGTGTCGCCCGGCAGTATAATCTGCCGCAAGGTGATAGCAAGATTGGCCACCCGCTCACCGTGGTAAAACTTGTTTCCGCATTCCTTCCAGTCATGGCTGCGGCGGTGTTTCATATTAGTTTCGGCAATAGACTTGATTTCGCTCAGATTCATCGGAAACTCCTAAAATCGGAATATTATAAATTTAGTATAACATATATTACCTTATTTTTCAACAATACGCTTCTTTAAAACAAAAGTTTATCAATATCATGGATTATGCATTAAAATGAAAAATATTGCAAATGATTGCAACAGAATTGGGATCATTATGAAAAACTGTCAATCTACACGCCAAGGATTTACAAAATATTAGTTATCGTATATAATACAAATGAAGGGATGCAGCAGCCTCATCCACAATAAAAATACGAGGAGGAAACAATATGAAAAAAGTCGCCTGTATAGCTTTTGTGTTCATTTTAGTTTTATTGACAATGCAATTAGGTGTTCACGCGCTGCCATATGACAAGACGTCTGTTCCTGAGCTTATAATTACGGAGATTGTCCCAAAAACGCTCGGTAAGGATGGTTCTACCACACGCGACAGCTTTGAGTTCATGGAAGTGTATAATACATCAGCGAACCAGATCGATTTATATGAGTATGGTTTGGTTTTCCGCCAGTTTGAATCAAACGCTGAAGTTTACGGTAGATATACGCCAATACAAAAGAATCCCTGCGAAGGATTGACGCAGGTTAAGACATCAACTATGATACCCTCCAACCCTGATACGGCGCTGCTCGACCCCGGCAAAGCATGCGTGATTTGGTTCTGGGGACAGTACTCCTTCACCGATGAAGTCAAGACGGTCGCAGAATTCCGTCAGCACTGGAATATCACAGAGGACGTTTTGGTTCTAATTGTTGATTCAAATGTCAGTACGGATACCGGAAACAATGTAAACCGTTTTGAACTATGCAACTCCAATCAGAGAATGTACGGGATTGTCAAAAAAAGCGAAGCTAAACTGAGCAGCGCCGGAGACGGTGCAGTCGACAAAACCGCGGCTTCATACGACGAGTTGATTTGTTATTGCTATTGGAGACTCGCTGAAGTTGGCGGCTCAGTTCTTCCGGAGGTCGGGACAACTTTTGTATACACGGATTCTACAGACATACGATCCTCAGTTATATCCGAAGTCTTTGCACCGGCAACTCCGGGCGAGCTGACCGAAGCACAGAAAAAATCGCTTGGAATAACGGCTACTGCGGTTACCACAGCGGCACCAAAAAGCACTACCACTATTGAAACGACTAAAGCTCCCGATACCACAGCCGCTGCAGTTTCAACGACAGTAACCGAAACCGCTGTTGAGACCGCGGAGATTACAACCCTACCTGTTGTTACAACCGCGTCTGTTGCCACGGGTGCCGATACAGGCGATAAAGGCGGTTGCGGTTCGGCAATCATTTCATATCCCGGCCTCGTCATTTTAATATCAGCGGGCTTAGTTATCCTTTATATCTGCAAATCCACCCGTAAACAACACTCTTAACAGAATTGGAGGATACCGTTAGTAAGGTATATTAGCTATGATAATAAAAAGAGCTTTAATATTTTTTTGTATATTCATTCTTCTGACAGTTTCAATACTTTCAGGTTGCGCACAGGATATAAACACTGACGACGGTACTGATCAAAGCTCGACATACCCAAACACGGATGCAGAAACACTAGAAACCGTTATTACGGATTCAATGCTTGAGATTCCGGAAAGCCTTGAACTTCAAGGGGGGATTGCCAATATCCTTCTTCGCTCCGAGAGGCTTGATGAGTTTTACTTTGATAAGATGACTGGATCAGCAATAAATGACTCGATCTATATGCGCCAACAACAGGCAGAGGAAAAGCTGGGTATTGTAATAAATTACATAACTGTTCCGGAATCCGAGTTTAACAAGCGTGTTGAAACATCGGTGATGTCCTCTGATCAGGATTTCGATATTGCCGGGGGAAAGGCCTACACAACACCTGCGCTTGCCATCAAGGGTATTTTGAATAACTGGCTTGACGTGGATTATATAAATACCTCAAAAGTATGGTGGGGTTCCCGCTCGGGGATGGCGGAGTCGCTGACAATCAATAATAAGCTTTATGTTCTGACGGGGGATTTGTCGCTGCTTTATATCGGTAAGCACTTCGGTGTATATTTTAATAAAAATTTGTTGGAAGACAGAACAAAGTTTACCGCTGATAATCTTTACGATCTTGTTAAAAACAAACAGTGGACTATTGATAAACTGACGGAAATATCGACCGGTATCACATCCGATCTTGACGGTAACAGCGTATATGACGCTGCGGATTTATATGGGAACAATATATATCTCCTCACTATTATCGACAACTATATCGCCGCCTCGGGTGTAAAAATCATCTCAAAAGACGCAGCCGGTAATTACTCTGTAACTCTTAATTCAGAACGTTTGCAAACAACGGTTGAAAAGCTGCGTAACCTTGTCTATAATAATAATACAACCTACATTACCAGCAGTAAATCAAACTCAATCGAATTTTTCACCAACGAGCATACGGTATTCACGCACGGAGGATTAGAATGGTACCCATCATTCTCTGATATGACCTCAGATTATGGTGTGCTGCCCTATCCAATGCTTGACGAAAACCAGGACAGGTATTATACAAGCGTATCTGATTCATACACAATGTTCGTTATGCCTAACACTTGTACTAAATATGAACTGGTAGGTGCTTTGATGGAATTCATGGCGGCTTACAGTTATGAAAACTCAACGGTTACATATTACGATGTGGTGCTGAAGGGTAAAGCATCCCGTGACAGCGCATCTTGGGATATGCTGGATATTATCCATGACAGCGTGACTTTTGATATTGGGTATATTTATTCCTCATCGCTTAGCGATCCTGCACTTGTCCTAAGAACCCTTATCGGATCTCCAAGTATGCAGGCATCTTCATACTTCGCGTCTTACGGTAAAATGTACGATAAAGCGCTAAAATCACTTATCGAGGCATATCAGTAATGTAGTCAAAACAGTCAGTAGAATTTTTAATAAGTCAGTTTTTCTTTGAAACACATAAACTGCAAATTTACATGGGGTTTAAAAAAGAACGGGCGGCAGATGCCGTCCGTTCTTTTTGGTGACCCGTGGGAGAATTGAACTCCCGTTACCGCCGTGAAAGGGCGGTGTCTTAGCCTCTTGACCAACGGGCCATGTGGTAGCGGAAGTCGGATTTGAACCTACGACCTATCGGGTATGAACCGATTGCTCTGGCCAACTGAGCTATTCCGCCATAATTTTCGGCCTTTGCCGATGACGCTCAGTTATTATATCATATGGTAATTGCTTTGTCAACACTTTTTTTATAAAATTCATTGCAATTTTATTGACGCTCCTGAATCTTTCGGATTTCGGATTTTTCATCTTTTTTGACCGAAACTAGTCATAATTAAGGCGTGTTTTTGAAAAACCGTCACAAGTTCGAAAACATTATTTATATTTCCTCTTGAAAAAAGGGAGCTGTCGATTTATAATATATGTGTTTGCGATTTATGAAAAGCAATAATTTCTTGCAAGGAGGGAACATAAAGGTGAATCCAAGCTTCAGGGGCGGGATACATATTACCGAGCATAAAAACACAAGAGACTCGGCCATCGAGAAGATGCCGGCTCCTAAAATAGTAAAGATTTCGCTTGCTCAGCACAGCGGCGCACCGATGAAGCCGACAGTGGCTCCCGGGGACTATGTTTACCGCGGACAGATCATCGGCAACTCTGACGCATCGATCTCATGTCCGGTGCATTCGAGTGTTTCGGGTAAGGTGACGGCAATAGAGCTGATAAACGATGCCGGACGCGCGACACCGGTCAGTGCGGTCGTCATCGAAAACGACGGACTTGATACGCTCGATCCGTCGATACTTAAATATCGGGCTGAGCACAAACCGGTTAACGAGCTGACAGCTGACGAGGTTGTAAATATTGTCCGCGCAGCCGGCATCGTGGGACTGGGCGGCGCGGTGTTCCCGACTTATGCCAAGCTCAAAGGCTCAATAGGTAAAACGAAGACAATGCTTGTCAACTGCGCTGAGTGCGAACCCTACATAACGGCCGATCACCGCCTCATGCTTGAGCATCCGGATGAGCTTATGAGCGGCGTCGATATTCTCATCAGGACTGTTGGCGCAAAAAAAGCCATAATTGCAATTGAGGACAATAAATCAGACGCGGCGAAACTGCTGACCGAAATGGCGAGAGAACGCGACGACATTGAAGTCCGCCTTCTCAAGACCAAATATCCGCAGGGCGACAAGAGCCAGATAATTTACTCGCTCACGAAAACAGAGCCTACGCACGGCGTCCGCCTCTCGGATATTGGTTACATGATAATTAATGCCGGAACTACGGCTGCGGTATGGCGTGCCCTGAACGACGGAATGCCGCTCATCGACCGAATAGTCACTGTTGACGGCGACTGTATCGCAAATCCGAAGAACGTTCTTGCTCCGATCGGAACACCGATAGTCGACCTTATCGAATTCTGCGGAGGGTTTAAAAAGATCCCGAAAAAGGTTATAAACGGTGGGCCTATGATGGGTGCCGCACAGTGGAACATGAAAGGCGTCGTCACAAAGGGAACCTCGGCGTTGCTCGCATTCTCTGAAGAAGCCGAGAACAATACCGGCCTGCCCACGGCCTGCATAAACTGCGGCCGCTGCGTGCAGAACTGCCCGATGCACCTTTTGCCGAACTACCTTGCTAAGCTGGCTAAGGCAAAAAAATACACTGCCTGCGAGGATTATAATATATCCGACTGCATCGAGTGCGGAACCTGCTCGTATAACTGCCCCGGGCACGTCGAAATAGTACAGTACATCCGGGTTGCCAAAGGCGCGCTTTCAGCCGCGGCAAAGAAATAACGGCGGAGGTAAAGAGCTTTAATGAACGAAATAAAAAAAGAAAATACCGCCGTAAAAACGGTGGAAGAAAAAGGCGCGGTTGCGACCGAAGTGAAAATACCATCAGCCGAGCCTGAAAAGAAGAAAATCTCACCCCCCGACATGCTCACAGTGACACCGGCCCCCCACATGCACCATAAGGACAATACAGCGACACTTATGCGCGACGTAATATTAGCGCTGCTCCCGGCGCTGGCCTGGGGTACTTATGTGTTCGGTTTCCGTGCACTGCTTGTATGCATAATTACCGCCGGAAGCTGTCTGCTTTTCGAGTATGCGACACAGAAACTGCTCAAGCGTCCGATCACCATTACCGACTATTCGGCATTAGTCACCGGGCTGCTCCTCGGCATGAACCTGCCGGCAACGGCTCCCGCCTGGCTTGCGATAGCCGGTTCGGCGTTCGCCATTGTCGTAGTCAAACAGGTATTCGGCGGAATTGGACAAAACGTCTTTAACCCGGCCCTTGCTGCACGCGTTTTTCTGACGCTGGCCTGGCCGGCTCAGATGACGGCATACACCTCGCCGCTTGACCGGCTGCTATTCTCCTCGGCCGACGCCATCACTGCAGCGACACCGCTCGCAGCACTCAAGCATGGTGAAATACCCGGCGCATCTATCATCGATCTTTTCCTTGGCACGCGCGGGGGCACTATTGGGGAAGTTTCGGTACTCTTCCTGCTTATCGGCGCGGCTTACCTCATTATACGCAAGGTCATAAGCTGGCATATTCCGGCAGCGTATATCGGTACCGTCGCTCTCATTACATTTATTTTTCCGCAGATTACGTCGGTTTCACGCTTTGACTTCATGCTTTATGAGGTTTTCGCCGGCGGCCTTATCCTCGGCGCATTCTATATGGCCACCGACTATGTAACCTCGCCGGTCACCCCGCGCGGCAAGCTTATTTTTGGCGCAGGCGCGGGAATTATTGTCGTGTTCATCCGCTATTTCGGCGGATACCCAGAGGGAGTTTCGTTCTCGATACTCATAATGAACTCGCTCGTCTGGTACATTGAACGCGTAACCAAACCCAGAGTATTCGGAGGTGCGAAAAAGAAGCATGGCTGATAAAAATAATTCGGTCCTTGCCGCATCGGTGAAGATGGTTCTCGTGCTCCTGCTCATCAGCGCAGTGACAGCCGGCGTGGTAGCCACCGTCAACGCATTCACTGAGGACAAGATCGCCGAGAATCTCGAGAACGAGATACGCAGCTCGTTCACCGTAATGTTCGGAGAGGGCGTCGATTATAAAACAATTGATGAAATACCTGCCGGACTTGAGACGGTTTACGAGATCAGCGCAAACGGAAATAAATATTATTGCGCAAATATAAACTCATCAGGCTTCGGCGGAGATATGAACATCCTCGCGTCATTCGACACAGCGGGGAAGATAGTAGGCGTCAGCGTGGTTTCAAACTCTGAGACGCCGGGTATCGGCAGCAAGGTAGTGGATTCATCCTATACCTCGCAGTTTGCAGGTATTGCCTCGACTGATGATGTCGATTCAATAACAGGCGCGACGATCAGTTCGAATGCGCTTAAGAATGGTATTAAAAACGCGCGGAAAGCGCTTGCGGACGCCGGAATGATAACTGTTGCAACGGGAGGTGAGGGTTGATATGAAAAAATATCTGAAAATAATGAAGGACGGCCTTATTGACAACAACCCGACCTTCATCCAGGTTATCGGCATGTGCCCCACGCTGGCGACCACTACATCGGTAAAGAACGCCTTCGGCATGGGCATTGCCGCGACAGCTGTTCTCATCTGCTCTAACGTTCTTATATCGATGCTCCGCAGAATCATACCGAAGCAAGTCAGAATCGCGGTCTTTGTTGTTATCATCTCAGGATTTGTCTCAGCTGTCGAGCTTCTGATGAAAGCATTTTTCTACGATCTTTACGGTGCGCTTGGAATTTTTATTCCGCTCATTGTCGTCAACTGCATAATTTTTGCCCGTGCAGAAGCCTTTGCGGCTAAGAATCCGGTTCTCCCGAGCGCCGCTGACGGACTGGCGATGGGACTCGGATTCACGGGCGCGCTTACAATAATCGCAACAGTCCGCGAGATCCTCGGAAACGGAAGTTTTCTCGGCATCAACCTATTCGGTTCTCACTATTCGCCAGCGATTATTTTTATTCTGCCCTCGGGCGCTTTCCTGACACTCGGATTTCTAATCGCCGCCGTACATAAGATAAAGAACAGCTCTGACGATAAGAAGAACGCCGCGGCCGCCGCGAAGGAAGCTGCGGAAAGAGCTGCTTTAAGAGATGCACAAAGGGCTAAGGAAGACGCGGCGAAAGCAGCCGCAGTGCTGGCCGCCGATACTAAGGAGGCTAATGTATGACATTCACACAGGTACTTCTAATGATGTTCGGGGCTGTTATCGTCGAGAACTTCATTTTCTCCAAATTCTACGGCTGCTGCCCCTTCCTCGGTGTGTCCGACAAACCTGATACAGCGCTCGGAATGGGTATGGCTGTTACCTTTGTAATGACGATTGCCAGCGCAGCCACATGGGCCGTATATTACCTTTTACTCAAGCCGTTCGGCCTTGAATATCTGAAGACGATGGCCTTCATTCTTGTCATCGCGGCGCTTGTGCAGTTCATTGAAATGTTTCTGCGCAAGTTTGTCCCGGCGCTATACAGCGCAATGGGAATTTATCTGCCGCTGATTACAACCAACTGCGCCGTTCTCGGTGCGGCCCTCGTCAACATCCAGAAGGGCTACGATTTCATCGCGTCGGTTTGTTTCGGTTTCGCCTCGGCTATAGGTTTTACGCTTGCGATAGTCATTTTTGCCGGATTGCGCGCCAAACTTGAATTTTCCGAACCTCCGCGCGCCTTCCGCGGATTTCCTCTGACGCTTATTGCCGCGGGCCTTCTTGCGATGGCGTTCGCCGGATTCTCGGGAATCAGCTTCTCGTAAGTGGGAAAGATTGAAAGATAAATCTTTCAATCAGTGAGTTTATGCTTTTGCTGCCGGAAAGGATGGCAGCAATTCTGCCTTCCGTAGTCGGAACCGGCACAACTTCACAGCCGGTAGAAATGATGGTTATAGGTTGAAAATAAATTTTCAAACCGGCAAATCCGGTGCTTTTCCGGATAAATCAAACCGGAAATGCCTCAAGTGGCACCGCGCCGTCTTTGCAGTCTATTGAAAGGATATAGATATATATGTTAATAGCAGATATTTTAATACCGGTAGGCGTTCTCGCCGGGGTTGCACTGGTGCTTGGCATAGTGCTTGCGATCGCATCGAAGGTTTTCGCGGTTAAGGTCGATGAGCGTGTCAACGCGGTGGCAGAAAAATTACCGGGCGCCAACTGCGGCGGCTGCGGATACACGGGCTGCGCTGCTCTGGCCGAGGCTATAGTAAAGGGCGATGCTAAACCCAACTCCTGCAATGTCGGCGGCAACGCCGTCGCAGAGGCGATTGGCGAAGTACTCGGTATAAAGGTCGAGAAGACGGCACGTAAACGTGCACAGGTTATGTGCTCCGGCACAGGCGACCTGACCACAAAGAAGTACATATACAAAGGTGCCGCTGACTGCATCGCCGCGGCTAAGCTCGGCGGAGGCGATAAGCTCTGCCCGAACGGCTGTATAGGCCTTGGAACCTGCGCCGCTGCCTGTCCCTTCCAGGCGATTGAAGTCATAGACGGCGTGGCTGTCGTAAACTACAAGAAGTGCCGCGGCTGCGGCGTCTGCATCGCTTCATGCCCTAAGCATATAATCGAGCTCATCCCTTATGACAGCACCCACTGGGTGGGCTGCAAGTCAATTGACAAGGGAGCTGTCACACGCCTTCAGTGCAAGGTCGGCTGCATAAGCTGCAAGCTTTGCGAGAAGAGCTGCCCGAGCAGCGCGATAACGGTAAACAACTTCCTCGCGTCCATTGATTACGACAAATGCACCGGCTGCGGAGTATGTGTCGATAAATGCCCCCGCCACATAATCTGGTCGGCAGAGACCCAGGACGGCGGGCTCGTGATCAAAAGAGAAACGCTTAAGGAAGAAATAAAATAAGTACGGAGATACGCCGGGGGGAAACAACCTGAGAAGGAGTTTTCCCCCGGCCCCCCCTTTTAAAGCTTTCAAACAAGTTGGATTTAGACGTTAACTAATTTATAATTAATATTATGAAACATTCGTTATTGTTGCAATTCTGATGGAATATAAGAAGCAGCCGCCCGGCGGCTGCTTCTTTACGTTAATTATTCATTTACTTTAAAGTTTTTTAGCATAAGTATTTCCTCAAGGTCATATGAGGGTATGTAAATTTCGTACTCTCCGCGGGCGTCGCTAATCAGTATCGAATAGTAGGGCTTGACATAAAACACTCCGTTATTACTTGTCCGGATTTTATATTTTTTATATTTTTCCGAGTTGAACATCACGGGTTTGTTCCAAGATTGCATACTCGCGTTTTTGTTTATACGGTTGATTACTTTAATCGAACCGAGCGGAAAGGCGAGCTCTGTATATGAATCGGCGAAACAAAGGCAGTCGTCTCGGATGTAGGCATACATATCCGCATTGAAGAATTTAAATCCGAGCGGGTTTGTCAGCGGAACCGGGGAGCCGTTCTTTTCTTTTTTATAGCGGAAGAGGAGAACATCGATGTCCCGCGCGTTATCGGGAACGCCGAGACTGTGTTTAGTTTCCTCTGCATTTTTTGCTAGTTCGTCAAACGTGTTTCTGTATTCGCTACTCTCGGTCACCTTCTTTTTGATAACCTTACCGGCGGCGAATAGCGCGAGGAAAATTACGCCAGAGACCATGCCGGCTATAATGAGCACTGGTGCGTTGCCAAACGCCTTGGCTAAAGTGAGGTCGCCGCTTGTTGCCCGCATAAGACTTGCGGCGACAATACCGGTAAAAATTCCTGTTATAAATCTGACTATCTGCAGCCATCCAGGGAGGTTCGCCTTGCTATTTTTTTCATTCATACCGGACAAAGATGCATCGAGTTTTTCCTTCTGTTCGGAAGTAATACGTTTTGAGATAAAAGTCTCGCCGTCGATGATGTCGTTTTTCCTGTCTTTGCCGTTGTAAATTGCGAATATGTTACGCATTGGAAATTCTCCCTTCGGTTGATAATAATTATTAAATTGGCTTATACCCCTATTTCCTCGTATATCTCAATCAGTCTGTCTTCAATCTCGGTTTTGCGTTTGTCAAGTTCGGCGACACGCTTGTAGTCTGACGCGGCGTCGCCCCACAGCTCGGTTTCAACTTTCACAAGTTCGTCCTCAAGCTTATCGGCTTCATTTTTAAGCCGCTCAAGGCGGTTTGCCTCGCGGCGGGCGTCAGACGTGGCTTTTTTATTCTGCAGATACTGCTCCTTGTTCGAGCCGGACTTTACTTCTTCAACTTTAACCTCGGCCGCCACACCGGCGGCTTTTTTATCTTTCGCATGGCAGAGTTCGGTGTACCCTTCGCCAGGGTGCTCGATGCGGCAGTCAAAAAGGTCTCCCTCAAAGCCTGCGCCGGGCTTCATATCAAGAATACGTGTCGCGAGCTTGTTGATGAAATAGCGGTCATGCGAAACGGTCAGTACTGTCCCGTCGAACTCAGAAAGGGCGGTTTCCAGCGCTTCTCGCGAGTCAATATCGAGGTGGTTTGTCGGTTCGTCGAGGATAAGCAGGTTCATATGCGAAAGAATCAGCTTCGCCAGCGTCAGACGCGCTCTCTCGCCGCCGCTGAGCACCGACACGGTTTTGAAGACGTCGGGACCGGTGAAGCGGAAAAGTGCCAGTGTGTTGCGGATTGTCACTTCCGGCAGCTTCGGGTAGGCGTTCCAGAGCTCGTCAAGTACGGTGTTTGTGTCGGTGAGGTTCTGGTTTTCCTGATCGTAATAACCGATCTCGACGTTGTATCCCGCTTCGATACGCCCGGCAAGCGGCTCGATCATGCCGATTATCATACGTATGAGCGTCGATTTGCCGCAGCCGTTGGGCCCGGTGATGAAGACGCGCTCGCCTTTTTTGATAAGGAAATTCACACCCGAAAAGAGGACCTTGCTGCCGTATCCGCCAGAGAGATTCTCGGCGGTCAGCACATCGTTGCCGCTTGAGAAGGCTTTCGTAAATTTAATTCTAACCGGCTTTGGGGCTTCCTTCGGCCGCTCGAGTTTCTCCATCTTGTCAAGCAGTTTCTGCCGGCTTTCGGCGGCTATTATATTCCGCTCGCGGTTCCACTGCCTTTGCTGGGCGATATAGGCTTCCTGCCGGGCGATCTCGCGCTGCTGTTCATTGTAATGCTTTTCGTATACCCGCTTGTCGAACTCGCGCTGCTCCATCGTGCGGGTATAGGCACCGCTGTAAAGTTTTGCGCGGTGGTGTTCTATCGCGAGCGTCTTGTTCGTCACCCGGTCGAGAAAATACCGGTCATGTGATATGATCATAACGCACTTACGGTAGCCTGAAAGGAAGTTTTCAAGCCAGCCGAGAGTTTCGATGTCAAGGTGGTTCGTCGGCTCGTCAAGCAGGAGTATGTCGGGCTCACGCGAAAGCTGCCTGCAGAGGGCCAGGCGTGTGCGCTGACCGCCCGATAAAGTCGTAATCGGACGGTGCACCGATTCGGCGTCAAATCCCATCTTCTCAAGGATTGATAGGCTCCGGGCGCGGAATTCAAGTCCGCCGTCGCGTATGAAACGCTCGTGCAGGGTGCTGTATTCAAGTGTGAGTGAATCGAGTTCGCGATCCGGAATGTTTTTTTTCTGCAATTGCAACTCGAGTTCACCAAGGCGCTTTTCTGCCTCGACGAGGGCAGGGAAGGCCGAATACATCTGTTCGAGAGCTGAGTCACCGTACTCCGGTGAGACGTCAAACGCCCCTTCCTGGGTTAGTATTCCAATCGTCTTGTCCTTTGAAATGAAAACGCTTCCTTCGGTTGGCTCAACTTCACCGGTGATGATCCTGAAAAGCGATGATTTTCCGCAGCCGTTCACGCCGATTATACCGAGCCTGTCGGCTTCGTCAAGAGAAAAGGAGATCTTCTCAAGAACCGGCACCGTGCCGAAGTACAGTGATATATCATTTACCGAAATAATAGTCATAATTGGTTCCTTTAATAAAAACATATGTTATAAAAAACCGGCATCAAATTGTTGAAACCGACAAATATCTTTAGAATAAAGTGATACTGTTGACAATAGTTGACAAAAATGGTATAATTATATAGTAATCAGAACAATTGTTCGCTTTTTCGTCCATATGTCCATAAAGAGATGCACATGAATCCATTATAGAATTATAGGGCACCCGGCGTTTTTTGTCAATAGTAACAACGGTTTAAAAGGAATAATGTATGATTTAAGGATATTAATTGAGAAGAGGAGGATATGCCCGGACATGATGAAGGTAAGCAGCGCTGCCGACGAGACGGCTCAGTTCCTTGAGAATTACCGTTTCGGGCAGAGAATGATTGAAATGAACAGGTACCGCAGCGAATATTTTCTGAGCAGAAAAAAAAACCATTCAGCAGATGATCCTGATGCCGGTATGGAATTCATCGGCGAGGATGACGAGGCGTATATAAAAGCCAAAATGTTCGATATTAAAAGGTTTGTAACGTCACTGCCGCCCGACGACCGAAAACTTTTCCTTTATTATCATTACATAAAATGCGAATCAGTCGAAAGATGCGGGGAACTTCTCAAAATATCGCGCCGCAGCGCTTTCCGGCTCAAACACGCGGCACTTGAATATGCAGCTATGAGATACAAAAGTTATGCAAAAAAAACAGATGAATAAAGAAACAGTGCCAAGGTATAATAAAAGCAGACATCGTATGGCTTGACAGTTATTAATCCGGCGATAGAACAACGATTTTTATATACATTGCAAGTAAGTTGAAAAATGAGTATCGCCGATTTAATTTATAACAAGGAGTTGTTTATGAGTAAAAGATCCATATGGACCGTTGGAGCAGTGGTTGCGGGGATTGCAGTAGCGGGTGTTATTGGATTCGCAGCGGGACAGACAAGGAAAATAATCAGTGATATGAATAAGAAGCCGAAGACCGAGCCTGTCCGGCCGACCCCGGTGATGTCAGCCGGTGTCGGATCCCCGGATAACGGCGTGGAAGACATATTTGATGACGCTGCTGAGGATGAGAAGAACTCAGCCGCAGAGGTGGTATACCGCGAAAGCGGGCTCTATACCGATGACGAGGACTAAAGGTGTTCTTACAATATTAATCAAACGGCAATAAAACAGCCATATTAGGTTAATAAAAAAGTAATAAAATAGTCCTGATATTTTTCTGACTTACGGCGGGCTGCAAGAGACAGCTGTTTTCATGGAGAACCCTTGAAAACAGCACCCGCCGGGGCAAATTTGGGAGTACTATTGATTTATGGCCAGGTATGACGGGATTCTCTTATGTTCGGATTTTGACGGAACACTATTCTGCGATGACAAAGTTTCAAAAGAAAACGGAAAAGCGATAAAATACTTTCAGGACAACGGCGGGCTCTTCACTATCGTGTCGGGGCGCTTTCCGGAGGATATAATGAAGCGTGCTGACAGGTTTATGCCCAACACTTATGTGATCGGTTTAAACGGCGCTGTGATTTTTGATCACAATACAGGAAAGCGTATTTATAAAAATACCATGCCTGAAGGTGCGCAACAATTTGCAGAAAAAGTATTCAATGAAAATCCTGAAATTAAAAAAATCGGATTCCATTCCTTCGATACATATTATCCTTTCACCCGCGTCACCTGGCAGGGTGGCGTCATGGTTGACGATCTTACCAAAATATTATATATGGTGGACGAAAAGGACAGCGACAGCGTGACAGAGAAAATAAACAAAATGACCGATAAGTCAAAATACGCCGTCTCGCGCAGCTGGATAACCTGCATTGAGCTGCTGAGCGTTGAAAGTACCAAAGGGCGCTCAGTTCGCCGGCTTTCAAAAATGCTCGGCAGCCGGGCAGAACTCCTCGTTTGCGTAGGTGACTATGAAAACGATATTTCAATGATAAAGGAAGCTGATATCGGCTACGCCGTCGGCAATGCTACCACCTCTGTCAAGGCTGCCGCCGACAGGGTTACAGTCCCGTACGACCAGCACGCCATTGAGCGGATTATATTGGAATTATAAATAAGGTACAAAGACGCCCGGGGAGGAGCTTTTATTAAAGTTTTTCCCCGGGTTTTTAATATTTCAAGAAAATCACATCAACCGCCATCCGGATCTTAGTGTTACCAATCGGTGCAGGATACAGAGTTTATTATTTATAAACTATTGACAAAGACGTGATATGTGCTATAATATGAAATGTTGCGGACGCAACTATTGTTCGATCAAAACAAGGAGGAAAAAATATGCCCTCTTTCATGCGGAGGATAAACATCATCGGCCGCTGTGCGATGATATATCGCACTGAACAGCTTAAGGACACCGGGCTTTCGGGCGTTCATCACAGCTATATACTGACACTGTGCCATAACCCCGGAATGTCTCAGGAACAGATAGCAAAACATATTTACATCAATAAGAGCAATGTGACACGCCATCTGGCGCAGCTTGAGAAGAACGGATATATCGAACGCCGCCAGAGTGATACAGACAAAAGGGTAACGCTAGTTTACCCGACCGAAAAAGCATTTGAAATTCTCCCCAAGGTTCAGGAACTGACACGCGGCTGGAATAGATATCTGACTGAGGATTTCAGCGACGAGGAAATGGAACAGTTCAACGCAATGCTTGAGCGGATAACTGAAAAAGCCACAACCGCAGTTAATAAGGAATTCGAGGAAAAACAAGATCTGTCATGAAATATTTGCTTAGATACCTTAAACCCTTTTATAAAAGGATGACCGTAGGCCTTTTTATTAAGATATTAGGCACGGTCATGGAACTTTTCATACCATACATTCTCAGCTATATAATTGACAGTGTAGTCCCCAAGGGGAGCGTAATGAAAATAATTTTCTGGGGAGCTATGATGATAGTATGCGCATTTGTAGGCGTGTACCTGAACGTAAAGGCAAACCGGATGGCGTCAAAGGTCGCCCGTGATACCTCGGAACTGATTAGGCATGACCTTTTCGACAGGACTTTGCGTCTCTCGGGCGCTCAGGTTGACCGTTTCACAGTCCCGAGCCTTGAGTCGCGCCTTACCTCAGATACATATAATTTTCACAACTTTCTCGGTAATATGCAGCGGATGGGAGTGCGCGCGCCAATAATGCTGCTCGGCGGAATGATAATCACCCTTATCATCGACTGGCGTATGTCAGTTGTCATGTTCTCAATCCTACCGCTTATCACGATATCGGTTTTTGTCATCTCGAAGCGGGGAATCCCGCTTTACACCGAAGTCCAGAAATCGGTTGACGGCATGACTCGGGTCGTACGCGAGGACGCGCAGGGAATCAGGGTAATCAAGGCGCTTTCAAAAACCGAATACGAGCGCAAAAGATACGATATCGCAAACCGGACGCTGATAAAAAACGAGCAGAAAGCCGGCATAACAATGGCGGCGTCAAACCCCATAATGACTTTCCTGCTTAACATGGGTATAGTCGCGGTTATATTTATCGGAGCCCTACTTGTCAACGGCGGGCTGACCAAAGCCGGAAAAATCATTGCCTTCACACAGTATTTCACCCTCATCTCGCAGGCGATGATAGGAATCACCAAAATATTTGTCATGTATACAAAGAGCTCGGCCTCGGCTAAGCGTATTTCCGAGGTGCTTGAAACAAAGGACGATCTTCCGGTGCTCTCCGGAGCGTCATTTCCGAGGAGAGCTGATGGCAGCGAGGGATATATAACTTTTGATAATGTTTCATTTTCATATAACAAGACCAAGAACAACCTTACAGACATCAGCTTCCGTGTCCGCCGCGGCGGCTCGCTCGGTATCATCGGAGCCACCGGCTCGGGAAAATCGACAATTCTCCGTCTGCTCATGAGGCTCTATGATACTGATTCCGGAACGATTCGCATAGGCGGGTGCGACGTGCGCACGATACCTGCGGATGAGATGCATGGAATGTTCGGCGTCGCACTGCAGAATGATTTCCTTTTTGCTGATACCGTCGAAGAAAACGTACGCTTCGGCCGCGATATCCCCCGCGAAGAACTAGAGCGGGCTGCGAAGATGGCACAGGCATCAGAGTTTATAGAAAAATTCAGTGATGGCTGGGAGCACCTTTTGACTTCAAAGGGAACAAACATCAGCGGAGGCCAGAAGCAGCGTCTTCTTATCGCCAGGGCTCTCGCCTCAAGACCAGACATACTGCTGCTTGATGACAGCAGCTCGGCGCTCGACTATAAAACCGACTCGATGCTGCGGCGGGCTATTGCCGAATCGGGAGACAGGACCACATTGATTGTAGTAGCCCAAAGAATTAGTTCGGTTATGAATTCAGATACGATAATAGTCCTCGACGAGGGCAGGATAATAGGAATGGGCAGCCACGAACAACTTATTAAGGACTGCACTGTTTACCGTGAGATCAGCGTGTCACAGATGGGAGGTGCTTTCCTTGAATAATCCAGGTATGTTTCCGGGCGGAGGAATGGGAGGCGGAGGCGGAGGAATGGGCCGCTCAAGATCGCTTAACAACTCAAATCCCGAGGAAAAAATTGACAAAGAAACAAAATCGAGAGTAATGCTGCGTATCGGCGGGTACATGTTTCAACATAAATGGCTTGTCATCATTGCTTTTGCCCTGATGCTATCATCAAACCTGCTCGCCCTTGTCGGCCCCAAACTCTCGGGCAAGGCGATAGACGCGATTGAGTTCGGAAAAGATGCCGTCAACCTCGACGACGTTTTCTATTACTGCGGTCTGATGGTCATATTCTATACCGCCTCTGCAATACTTTCATACATACTGGCAGTCGTGATGGTGAAGCTCGGGCAGAGTATTATCTATACAATGCGCAAACAGATATTTAACCGTCTGACCGAACTGCCTGTAGGATATTTCGATAGCCATCAGACCGGCGAAATCATAAGCCATATCTCATACGATGTCGATACCGTAAATGCTTCTCTTTCCCACGACCTCTTGCAGGTCTGCGCGAGCATCGTGACTGTCGTCGGCTCGCTTGTCATGATGATCACCATATCGCCGACCTTGATATTGGTTTTCGCGGTCACAGTTCCGATATCGATAATGTTTACAAACTATAAATCAAAAAAAGTCCGACCGCTTTTCAAAAAGCGGTCGATGAAGCTCGGCTTGCTGAACGGCTACGCCGAGGAGATGCTCTCGGGGCAGAGAAGTATCCGCGTATACGGCCGTGAAAGAGTAATCTGCGGCCGGTTTGACAAGCGCAACACCGAGGCTGTCGACGCCTATTACGACGCTGACTACTCTGGTGCCATCATAGGCCCGGGTGTCAACTTCATCAACAATCTTTCGATTGCACTCGTGATAATTTTCGGCGGTATCTTCTTTATGTACTCGCAGGAAGGAATATTCGGCGCGGCTTCGGTATTCTTTATCACACTCGGCGGGGTCTCGGCCTTTGTGCAGTACTCACGCAAGTTTGCCGGTCCGATAAACGAGTTTGCCAACATTCTTGCAGACCTGCAGTCAGCGCTTGCCGCCGCCGAGAGGGTTTTCAGGATCATCGACGAGAAGACTGAGGACGAGGTCAGCGCCATCCGCCCTGAAAATGAAGGGTATACCGCCGACAAAACGCTTGAAAAGGTCAGAGGCGAGGTCAGCCTTGAGCATGTGAAATTCGGCTACACTCCCGGAAGGATCATACTTCACGATCTTACAATTAAAGCGGCGCCCGGCAGCACCGTCGCAATTGTTGGGCCGACCGGCGCCGGCAAGACCACGATCATCAATCTGCTCATGCGTTTCTACGACGTCGATTCAGGCAAGATAAAGGTCGACGGCAAAGAAATCAGGACGCTGACGCGCCAGAGCCTGCGCGGCGCCTATACGATGGTACTTCAGGATACATGGCTCTTCGGCGGTACCATATATGAGAACATCACATACGGCAAAGAAGACGCTACGATGGAAGAAGTCGTTGCTGCAGCCAAGGCGGCGAAAATTCATTCCTTTATCGAAGCGCTGCCTGATGGTTACAATACAGTACTGACCGATGACGGAATCAATATATCAAAAGGCCAGAAACAGCTGATAACAATAGCCCGTGCCATGCTGCCGAAATCCTCGATGCTCATACTCGACGAGGCGACCTCGAATGTAGACTCACGCACAGAGATAAAGATTCAGGAGGCCATGCGCTCGCTTATGAAGGGGCGCACCTGCTTTGTGATTGCCCACCGGCTCTCGACAATCCAGAACGCCGATGTCATACTTGTCGTAAAGGACGGAAACGTGATAGAGCAGGGAAATCATAACGAACTTATGTCCATGCACGGCTTCTACAGCTCACTGTATAATTCTCAGTTCAGTTAACAAAGATACGACGGGGAGAAACTTTTTCTAAAAAGTTTCTCCCCGGCCCCTTTTTTAATAATTGGTTTGAATGATTCTGGAGTATGCTGTCTCAATAGTAAACCGAGCAGTGACCCCCTCGCATCAGAGTTTTAGGATTGACAAAACAGAAAATAATGTTATACTAATGTGTAGTGGCCGGAGGTTCCGGAAATTTCCTCGTATGAAAGAAGGCATAAATTTATAGATGAAAAATAAATTAAGCCGCACGAGTACACGCAGGCGGACCACCGGTATAATAGCTATCGGATTCCTTATGATTATAGCTGTCGGAACGATTCTTTTAACTCTTCCAATATCTTCGGTCACGGGAAATTTTACAAACCCGATTGACGCTGCTTTCACTGCTGTCAGCGCAACCTGCGTTACGGGGCTTATCACGGTCGACACGGGGATCCACTGGAACATATTCGGTCAGATTGTAATTCTTCTTATGATACAAATCGGAGGCCTGGGGTTCATGACTCTGGCGGTCCTGATGCTGATATTAATCAGACGGGCGGTAACACCTAAAGAACGTATGCTGCTCGCAATGTCATACAATATTGACAATTACGACAGCACCAGAGAACTGTTCCGGCGGATGTGGATAGGTACGGTAATTATAGAAATAGCAGGCGCAGCAGTGCTCTCCACAAGATTTATCCCCATTTTTGGCTTTTGGGATGGGATATATAAGAGCATATTCCATTCCGTATCTGCATTCTGTAACGCAGGTTTTGACATATTGGGAAAGTACAGCGGGGAATTCAAGTCGCTTGAATTATTTTCCGGCGATATTACAATAAATGTTACAATAATGCTTTTGATTATAATAGGCGGAATCGGTTTCATCGTCTGGAATGATATTGCCAATATGATAGTCAAGAAAAAGCGGATCTCTGTTTATTCGCGCCTTGTTTTGCTTGTAACCGCAATATTGATCGTGGGGGGAACGGCATTTTTCGCGATACTTGAATGGGACAATCCGGACACCCTCGGGAATATGCCGGTCTGGCAGAAAATCATGGCTGCGGCTTTCCAGTCGGTTACCCTGCGCACTGCTGGATATGCCTCGATTAATCAGGGCGCAATGACGCAAAGCTCGCAGCTTGCCTCAGTTCTTCTTATGTTTATCGGCGGGGCGTCTGGGTCTACAGCCGGCGGCGTAAAGGTTGGAACGGTGGGTATTCTGGTCTATACGATCTGGTCTGTGTCCCTTGGTAATAAGGAAACTGTTCTATTCAAAAGACGGGTTTCAACCGACAGCGTCATGCGGGCGATATCTGTCGTAGGATTTCAGCTTTTATTTCTTATCATCGGAACAATTGTAGTATCTGCATCGATGGATTGCAGTGTGATTGCTGCATTATTTGAATCAGCATCTGCTTCGGGAACAGTTGGGGTTACGCTTGGTATTACACCATCGCTTAACTTTTTATCAAAATTAGTTATTATGCTGCTAATGTACCTGGGACGTGTAGGGGTGCTCACGGTAACATACGCGGTCATGGTGAATATGCATGAGCGCAGTTCACTGATCACTTACCCTGATGCGAATATTCTGATAGGCTGATCCCGAACCGTCATACTGGAAAGGAATGATTTAATATGAAAAGTTTCTGTGTTATAGGCCTCGGTAAATTCGGTCAGGCGCTTGCTGAGACGCTCGCAAAAGCTGGCGCTCAGGTTATGATAATAGATACTGACAGCGACAAGGTAACTTCTCTTGCCGATATTGTCACAAACGCAGTCATCGGTGATCCGACCAACGAGGCGGTGCTGCGCGCGGCAGGGATAAGCGACTATGAATGCGCCATCATCTGCCTGACTACAAACATCAATGCAAATATCCTTCTTACAATAATGCTCAAGGAAGCCGGAGTAAAAAAGGTTGTGGTCCGTGCGCTTAACGAAGGCCACCGCAAGGTGCTTGAGCATATCGGTGCTGACATGATTGTTTTCCCGGAGCAGGACATGGGTGAGAAGCTGGGATACATGCTGACTAAGGACAACGTAACTGATTTTGTCGAATTTTCAGGGTACAAGATAGTCGAGATCACAGTCCCCGGAGATTGGATCGGTAAAAACCTTGTCGATCTCGGGCTCCGCCAGAGGTACAGTGTCAACGTCATCGCGGTCAGCCGCGCTGACGGCTCTGTAGATGTTTCGCCGACCCCGACACGGTTGTTTGTGCCGGGCGACCGGGTGTCGGTGATAGGAGCCGACCAGGATATCGACAGGCTGGTGAAAGTGGTGAAATAAGATAAACCGCCGCCGTAGGGTGGCGGTTTTATTGAGTAATAGCTTTGGATGCGGGGCTGTGTAACTTTGCAACAATTATATTATCAGACGCTTTCGAGGCTTGCGTACAGATGCGTGACACTCTCTTGTTTCGTGACAAGAGAGTGTCCAGAGAAACACGCCAAAGGGAACCGCGCGGTTCCCTCTGGACTACCCTCCTGCTGTCTATCGGGTTTGATCTCGGTATGCTGACTTCTGTTTGATATCAATGTGCCCGCCGCCGGTTCAATCATACTACTTACACTAAACCGAAAGTTTTACCTGTAACTTAAAGTAAGCGGTAAGGTGAGGCGTATATCAGCGGGCCTCTTAATTGTTAATAATGGCGGGGAAATTGAGAAATCAGTATTTATTGCCCTCAGCCGCCTAGTGGGATGTGGGGCCCGGAAGGCGGCTGATGTGATGTACTTTAATTCTAGCAAACCAAATATTCGAAAGTTCATGAATGGGTTGGGGGAACTCCTTTCAAGGAGTTCCCCCAACGTATCTTATTTTAGAATCTCAGGCATGTGGTTGAGCATGTTTTCTATAAATATTCCGTACCCGCGCGAGGGGTCGTTGATGAGAACGTGGGTTACGGCGCCGATGATCCGGCCGTTCTGGATTATGGGGCTGCCGGACATACCCTGGATTATACCGCCGGTCTTTTCGATGAGGGCGGGGTCTGTGATGGTGACTGTAAAGCACTTATTTGAATCTGAGCCGGTATTGATCGCTGAGATTTCAACCGTATATTTAGTAATTTCATTGGTGTCGAGCGTACACCAGATGTAGGCCGGGCCTTCTTTCACCTGGTATTTCGAGGCGGCGGGAAGCGCTTTTTCGGGAGCCGCTGCCGGTAGTTCGGTAAAAATGCCGAAGACGCCGAATTCAGTGTTGCCGATAAGTGTTCCGCACTTACCAGAGCTGAAATAACCTTTGACCTCGCCGGGATCGCCCGGAATTCCGCGTGTCAGGCCGCTGATAGTGACAGCAGTGACTATTCCGCGCTGCATTGGGATGAGGTCGCCGGTGTCGCTGTCGCAGATACCATGCCCAAGCCCGGCAAAAGCGTAGCCTGACGGGATAATGAATGTCACCGTACCGATGCCTGCGCCGCTGTCGCGCACCCAGATACCTGTTTTGTAACGCCCGTCGGCATCACTGTATACCGGCGTAAGCGTTATGGTATATTCAACCGAATTTCTCTGATAGGTTAGTGTGACGGGTTTACCGCCGCATTTTTCAATTGTAGCTGTGAGTTGTGCTGCGCAGGATAAATCTTCTCCGTTTATGGCGGTTATAACATCCTTGAGTCGCAGTCCTGCGGCGTACGCGGGATTGACGGCTCCCGCACCGTTGTCAATGTCGCAGAAGCCGACAACGAGTACTCCGTCGGTAAAGAACTTCACTCCGAACGGCATTCCGCCGGGATAGAGTTTAATCGAGTTGATGTTTTTTGAGACTGCTGACGCGTCTCCGTAATAAATTGAAGCTCCGAGAGCTTCGCCAAGACTGTCACCGGACCCGCCGGCGCTGACGCTGAAAACGCCGGTGAATGCCGAAATCAGTATTAGAAGTGCTGACGCGGCAGCAAAAAATTTCTTTAAATTAGTGTTCATGGGGAATCATCCTTCGTTCTGGGGATTTTGGGTTGCTTTGCCGAGCTTTCCGAAAACTTTAAAATGCGAGGATCTGTTTCGCTTTTTATATTCCGTTTCGGCTCTGATATTAATGTGCGTCAGCAGCGCGGCTTTGATGTCTGACAGTTTTATTTGCTTGAGGCAATTTTTAAACCGGACAAAGAAGAAAAATATGTTTATAGCCTTGACTGTGGGTCGTAATCGGGATATACTTAGTTTATAAACTAATAAAACGAGGCTCAGCCTATGAAAAGAACCAAGATAATACCTTGCAAGCCTTTGCTCCCCGAAGGAGTCAAGGAATCACCGCCGATGCTTATAAATGAAATTTCACAGTTATTTAAATTAAAAATGAAAGATAGCGAAATCGGTATTACGCAGGACAGCGCACGCCTTTTGATATTAAATCTTGCGAGGCAAGACGGAGTTACGCAGCTTGACCTTGTTAATGCTACACATCTAAAACCGCCGACAGTCAGCGTCACTCTGAAGAAACTTGCCGATCTCGGCTTTGTCACCCGTGCTAATGATAAAAACGATATGCGCACCGTAAGGGTATATCTTACTGATAAGGGGCGCGATTTCAACCGCGATTCGTTCAGACGACTCTCTGAGGCTGATAATATATTAATGAAGGGAATCACCGAAGACGAGTCACAGATATTGACTGCGCTGCTGACTAAGATGCGTGACAACCTTCTTGCACCTCAAAGCGGGGAAGAATAATGATTTTTTTATGAAAAAAAACGTAATAATAATATCGACCGCAGCAGCCCGATTCATGCGGAAAAATTTAATAAAAATAAATCAAATACCGGAACGGACTTCCGTACGTCCGTCCGTTTTTGCTCCTCTCATCCGATTTTATGAAACAGACAGCCGGAGTATCACAGAACAGCGTCTTCTTATGGCGGTTGTTATATGAGCGGAAAAAGAAATAATTCCGCCACAGTAATTAAGGCTTCGGAAGTTAAAAAGAAAAAAGCGGCACCGGGAGCCGCAGCCGAAGCTACATTCGGCAACAGGGAGGTTATTGACGCCGAAAAGCTACATTTCAAGCGCATTTGTAACGAATCAATAATAACAGAAAAAACGCGCTCTAGCATCGGCACATACAGCGAAAAAACGCTTCATTCAGTGCTGAAATTATTTATTTGTGATGATAAAAGTTGTCATGAAATAAAAATATATTCCGAAGCACCGGATAACTCCGGATCGCGCGAGTCGGGCTATATAGCCGACGTACTCACTGACTGCGATATTTACGAAATCCAGACAGGCGGATTTTATCCTTTACGTGACAAAATTAAATTTTATCTTGAAGAAACAAGCTATAACGTGAAAGTAGTATATCCTGTTGCCGCGCGAAAATGGGTGAGCTGGATTGATCCCGCCACAGGCGGGATCGGTAAGCGCAGCCCTTCGCCAAAGAAGGGAAGCGAGAAAGACGTCCTCCCCGAACTATTCTGGCTCATTCCGTATCTTAACAGCCGCCGGCTTACAGTACGTTTGATGCTTCTCGGCATCGAGGAGTTCCGAATGAAAAACGGCTGGGGCAACGATGGCAAGCGCGGGTCCGAGCGATACGAACGCATACCGACCGAGCTATATGGCATCCACGATTTCTCGACTCCGGCTGATTATATTGACTTGCTACCGGATACGCTACCCGCGGCTTTCACGGCCGGTGAGTTCGGAAAACTAATGAAATTAAAAGGTAAAAAGCTCTACGCCGTGCTCAAAGTTTTCTGTGCTGAGGGGCTTATAGCTCCAGACGGTATGTCCGGCAGGGCAGTAAGGTACATAAAAAAATAAAGCCTCCGGAAGTCCGGAGGCTTTATTCATAAGTGGGTTAAACAATATTAAGTATTTCTTTATTTAACTATGTAGTTGCTGATGGCCTTGATGAGTTTTTCGGCGTCTCCCGAATGAATGGTCAGGGTTATCGGCGAAAGCAGATCGAGGCTGAAAATACCGATGATGGATTTTGCATCGACGACATAGCGTCCCGAGGAGAGATCAAGATCGCCTTCGTAGCCGGTTGATATGCTGACGAAGTTCTGGACGTCGCGGATTGTGGAAAGCATGATTTTTACGGTTTTCATTGTGCATCCTCCTTAATTAGCCGATGTAAAGAATTATTACCCGCCGTCAAACGGCACCCGGCGAGCCGAGATAAAAGTTATAAATCTATTGTAACACCTTTTCCCGGATTTGTCAATATATTTGGCAGATTGCTTGACAAATAAAAACAAGCGTTCTATAATTGGAAATGAAGAACATTTATATTATAAATAACCGCTAACTTTTTGAAAGGAGCCTTTAATGACAGACAGACCGTGTATAAGTGAAGGAAGATACACCGAAGCCGGGCGCGCTTTCCGGCGTTTTGCCGCCTTTGGATTCGACCGGCGTAGCCTCGAGGTTTTTGAGGTTTACGAGGCGATACGCGGCTCCTGCCGCGATAAAGAGGCGGCGCTTGATATGCTCGCAGTTTATGACACTCTTCGCCTGCTCCGGGCCACCGGACAGCGTGACTGTGCAGACGCAGTGAAAGCTATTTACTTCACCGCATCCGGACGCCGTCCGCGGCGCAATGATATCACTTACCGCGTGCGCCGGCACGCTTATGAGCAGAACTTCGACGAAAGGACCGTTTATCGCCGGTTGTCAGCCGCAAAAGAGCTCTATATGCAATTAAGGTACGGGGGATAGACGCGGGGGAGAAACTTTTGAAAAAGTTTCTCCCCGGACCCCTCTCCAAAACTTTTAATCAATAGGTTAATTTTTTAGGATATCCCGTCAGCCGCCTTCCGGGCCCCACATCCCAACAGGCGACTGAGATGAAAAATATAGGCGGGTAAGACTTTATTTGAAAAGTTTCTTGCCAGGCTTCTTTTTTAAGAAGCCACGCAACTTCCATACCCTGCCTGCCTCAAATTATTTTACCTTCGGAACTTGAAAGAAGGTGCAATGTGTGGTAAAATTACATACAACACAATGAAGTTAAGTGGGAGGGGAGAGATATGCTGTATGTCTCGGCGGCATTCCTGTTTTTATTTCTGCCGCTCGCTCTCGGAGCATATATGTTTGCACCTGCGCGGTACCGTAAGTATGTATTGCTTTCGGCCGGCGTGCTTTTTTATATTTTTGCGAATCTCTCCACGCCGCTGGCAATCCCGGTTCTCGCAGCCGTTGCCCTTCTCACCTTTTTCGCTGGGAAAAAACTTGCGCGGACATGCAACAGAGCGGTATTTTATATAATCATAGGCATTGAAATTGCAGCTCTTATCGCGCTGCGCATAGTATACGAAGCGTCGGGCGGCTCCTTCGTTTTCCCGCTCGGTTCTGCGGTATACCTTCTTATGTCGGTTTCGTACCTTATTGATATACGCCGCGGCGACTGCGAGCCCGGCGGAATAGTAGATTCGCTTATTTATCTCACATATTTTCCGGTCATGGCAGCCGGACCGGTCATAAAATACAAGGATTTCAAAAAATATATCGGCAACGTCAGTTTCAACACGAACAATTTCGCAGACGGAGCCAGACTCTTTGCCATCGGATTCATCGAAGTCATCGCCATCTCGGCAGTAATGACTGCAACATACAGGAATATAATCGGCATAAGCAGCCACAGCCTCAACGCAGCTTTCGGGCTACTTGGTGCGATGCTTGTATATGCGGCGTCATTTTTCGCTATTGCCGGTTGGACAGACATGGGCACCGGAATCTCGCTTATGTTCGGGATTAACATTCCGCGCGACTGCGGCTTCGCTCCGGCAGCATATTCGCCATCAGGATATTTTAAGAAAATTTTTAAGGGATTTAACAACTGGGTTGACGATTACCTCACCGCACCATTAATTTCGGCGCTTGGGAATAAGGAAAAACTCGCTTCGCTGCTAAGTACTGCGATTCCGGTTCTGGCCGTTTCGCTCTTTATCAAGACGACGTATGCGATGCTTGCTTCTACCCTTATCGCCTCCGCCATAGTGGCGTTGTTCAGCATAACAAAAGCCGATAAGATGCTGAAAGAAAAAGTATATATGCGCCCCTTCGGGTGGCTCATCACCACAGTTCTTATGATATTTTTCTGGACTGCAGTCACTGTAAACAGTCCTTACAGCCTTTTTGAATTTTTCCGGGAACTCAGCTTCACGGCAGTGGACTTTAAAATTTATTATGTCAGCCTCGCCCGGTCAGGCAGTAAACTAATCTCGGTCACAGCGGCTGCGCTGTTAGTTCTTGTTCCGTTCTCATATTATGACGAAGCTATAACCCGAAAGGTTCCGAAAAAGATTATTCCCCCGGTTGACGCTATTTTAATGCTTCTGCTTCTTTCGGCGTTTGTTTTTACTGCTCTGTTTTTTATGCCGCAGTACCCATACTACGCGTCGCACGCTTTTGATTATCTGGTATTCTAAAAAAGGAGGGGGACATCATGTACAAGTCAAAACCGGTAAACGTTGTCTGCGCAGCGCTCTTTATCGGAATTCTCCTTTCCTGCGCCTTCTACTTCGGTATAACAGCTTTACTGGACACAGAGGAAAAGACCGGTGGAACCTCGGAGGAATACGGTATTTCCTTTATGGATTTCTCGGACGCTTTTTATGACAGCGAAAACCTCTCGACTTTTGTCGGCCGGTGCGAATATCTGATTTTCAAGAGCGTCGGCAGCAACGATATAATTCTCGGAGACAAGGATTTTCTCTTCGGAGCCGGAACCACAGAAGCCGGTTATAATTATCTTGAGGACTACCTCGGCATCGGCCAGTTCACCGGAATTGAGCTCATACTGCTACAGAACTACATAAAACTCCGCCAGCTGTCCTACAAGAACCAGGGTGCAGAATACCTGCTTGTGGTGATCCCAAATTCTCAGACGGTTTATAGCGAATATATGCCGTCATATATAGGCCCGATAAGCGGCAGCACACGCCTGTCCCAGCTTACGGCCTATCTGAACGACGTGGGCTGCAATTACTTTTACAACGCCACAGACGCGCTGATCGCCGCCAAAACACAAGCCAAAACACAATACGACATCGACCAGCTCTACAACAACACCGAGAACTCGCTCAACTCTCTCGGGGAGTGGTACATTTATTCGGCGGTCTGCGATAAACTGAACGAACTTTATAAAATTAACGGCGACCGCGTTGGCATAGATGCCCTTAAGCTATACAGGAACTTTACCGAGGGCAAGGAACTGGCGAAGTCGGCGGGGCTTTCTGAAATAATCAAAAACCAGACAATCTCGCTTTCCGACAGCACAAAAATCAGATATACTAGCGACGACTTATATGGCAGAATGGTTAAAACAATTATCAATAGCAACGGCGGCAGTCCAAAAGTTCTGCTTGAATTTACCGACGAGTGGGACAGAACTCAGCTTATGCCATATTTTTCAAATACCTTCAACGAGGTTGCATATAAGCCTAACCATCAGTTTTCAAGCCTTGTGGTGGACGGTGTCAATCCCGACGTAGTGGTTCAGTTCATTCATGAATATGAGCTTTATGATATTGCTGATCCTGATCTTTCACAAACCTATTCCGCCGGCAAAAACATTGAGATCAAGCAGGATGAGACTGCAGAGCCGATAATAGTCGCTCAGTGCCAGACCGGCAGCACAACTGTCTGCATCTCGGGTCAAACCGAATCCGGCGCGCTTATAACAGTATCCGGTGACAACATAAAAACGGTAAGCCAAAGCGCGATAGGGTCGCTCTTCTTCATAGAAGTAGATCTCGGAAATACAATGACAACGACGGTAAATTTAACAGCAAAAGTGAATGGAAAAGCAGAAAGTAAAACGGTGCCCCTGACCATCCGCCGCAACGATACTGTCAAAGACCTGACGGTTGCCGTCGGCAGCAATTCGCAGCTTTACTCAAACGATTACTCAGGTCTCGAGTTACTCACCGACAAAGAGGCTGAAGCGGTGCGCACATCAATGGCCGAAAAAATTGCAAATACAAGAAAGCTCTCCGGCAAGAATACCGAATTTATATATGTGATAGTTCCCGATAAACTGGCGGTGCTGAGTGAGGACGCTCCGGCGTCGCTGACTTCACTGGCTGAAACCATTGAAACATTCAAAAAAAAGGTAAACAGTGTTCTTACCAGCGCCGGTATGACGGTGCTTGATCTGACCCAGGAAATGATAGATCATAAAGTTTTAGGTCAGCTCTATTACCAGACCGACACGCTCTGGACCGATATCGGTGCTTACGTTGGTTATTTTACACTGATGGATCAAGCAATCAAAGTGAAACCCCACACCCTTAACGAATTCAAACCAAACGCGGAAGAAGACATCGGAGGAGAACTGGTTACACGTCTTGGCCTTGACAATATAATAATCAGTGAAAGGTTAGAGACGTTAAGACCCGATTTTGCACCATCCTATCATTCGGAACAGAGCGATATATATTTTGATATAAGAAAAGCTTATATAACTTACAATAATAAAAGCGATCTTCCGGTGGCGATAGTCATGCGAGACGAATACGGAACCTCTATACTTGGCAACATGGCCGAACATTTCTCAAAGATGGCAGTACAAAGCGAGGGAATGTTCACCTTCAGCGACGATCTGATAACAATGCTACAGCCCGATTATGTCATTATAATCCGCTGTAACGGGGAGTTGTCATAAGAGGTTCCTTAACAGTAAGCCGCCCCTGAACCATAATGGTTCAGAGGCGGCTTACTGTTATTTGGCGGTATTGACGGATATTTATATGATATTAACAAAAATGAGTCAGGTAGTTGACGCGGAAGTCATACAATGATATCATATATCAGGTTAATTATATATGAAGGAGAAGTTAATGAAAAAAATATTTACAGTATTTTTGCTCATCATTGCAACACTATTTACCTCATGCGGCCCGGCAGATATTATCACAGAGGGTACGACCGCAGGTGACAACGGTACGACGTCCCCTGTCATCACAGGAAATCAGGATATTGAAACCGCCAGGGAAACCACTTCAACTTCAAATTCAACTGAGCAAGAAGATATGAATTCAAAAATACCTGAAACATTAAAGATTCTCGCGATAGGCAACAGTTTCAGCACCGATGGGATGCAGTATCTCTGGGACATCGCCAAGAGCGCAGGAGTAAAGGAAATAGTACTCGGAAACCTTTATATCGGCGGCTGCAGCCTTGCCACACACCTCTCACATGCAAAAGTCGGAGATTCAGCCTATACATACTATAAGAATACAAACGGTTCATGGGTTGCCAATAAGGATAAGACACTTCTATATGGCCTTACAGATGAGAAGTGGGACTATATATCAATGCAGCAGTCCAGCCCTCTGAGCGGTATCGAGTCATCATACGGAAGTATCCTGACACAGCTTCTTGAATACGTCAAAGCAAATAAAACCAATCCCGATGCTAAACTTATCTGGCATATGACATGGGCTTACCAGTCTGACAGCACACATTCGGCCTTCCCGGATTACGGTAAAAACCAGATGACTATGTACAACGAAATAATATCCGCGGTTAAGAACTGCATCATTCCGGTATCTGATTTCAATATCATAATACCCACCGGGACTGCGATACAGAATGCCCGCACCAGTTTTACGGGAGATAAACTCACCCGCGACGGCTACCACTTGAATTACAACCTCGGCCGCTATATTGCCGGCCTTGCTTGGTTTGCCGCGATAACAGGCGCTCCGGTTGACGGTATTACTTATAACCCCGCGTCAAATGAAATTACCGCCGAGGTCATGGCTATGGCCAAGGAGTCTGTAACAAACGCAGTTAAAAAGCCATATGAGATAACAGAGTCGGCTTACAAGACCGGCACCTGGGCTATTGGGTCTGTGAGAAACTCCGACCCTGTTGTACCGGCTGACTGCTTTGAGGCTGATATGGCACTGGCCGCAGGCGTCGGCGTTGATCTGAACAAATATGTACTGTTCCAATATGAATATCTTGAAAACAGCTACTGGTACTGCACCAAGGGCACCGATATCACAGTTCCGGCCAGCAGCGGCAGCACATATCATCAAAACATCTGCTCAGCAAAAATTTATTCAAAGACAGAAATTCCGGAGAACTCAATTATTATATGCGACGCCGGATGGCAGTTCAGGGCAGAGCTCTGGGAGTCGCTGAACGCCGCAGCCAAAACAAGGCCTGAGATGTCGACTGCGAATATAACGCTGATGAATGCTACGTTCTGGGGAAGCAATAATTATTTTGCTTTCAATATCGCGGCAAGCCCCAAGGCCGATATATCGCTTTATTATGCCGCAGCGGCGACACATATAAGGATTTATATACCGAAGGCATAACGAATAGTTAAGACTTCTCCAGGTGGAGAAGGTGCCTCTTTATGCACGAAGGATAAGGTGTTTACCTGTCCGGCGTTATTGAATCTTGGATGCGAAGGATGCGTTGGGACTCTCTTGATTCGTGTCAAGAGAGTCCCCCAGAGAAACACGCGGAGAGGAACCCATGGTTCCTCTCTGGACTCCTCCTTTTGGCTCACAGAAGACATGAGTGTACCGGCTCGGCAAAGTGTACGCCGGCGGGAATTATTACACTTACACTTAATTATATCTTTACATGCTGTATAATGCCTTATATTAATGCGTTAGTACAGCTGGCCTTCGCGTAATTTTACGCTCCGGCGTGAAGCTCTGCGGATTAGGTGCAAAGTTTTGCTTTTTGTTCTCTCGCATCTCCGCGTCCCGGCTGGTGCAGTAGGGATGTGGGGCCCAACTGCACCAGCCGCAGTTCTTTAACATTTGTCTGATTTTGCCGATCTTTTAAACTTTTTAAAAGTTCTCGCCAGGCCTCTTTCAAGAGGCCGCGTACCTCCGTATCTCCGTCAATAGAACGCCCCCGGGCTGTTTCCAGCCCGGGGGCGATTTTTATGTGGCAGGGAGGTATTAATACATGCCGCCCATGCCGCCGCCCATACCGCCGCCAGCGGGTGCTGCGGGAGCGGGTTCTTTGATGTCGGCGACGACAGCTTCGGTGGTGAGGATGATGCTTGCGATAGAAGCTGCGTTCTGGAGTGCGGAACGTGTGACCTTGGTCGGGTCGACGATGCCGGCCGAAACCATGTCGCAGTAAACTTCGTTGTAAGCGTCGAAGCCGTAGCCGATCTTGCCGCTGTTCATGATTTTATCGATCACGACGCCGCCGTCAAATCCAGCGTTGATAGCAATCTGGCGTGTGGGCTCCTCAAGAGCCTTGATGACGATCTTAACACCGGTCTTCTCGTCGCCGTCGACTGTCTTAATGAGCTTCTTGACTTCGTTGATAATGTTGAGGTATGCTGTTCCGCCGCCGGGAACGATGCCTTCCTGAACGGCAGCGCGGGTTGCGTTGAGAGCGTCCTCAATACGGAGTTTCTTTTCCTTCATCTCGGCCTCGGTTGCGGCGCCGACCTTAATTACGGCAACACCGCCCGAAAGCTTGGCAAGGCGCTCCTGGAGCTTCTCGCGGTCGAAATCGGAGGTTGTGACTTCGATTGCAGCCTTAATCTGGCTGATTCTCGCCTTGATGTCAGCGGGGTCACCTGCACCGCCGACAATAATGGTATTTTCCTTGTTGACTTTGATCTGTCTTGCGTGGCCGAGCTGCTCCATTTTGGTTTCCTTGAGCTCAAGGCCTATCTCGGAGGAAATAACCTCGCCGCCCGTGAGAGTGGCGATATCACGCAGCATTTCCTTGCGGCGGTCGCCGAAGCCCGGAGCCTTGACGGCAACGCAGACGAAGGTTCCACGCAGCTTGTTGAGTACGAGAGTTGTCAGTGCTTCGCCCTCAACGTCCTCAGCGATGATCAGCAGCTTTTTGCCTGACTGAACAATCTGCTCGAGCAGGGGAAGAATTTCCTGAACGTTGGATATCTTTTTATCAGTAATGAGAATAAGTGCGTCGTCGATGACGGCTTCCATCTTATCCATATCAGTTGCCATGTAGGGGGACAGGTATCCGCGGTCGAACTGCATGCCCTCGACAACCTCGGAGTAGGTGTCGGCCGACTTGGATTCCTCGACGGTGATAACGCCGTCGCTTGTAACCTTATCCATAGCATCGGCAATCAGCTGGCCGATGACTTCGTCGGAAGACGAAATGGTGCCGACGCGGGCGATATCCTCAGAGCCGTTGACCGGCTTCGAGTTGGCGATAAGGCACTCGACAGCACGGTCAACCGCCTTCTTTATGCCTTTGCGGATGACCATCGGATTTGCACCGGCAGTTACGTTCTTCATGCCCTCGCGGACAAATGCCTGTGCAAGCAGAGTTGCAGTGGTTGTGCCGTCGCCGGCTGCATCATTTGTCTTGGTTGCGACTTCCTTGATGAGCTGAGCGCCCATGTTCTCGGTTGCATCCTCAAGCTCGATCTCTTTGGCGATGGTAACACCGTCATTGATGATCAGCGGGGAGCCGTATTTCTTGTCAAGAACAACGTTTCTGCCCTTCGGGCCCAGGGTGATCTTGACTGTATCAGCAAGCTTGTCGACGCCGCGTACGAGGGCGTTTCTTGCTTCAATTCCGTAAAGTAATTCCTTTGCCATTGTTATTAAGTCCTCCTGAATTTAATTTCTTGTTTGATCGTTTTACTCGACTACAGCCAGAATGTCGCTCTGACGTACGATGTTGTACTCGACGCCGTCAGCCTTGACTTCGGTGCCCGAGTATTTGGAAGTGATAACCTTGTCGCCGACTTTAACGGTCATCTTGACTTCCTTGCCGTCAACAAGACCGCCGGGACCCACCGCGATGACTTCAGCAATCTGCGGTTTTTCCTGTGCCGATGCGGTCAGGATGATACCTGTTTTGGTTTTTTCCTCTGCCTCGACGAGCTTAACAACAACTCTGTCTGCAAGCGGTTTAATTTTCATTTTACTGTTCCTCCTTAAAAGTATATCCGTATTTTTAGGATCAGATTAATTGCGCTGGCACTCAAAAAGCCGGAGTGCTAACAGCTGTGCTTATTTTAATACCAGATTGCGGAAAAATCAATACAAAAACCATAATATTCACAAATTGTTAACAAATATTCTTCATCATTCCCCCGGTGTCTGCTAAGAAACGATAGAAGATGCTAAAAACCCACCGGTGTTAAATTCTTGAGAAATGAGCACACATCCGGAAGCTCATTTCCTTCACGGCTGTTTTCTTTTTGCCCTGTTGCTTTAACATAATGATTATTATATCCATATATTACTTTTACCACACACTATAAGAAAAACGCTTACATAAAAACGGAGGAATGCTTAAGAAATGTACCTGTAAGCATTCCATCAATTTTGACTCAACTCTTAACCATTCTCAAAAGTTCAGCTTCGTCGATAACAGGAACCCCGAGCGACTGGGCTTTGGTCAGCTTAGACCCAGCGGCGTCTCCCGCAACGACATATGATGTTTTTTTCGACACAGAGCCCGCACATTTTCCGCCGCGGGCTTTTATTTTTTCCTCGGCTTCATCGCGTGTCATGGTCGGCAATGTTCCGGTCAGCACGAAAGTGAGCCCGGCAAATTTGTCGTCGGTCGCCTTCTTCGTGCTCCCGGTGAGCAACCCCGCACCGATCAAACGATGGCACAGCTCAATATTCTGCGGGTGCGAAAAGAAATTCACCACACTTTCGGCGGTGATTTCACCGAAGTCCTCAATGGTCAACAGTTCCTCACGCGCTGCTTTCATACAGGCCTCAAGAGTCCCGAACTTCGCGGCCAGCGCTGCGGCAGCGACCTCGCCTATATTTCGTATTCCGAGAGCGTAAACAAGCCGCTCGAGCCCGGCTGATTTTGAACGTTCAATCGCCTCGGTCAGTTTCCTTGCGGATTTTTCCCCCATCCGGTCAAGCTCCGAAAGCTGCTCGGGGTAGAGATTATACAGGTCGGAAGCGTCGCGTATAAGGTTGTTCTGAAGTAGCAGTTCGACTATCTGGGGACCGAGTCCCTCAATGTTCATGGCGTCCTTTGAGGCGAAATGTTCGATTGAACGCGATAGCTGCGCCGGGCAGGCTGAGTTTGTGCAGCGGGCTGCCGCGGCCTCGTCGGCGTCGTAAAATACCGGCTCGCCGCAGGAAGGGCAGCGTTCCGGCATGACGAACTCACGTTCGGAACCGTTACGCCTGCCGGGATTAGCAGATACAACTTCAGGTATTATGTCTCCGGCTTTCTGCACTGTTACAATGTCGCCGATCATGATGCCCCGCGCCCGGATATAGTCGAGATTGTGCAGCGTTGCGCGTGACACTGTCGTTCCGGCAAGCCTTACAGGTTCAAGCACTGCGGCGGGAGTTATCGCTCCCGTACGCCCGACCGCAACAGCGATATCCAGCAGTTTTGTTTCCTTACGCTCGGGCGGAAATTTGTAGGCGGCAGCCCAGCGTGGGGTGTTCGTCCCCTCACCGAGTTTAACACGTCCTTCGAGCTGGTCCAGCTTGACAACCACCCCGTCGATGTCATAGGGGAGGGAATCGCGCAGTGAACCAATATATTTAATATGATTTATTATTTCGTCAATTTTTCTGACCAGTGTCCGCTCACCTAGCACATGGAATCCGAGTTCGGCAAGCCGCTCAAGCGTCTCGGTGTGCGATCCTGGTGCGCGTTGGTCGGCATACAGGCTGCCGCTCTGGAAGTTAAAGACAAAAATATCGAGCCGGCGCGAAGCTGTGATTTTCGGGTCGAGCTGGCGTAGTGACCCCGCAGCGGCGTTGCGTGGGTTTGCCATCAGGGTTTCTCCGGCCGCCTCGCGTGCCATGTTTATCTTTTCAAACACCACCCGTGGCATATAAACCTCGCCGCGCACTGTCAGCGTCAATGGCTCGGGCAGTGTGAGGGGGATTGTGTGGATGGTTTTGATATTCTGCGTTACGTTCTCGCCGGTTACCCCATCGCCGCGCGTCGCTCCGGTGACGAGTATGCCGTTCTCATAAATCAGCGATACCGAAAGCCCATCGATCTTAGGCTCAACAGACCAGATAGCGTCCGGGTATTCTGAGGCGGCTTTTTTAACGAAATCAGTGAGTTCCTCAAAAGAAAAAACGTCGGACAGAGAATCCATGCGTACACGGTGTACCACTTTCTCAAACTTATCAAGCGGTGCGCCGCCCACTCGCTGTGTCGGCGACGAGGGGTCTCTTAATTCGGGATGCTCTGCTTCAAGGCGGAGGAGCTCGGCGTAAAACATGTCGTATTCGTAGTCTGATATTTCGGGTTCGTCGAGTACATAATATTTTTTTGCGTGGTAAGCGACTATGCGGCGCAACTCACCGAGCTTCTTTTTTACATCATCCATAGCTACCCCATGTCGGAATTTTAGCGGAAAACCTATTTTCCACCGAGATTTATGATGGCGTGATATTACAATAATTATACCATAAAATGCGTTCTCAGTCAATTGTGAGAAATGAAGAAAAGCGGTGCAGCCCGCGACAAAATTGAGCATAATATACAAAATTGTGACAGTCATCTGAAAATTTATATTTGACACTTTACAAAGCAGAAGTGCGATGATATAATAATAATGACGAACCGGAAACAGAGTCTCCGGGGGTAAATACAGCAAGGAGGCACGGAAAATGAAAATTACAGTAGTCGGCAGACAAATGACAGTCGATGAAAAGCTCAAGTCCTTAGTGGCCAAGAAGCTGTCACGTTTAGACAAGTATTTCTTAAATGAGGGCGATGCTACAGTTACATTCAGCAGAAAGCGCGGAAAGGAAAATCTCGAACTCACAATAAACGCCGCGAACACACTTTTTCGCAGCGAAATCGACGACGACACCTTCCAGAGCGCACTTGACCGTTCAATCGACGCGATTGAGCGCCAGATCCGCAAAAATAAAACCCGCCTATCTAAGAGACTGCGCGAAGGAGTGTTTGATCAGCCGGTCTATACCGTAACCGAGCCGGGGGAAGAGGAGGATCCCGAATTTATCATAAGGACCAAGAGCTTCCAGCTGAAGCCCATGTCGAAGGAAGAAGCAATACTCCAGATGAACCTTCTCGGTCACCAGTTTTTCGTGTTTGAGGATCAGGACACTGGCGAGATCTGCGTGGTATACGCCAGAAAAGACGGAGCCTACGGACTCATAGTACCGGAAAGATAATTAATAAATTATAATGAGGAATAAATATTAAAGAACATATAAATGAATAAACTTACAGGGCTGCGCTAAGCGCAGCCCACTGCTTTTAGACATAAGGGTTACGGTCGCTTTTCGGAGAAAAGTTACGCAAAATCATTCAAGCAATTTAAACAATAAATCCGTTGTGATCAATAAATATAGAGTGTT
>JAEAME010000349.1_pt1 | contig 50400 bp, 32 predicted proteins | sample 8958731 | NCBI WGS metagenome assembly JAEAME01 (sample SAMN16933194, study PRJNA681113) | bioreactor sludge metagenome | isolation source: anerobic bioreactor sludge (Control) | place: India:Bengaluru | collected 2018-10-24
AGAAAAACAAACTAAAAACACCCGATTCCTGCCCTAAGATTGGGGTACATTATACAATTCATTGGTTTTATGAAATGTAAAAGCATTTATTCATTTATTTTCAAAGGTCTGCAAGTTAGCATAATTAAGATTTTTTTGATATTTACTTTGGTGCTGTTATTCTCTAAACCTTGTTTAGCTCAGGTTTCTTTTGGAATTCAAAATCAAATAAACTTAAGCTTCTCCGGACAAAATACCCATTGGATTAATGCCTCCATCTCATTAAGATCAAATATTCAAGTTTTTAAAAATGTTTCACTTGATCTTTTATTAGGCTATGCACCTGAGATTTATACTGATTTACCGTGGAAAGATGAGTATAATAACCAATTATATGATAAGTATGTTGTTCAACTGATTCAAGGAGACGCTCAAATATCCTATACATTTTTCCGCAGCAGGACAGGAATTTCTGTTTATTGTCTTGTTGGATCATTATTCGCAATAAATGTTTATCAAAAATCAATCAATACATTTCCTCCAACCAACACATCAATAAACGGAGAAATAAGTTTAAATAATATTTATCTGAACTTAGGACTAGGAGCAGCTTATCGATACAGGCAGTTCTCGATTCTCTTAGAACCTGTTTATTATTATCCATTATTGTATAATGCTATTTTTACAAACCGGGTAGGGATCAATTTTGGAGTTTTATATTGTTTTGGAAGCACCCACTCTCTTCAGAAAGGTTCAGCCTCGCATTAAATCTTGTTGACAAGATTATGTTTTTCCAGTTGCTGAAATTATTTAACAACAATGCGGATTCGGGGGAATGGAAAAAGGGGAGGAAATTAATTTTGGTGACAGATCCTGGAGGGTGATCCAGACAGGATTCGAACCTGTGACCCACAGCTTAGAAGGCTGTTGCTCTATCCACTGAGCTACTGGACCGTAAACAGCCGGCAAAAGTAACAAATATTAAGTTTTTAACAAAGCGTTCCCCTTTGCCGGGAAATCTTATTTTTGCTCTCTGTTTTATTTAAATCTTTGAGTTAATGCGCATAGACAGGGAAAATTCCATCGGCTTGGTCATCGATCTTCAGGAAAAGGTACTTCCTGTCATTCATGAACAGGAAAAGTTACTTAAGAACATGCTTATCCTGATCCGGGGATTGCAGGTTCTGGAGATCCCGGTTCTGATCACGGAACAGTATGTGAAGGGACTCGGTTCAACGGTTCAAGCTGTCGCATCGATCCTTAAAGGGATTGAACGGATCGAGAAACACTCGTTCAGTTGTTGTGATGAACCGAAGCTGATGCTGCAGCTTGCCTCGTCGGGAAAGGAAAATGTGATCATTTCGGGGATTGAAAGTCATGTTTGCGTACTTCAGACCGTGACGGACCTTCTGAAGAATGGTTTTCGCCCCATTGTCGTTGAAGACTGCGTTTCTTCCAGGAAAGAGAGTGATAAACGGACAGCAATTCAAAGGATGCAGAAGGAAGGAGCCATCATTACGACGTATGAGTCGATCCTTTTCGAACTGTTAAGATACTCGGGAACGGAAGAATTCAAAGCGATATCCAAGCTGGTAAAATGATCAGAAAAACAGGGTACGATCCGGACAACCGGAGATGAACTTATGACCCTGAACCTTGAACTATGAACCTTGACAATGGCCGGTGATGAAAATATAAATGGCGACCACCCCGAACTGGAAAGCGGCGAACTTCAGGCTGCGATCCATTTGTCGGATATGTACCAGGACTGGTTTCTGGACTATGCTTCGTATGTGATCCTGGAGAGAGCGGTCCCGGAGATGCTGGACGGATTGAAACCTGTTCAACGGCGTATCCTGCATTCGATGAAAGACCTGGATGACGGCCGTTACAACAAGGTTGCCAATATTATCGGCCATACGATGAAATACCATCCGCATGGGGATGCTTCTATCGGGGATGCGCTGGTTCAGCTCGGACAGAAAGATCTATTGCTTGACACCCAGGGGAATTGGGGAAACATACTTACGGGCGACAGCGCTGCTGCGCCAAGGTACATTGAGGCCCGGTTATCGAAATTTGCCCTGGATGTGTTATTCAATACAAAAACCACCACCTGGAAAGCCTCCTATGATGGGAGAAGCAAGGAACCCGTTACCCTTCCGGCCAAATTTCCCATACTCCTGGCTCAGGGGGCGGAAGGAATAGCGGTGGGGCTTGCCTCCAAGATCCTGTCGCACAATTTCAATGAACTGATCGATGCTTCCATCAAAGTGCTTCAGGATAAGGAATTCGAGCTCTTCCCGGATTTTATGACCGGCGGGATGGCCGATGTATCGAAATATAATGACGGACTCCGGGGCGGCAGGGTGCGGATCAGGGCAAAGATCACCCAGGCCGATAAAAAAATGCTGGTTATCACCGAGATCCCTTTTGGTACCACCACGGGTTCTATCATTGACTCGATCCTTTCGGCGAACGATAAGGGGAAAATCAAGATCCGGAAGATTGACGACAATACCGCGGAGAATGTGGAAATACTGATACACCTTGCTCCGGGCGTTTCTCCCGATACGACCATCGATGCCCTCTATGCTTTTACCGAGTGTGAAGTCTCGATCTCTCCCAATTCCTGTGTGATAGAAAACGGGAAGCCGCGTTTTACGGGTGTTTCAGAGATCCTGAAGATCAATACCAGTCAGACGGTAAGGATACTCCGGATGGAGCTCGAAATTCGTCTGGATGAGTTGAGCAGCCAGCTTCACTATGCCTCTCTCGAAAAGATCTTCATCGAAAATGAGCTGTATGAGGGGATAAAGAAATGCAAGTCGAACGAAGAGATCGATAATGCGATCCGCAAAGGACTGAAGCCGTTCCTGAAACTGCTTATCCGGCCACTGACCGATGATGATATTGTAAGGCTGCGAAAGATCCCGATTGAACGTATCTCCAAATTCAATTCCGATAAAGCGGATGATGTCATTCACGGGATCCATCTTGAAATGGAGGAAGTTCAGAACCATCTCGATCATCTGATCGATTTCGCGATTGAATATTACCGGCAGATAAAGAAGAAATACGGGAAGGGGAGGGAACGACGGACGGAGCTCCGCAACTTTGATACGATTGAAGCCGTGAAGGTTGCTATTGCCAATGAAAAATTATATGTGAACCGTGTGGAGGGATTTGCCGGGACCGGACTGAAGAAAGATGAATTTGTATGCGAATGTTCCGATATCGATGATATTATTGCCTTCCGGGAAGACGGAACCTTTATAGTCACCAAAGTTGCCGATAAGGTTTTCATCGGCCAGAACATCATTCACATCGGAGTTTACATGAAGAACGACTCCAGGACTGTTTACAACATGATTTACCGCGACGGGAAAAACGGGAAAATCATGGTAAAGCGGTTCAGTGTCCTTGGGATCACACGCGATAAGGAATATATCATGACCAAAGGCACCCCCGGTTCAAAGGTTCTTTATTTTACGGCAAACCCGAATGGCGAAGCTGAGGTGATACGGATTGAGCTCAAGCCCAAACCGCGGCTCAAGAAGACATCCTTCGACTTTAATTTTGCCGAACTTGCCATTAAAGGAAGGAATTCCATAGGAAATACCCTGACGAAATACGCGGTCAGGAAGATTGAACAGCGCCAGGAAGGAGTGTCGACCCTTGGTTCGCTGAATATATGGTATGATGAAACGGTACAGCGGCTTAATACCGATGGAAGAGGGATTCTTCTGGGAGCGTTTTCAGGAACCGACAAGATCATTACCCTGATGCAGTCGGGAAATTACCGTTTATCCTCATTCGATCTTACCACCCACTTTGACGAAGATATGATCCGGATTGAAAAATACGAACCGGAAAGAGTCTATTCGGTTGTTTACCTGGAGCATAAGACAAAGAGTTATTATCTGAAACGGTTCAAGGCCGAACCGACCGATAAAAAGGTTTCCTTCACCGAAGAGCCCGATAGAATGATATTGATCACCGATGCATTGAATCCGGAAGTGGAAATATCGTTCGACATGAAACTGAAGAGCAAGGGCGCTGAAAAGGAACGGGTAGCAGTAAAAGATTTTATCGGGGTAAAAAGTTTCAAAGCCAAAGGGAAAAGATTGACCTCCCATCCCGTTAAAAAAGTCAGTTGGATAGAGCCGGAGGAGGGAGAGACCATTGAACCATTGGCAAATGTGACGGATGAATCGCCAGGGATACCGGAAAAGAAAAAACAGGAGCCGGAAATAACGATGACCGGGAAGGGATTGCCGGAAAATGGGAAAAGGAAGAATAAAAAAAATGCTGAACCCCAGGGGCCTAAGGTAAAAATTATAGGTTCTGAAATCATTCCGCCGGATGAAGCCGGCGGCGAGCCCGGAGAAACGGATGAGTTACAGTTGGAACTTCCTCTGTGATCAGGAATGCATCAGGAATGATTTGATTGATAAACGTATTTAACAAAACAGATTCGGAAAAGGATGGATAAAGAAGTTTTAAAAATATCGGACGACGTCAGTTGGATCGGGGTCCTGGACCGCGATATCGTGACCTTTGATATTGTCATGGAAACGAAATACGGAACTACCTATAATTCGTATTTTATCAATGCTGAGAAAAAGACGATCGTTGAAACGGTAAAAGAAAAGTTCTGGGATACCTATCTGGAAAAGATCCGGAAGGTTGTTGATCCTTCGGAAATAGAATATATCATTGTTGATCATACCGAACCAGATCATTCGGGCTGCGTGGCAAAACTGATGCAACTTGCGCCAAAAGCGAAGGTGGTTGGCAGCGGGAATGCAATACGGTATTTACACGATCTGACCGGTTTTGATTTTCCCCATCAGATAGTCAAGGATGGAGATGTTCTTGATCTTGGGAATAAGAAGCTCCGGTTTATCAGCGCTCCGAATCTTCACTGGCCGGATACCATTATGACTTACCTGGAGGAAGATAAACTCCTTTTTACCTGTGATATTTTTGGTGAACATTTTTGTCATGAAGGTATATTTGATGATCTGATGCCCGATCTGGGCGACGCGTTCCGCTATTATTTCGATGTGATCCTGAAACCTTTCAGCAAATTCATGCTGCAGGCAATTGAAAAGATCGGTCCGCTTGAAATTCAGGCCATCTGCACGGGTCATGGCGCCATTTTAAGGAAAAACCTGAAAAAATATGTTCAGTTATCAAAGCAGTATGCGGAAGAGGCTCTCCAAAAGCCGATCCGGAACCGGGTACTTCTCGCTTATGTTTCGGCCTATCATAATACCGGCGCCATTGCCGCTTTAGTTGCCGAAGGGATCAGGCAGGCAGGAGATATTGATGTTGACCTTTGCGATATTGAAAAGATGGAATTACCGGTACTTGAATCCAAGATCATCGATGCTTCAGCCATTGTGCTGGGAAGTCCGACTTTTAACCAGAATATTTTATTACCAGTTTACAAGGTGTTTGCGCTGATCAATCCCATCCGCGACCGGAATAAACCGGCCACGGCTTTCGGTTCTTATGGCTGGAGCGGCGAAGGAGTTAAAATTATGATCACTGCGTTGCAAAATCTGAAGTTACAGGTTTCTGATGAAGGGCTGATGGTTAAATTCGCTCCGCATCAGGAAGAGAGACAACGTTGCATAGCATTTGGAAAGGAATTCGGAAGAAAATTTTTAGCAAAAGGGAAGCCGGGATAATATTTTCCTGCTTTTACAGTTTAATCCTGTTATGGAATCGTTTGTGGTGATGGTTGCAAGAAATCTTAATTTTTTAATTATTATTCCACTTATTGCCTTATTTCTTTCCTCTTGTTTACCCGAACGAAAGATCGCCAATGCCCTTATCCAGAGTCCTCCGAACATCGATCTGGTTGTGTATGCGCCCGGGATGGTTTTCAAATATAATCATAAAGGGGAGGAGATCGAGGGATTTGATTCCTTATCCGAAGAACAACAGGATTCCGCTTTATGGGTGCAAAGCCGTTATATTCAGTATCTGAGTGATTCAACTATTCTGGAGAATTACGTGAACAGTTTCATTACCGAGCTCAGGCAACTTGGTTTCAATGTCTATCTCGATAATCCGTCCGATTCAACTTTAGCCGGGAAGCCTCAGTCGTATGTCTGGAATATTTCGCAGATCCAGTTGGATGAGTACAATTACATGCTGGAGGATGAAGAGCCGTTTGAGGATACGATTTACTATAAAAGGGTCGATTTGAATGCCGTTGATTTCAGTTGTTGGTTTGAGCTTAATAAGATCAATACAGAGAAAGCTCATAAAATTACTTTATATACCTCTGCAACGGCTTATGATGATTTTGAGGGTGAGTTTTATTATGATCCATGGTTGATGAATATGAAATACAAGTACCGGATTGATACCATGCAGGTTAAGGATGTCATTAACATAGCTGCTTACCTTGGGAGGAAACATGCCGGTTATTTATACGATTATTTTTTAAACCAGGTCATATCGGCACGAATGCCGGAGAATGAAATGATCTATTATTATTATCATTATAACCGTTTTAGTAAGACAGTTGCACCTACCGATGATGAAGGTTTTGAGATTCTGAAGTCAGAATAGAACCGGATTTTCACAGAATATTTCTTGCATAGGGAGTCACGGATTGACTGGTAAAGTCGCCTTTGAGGTATTTAAAATATCCGGCAACGGCGATCATGGAAGCGTTGTCGGTTGTATATCCGGGAGGCGGGATAAAGATGTTCCATCCCCAGCGTTTCTGAGCCTTTTCGATGGATTTTCTGAGAAATGAGTTGGCAGAGACTCCGCCAGCAATGGCAATCTCGCAGATCCCTGTTGCATCGGATGCCATCTTTAGTTTAGACATCAGGATATCGATGATCGTCGACTGGATGGAAGCACACAGATCGGGTTTGTTTTTTTCGATGAAATCGGGGTCTTCTTTCAGCCGGTCGCGGAGAAAATAAAGAATGGAGGTCTTTAGTCCGCTGAAGCTGAAATCCAATCCGGGTATGTTTGGTTTTGAAAATTTAAAGCGCGACGGATCACCGGTCATTGCCAGTTGATCGATCACCGGACCACCCGGATAGGGGATGCCCATGATCTTAGCCGCTTTATCGAATGTCTCCCCGGCGGCATCATCGATGGTCTGACCAATGATCTCCATATCGAAATGATCCTGAACAGCAACAAGCTGGGTATGTCCGCCGGATGCCGTAAGACAAAGAAAGGGGAAATGCGGTACGGGATTTGTGAGGTTTTCATTCCTGATAAAATGGGCCAGGATATGAGCTTGAAGATGATCGACTTCTATCAGTGGAATCTGAAGGGCCATTGCAAAAGCTTTAGCAAAAGAAGTGCCGACAAGCAATGAACCCAGAAGCCCCGGGCCTCTTGTAAAAGCGACAGCGGAAAGTTGATTTTTATTTATATTTGCTGTTTTGATGGCTGTCTGGATGACCGGGATGATATTTTGCTGATGAGCACGGGAAGCTAATTCGGGAACTACTCCCCCGAAATTGCGGTGGACCTCCTGACCAGCGGTAATGTTGGAACGGATGATATCGTTCTCGATGATCGCGGCAGCCGTGTCGTCACAGGAAGATTCTATGCCTAAAATATAGATACTCACAGGGAAGCAAAATTATCATAAAAACAGTTTCGAAAATATTATTTTATCTTCTGATCTGCCTCTTCTCGCTGGTGCTGTCTTTCTATTTGATTTTCAGAAGTACTCCGGTACAAACCACCCTTGCACGACTGACCGCCGATTATTTTTCGAAGAAACTGAATACTAGTATCACCATCCGGGGCTTCGATCTTTCTTTTAAGCGCGGTCTGGTCATCGAGGATATTGGGATCAAGGACCATAAGAACACGGATCTTTTTGTTGCCCATGAACTGAGTGTCATGCTTAAGAAGTTGAATCTGAAGAAACGTATTATCCATATAAAACGTGTTTTTATTGATAATGGAACGATCCAGTTAATAACACACCGGGGCGATAGTACGTTGAATTTGCAACACCTCATCGACCGGTTTGCATCGCCAGGGGCAGCGGAAATAAAAGATACGACCCCATCACCCGGATGGGAAATTTCTTCCGACGGAATTGACATCCGCGATACCAGGTTTCATTTTCAGGACGAAAATGAACCGTTAGCTGAGGCAGGAATGGATTATACCAATATCGATGTTTCAGGGATCGACCTTGACCTGACCGATTTGAGATTCAACGGCGATACCATTCTCGCAAACATCAGAAAATTATCGGCGAAGGAAAGAAGCGGATTTGTTTTAAGGTCGCTCATTGGAGAATTTCAGGTAAGTCCGGCATTTTTAAAAGCCCGCAACCTGAAAATTCAGACCGATCATTCAGACCTTGCGCTGGACTTTGATTTTTCATACAGGAATTGGTCGGGTTACAATGAATTTATCGATTCTGTCACCATTCAGACAAAAATTGAACCATCGTATCTCGACTTGCAGGATATCGGTTTTTTTGCCCCGGAGCTATTGGTGATGAAAGACCGGATCCGGATATCGGGTGATATCAAGGGGACGGTCAGCAACTTTAAAGCGAAGAATTTCAGGTTTGCATACGGGGAAAATACCTATTTCTACGGAAATGTCAGCGCTTTTGGTCTTCCCGATGTCGAGGAGACCTTCATCGATTTGAATATCAAAGCGATGAGTACAAATACAACAGATATTGAATCCTTTCAGATCCCTACAGACACCCGGACGATAGTTTTACCTGAAGTTCTTGGTAATATCGGGGTTGTCGGTATTCAGGGAAATTTCACAGGTTTTTATAACGATTTTGTCGCAACAGCAAGATTTAGAACGGATTTGGGTAATATCACGACCGATCTTACCCTGAGACGGGAAAAAGACTCTCCCCTGATCTCTTACCAGGGTCAACTTGATGTAGGATCGTTTGATCTTGGACGGATGGTTGATGATACGGTCAGCTTCGGGAAGATATCCTTACGCGGAGATATTGACGGGAAGGGATTTTCAATGGAAGATGCCCGGTTGAAGATGAACCTCAGAGTTGATTCTGCATGGATCTATCATTATAACTATACCAATCTAGATATAGCAGGTTCACTCACAGAAAAGAGATTCAATGGTTCGCTGAGAACCAGGGATCCCAACCTGGATCTGGATTTTGACGGGTTGATCGATCTTGGAGATTCCATACCGAAGTTTGATTTCGATGCGGATATCCGAACGGCGAAGTTATTTAATCTGCACTTGCTTTCCAGAGACTCCATTACGGATATTTCAACGCGGATGAAAGTAGATCTCACTGGCAACAATCTCGATAATATGGATGGATCGATCCGTCTCGAAAATACTGTTTACCGGGAAGGCGCCAAGGAGATAACCATGGATTATTGTTCGCTCGTTTCAGAACATGATAAGGAATCGAATAAAAGTTACCGGTTACAATCCGATTTCATAGATGCGGATATCAATGGTGCCTTCTATTTTAAGGATCTGGTTCCTTCGCTGAGTACCTTCATTCAGAATTACCTTGCTTCCTTTAATCTGATGGATTCGCTGTTAAAAAACCATCCCATGTCGAACCAGGAGATGAATTATTATATAAAATTTAAAAATACCAATGAATTGACTGATGTTTTTATACCCTTTCTTCGCATCGCCAAAAATTCCATCTTAATCGGATACTATAATGAAGAACATGGAACCCTTACCATGAAGGGGGAATCCGATTCGATCACGGTTTTTGGCATTGAACTCAGCAACTGGTTCCTGGATGCAAAGACGGTCCATGATAACTTAAGCTTTCAGACCGGCTGCGGAGAACTGTTCCTGACGAAACAAGATAAGAAAGACACGTTAACTTTAAAACTTGATAATTTCCTACTTTCCTCGGTCATTCATCAGGATACTGTAAATTATGAGTTTTCGTGGGTTGAATCCGATCAAAGCAGCGAGTTTGACGGCTTTGCCAGTTTCCGGTACAGTCCTGCCATCGAACTGAAGTTTAAAAATTTTTCTATTGCGCTTGATAATAAGAAGTGGTCGATAAATCCGGAGAACAGCATTCTTATTGATACTTCTTTTATACAACTTGATCATGTTGATTTTTTATCGGAGAATCAGTATTTAAAGGTAAACGGGGTTATTTCGCATGATGCCGGGGATACGTTGAATGTGGAATTCAATCAGGTAGATGTTTCAAACGTCGATAAATTTTTCGGATCAAGCGATATCAATCTGGATGGAAATATGAGCGGAATAGTCAGTCTTACAGGAATATATGATGATATATCCATTCTGACTGACCTGAGGATAGAAGAGTTCAAGTTTAATCATGAATTACTTGGCGACGCCACGTTAAAAGTCAATTATGATGCTGCCGGTTCCCGGTTTGATATTCATTCTCAAATTCTATATACCGGTAATATCGGGACCAGTATTCCCTTCTCGCTGGAAGGAAGCTATTTTCTGGATAAATCCGATCCACGGCTGGACTTCACCATTGCGTTAAAGAACCTCAACCTGAGAATGCTTCGCCCATTCGTATCAAGTTTCATGTCGGGATTAAACGGGATGGTGTCGGGAAATGTCAGGATAAAAGGGAATCCGGAACGTCCTGTTATCAAGGGACAGCTATCTCTGATGCGTACCGAATTCAAGATAAATTACCTGAATGTTCTCTATTCCCTGGCGGACGTTGTGACCATCGACTCCAGTGCTTTTATCTTCAATCAGATCAGTGTATTTGATTCGCTGGGTCATAAGTCAGTGCTTAATGGAAAGATCACCCATCATAATTTCGGAGATTTCAGGCTGGGTTTGAATATTGCAATGACAGATTTTTCAGCCTTTAACAATACTCGTTTACAAAATCCGGTTTTTTACGGACAGGCGCGCGGCTCAGGGACAGTGAGTATAACAGGACCGATCGATAACATCGCGATCGATGTAAAGGCCAGGACGGGAGGGAATACCCGGGTTGTAATTCCAATCAGCACAACCGAGTCGATCGGAGAAAATGATTTTATCTTTTTTGTCAATCCGGTTACTGATTCTACCGGTATCATGACCCGGAAACTCAACAAACCGGCAACCGGAATTTCTCTCAATATCGGATTGTATGTTAATCCCGATGCCGAGGTAGAGGTTTCCTTACCCAGTCACATGGGGAATCTGAAAGCTTCCGGCACCGGTAATCTTCAGATGAATATGGAACCGACAAAACCATTCAACATGTCGGGTACCTATTCCCTGACAAAAGGATCCTTTTTGTTCCAGATAAAAAATCTTTTACGTATCCCCATGTCGATCAAGGAGGGAAGCCAGGTTTCATGGTCAGGAGATCCGGGAGATGCAAGTGTTTCTGTCAGTGCAAGCTATAAGACAAAAGCGCCATTGAAAGGATTGACAACCAATCCGGAGGAAGAAGGAATCAGGATCCCCGTGGAATGTATCATACGTCTTAGTGGAAAATTACTAAATCTGGATATGTCGTTCGGGATTTCACTTCCTAACGTAGAAGAATCGATCAGGACTGCAGTTTTTTCGGCCATAGATACAAACAATCCGACTACCATGGCAGAGCAGGTAATATATCTCATGGTCATGAATCAGTTTCAGCCTGTAGTTGGAACCACCGGACCGGCGGTTGATGTGGGAGCCACTTCTATTGCCATCGTCAACAATCAGATAAACGGCTGGTTATCACAGATCTCCCAGAATGTCAATGTCGGTGTCAATTACCGGCCTTCCACCTCAACTACGGAACAGGAATTTGATGTCGCTGTTTCAACACAATTATTGGACGACCGTCTGCTTATCGATGGCACCTTTGGCATGAATTCATACAAAAGTTCCTTTCAGCAATCAAACACCATTGTCGGTGATATCAATATTGAATATATCCTTACAAAGAACCGCCGATGGAGGGTACATGCCTACAACCGGACAAATACCCTCACCATTTTAAACAATAATTCGCCGTATACCCAGGGAGTAGGCGTAACCTACCAACGCGATTTTACCTCTTTTAAAGATTTATTCAGCCGTAAAAAGAAAGAGATCAAAAGTGATTAACTATAAATAAAAGCAAATATGAACAGATGTCTTTATCTTATTTGTGTTTTCTTAATGGCTACCGTAACCGGATATTCTCAGATATCAATTGATATTAACGATATGCCTGTAGCCGGAGATACCTTAAGGATAAGTATTGCAAATAATATCCCGGAGAATTTTGAAAAGACCGGGATAGACACTACCTGGGATTTTTCTGATCTATTCCCATTGAATCAACAGCTGGATTCATTTGTTGCAGTTACGGAAACACCTCCAGAATTCTGGTTCTTCTTTGTACCCGTGGTTGAGACCAATCTTGCCTCACCGCGATCGCTGGGTTTTATTCCCGGAATTCCGATCACCGATGCCTATACGTTCTATAACAAAACAGCGACAACTTTCGATGACCTGGGATATGCCCTGAAAATCCAGGGACTTCCGATACCATTGAAGTACGACCAGCCCGATACCTATTACGATCTTCCATTCACCATGTCGGGTCATTGGTCATCAGAATCGGCAACCTCGCTCAATATCCCCACCTTCGGTTATTACGGAGTACACCGGACCAGGACCAATGTGGTCGATGGCTGGGGTAACCTGATCACTCCTTTCGGAACTTTTCAGACACTTCGGGTGAAGTCGAACATCATTCTGGAAGACACTATCTATATTGATTCCATCCAGGTAGGAATTGCCATCGAACGTGATATCACCGAATATAAATGGCTTGGAAAAGGACAGGGTATTCCTTTATTGACCATTACTCAGGAAGGTCCGGCAGTTTCAGCTACTTATCGTGATATACCCCGTTTGCCAATTACCCCATTTTCATTAAGCCTGGGACCAGACACTTCGGTGGCCAAAGGTTCCACCATTGAGCTGAAAGCTACGATCAACGGAGGTACCCCTCCGTACCAGGTTATCTGGAGTACCCTGGATACGGGAAAGGTTTTAACGGTGGTTGTCGATTCAACCACTACCTTCGGCGCGATTGCCATCGATGCGGCATTTAATTTCGTCGCTGACAATAAAGTGGTTACGACCATCAATCCCGGCATTGATGAAAAGCAACCGATTCATTTAATTCTCTATCCCAATCCGGCCGGTGACCATGTAACCATTCAGATCCCGTCGTCTGTTCGCGCGGCTGAGCTGACGGTTCAGACCTCTCAGGGGAAACCGGTCATGTTAAGACGGATAAGTTCATTCGCTGATGCAGGATGCGACCTTGATATCAGTGGACTTGCCTCCGGAGTTTATATTGTCAGGATCGTCTCGGAGAACTCAATTTACAACGGAAAGTTCATCAAGAAGTAAAGAAAACATTATTAATTTCCAATAGAGCATTGTCTTTTACTGTTTACAGATCGTCTGCAGGTTCCGGAAAGACCTATGTTTTGGTGAAAGAGTACCTGAAGATCATCCTTCAGGAACCCGCTGATTTCCGCCATATCCTGGCAATCACATTTACGAACAAGGCTGCCAACGAGATGAAAGGACGTGTTTTGGAAGCCCTGAGATCACTTTCCTGCCTCCCCGATAGAAATAAAGATGGATCTGAGCCGGATCTGCCTGGCCAGTTGATGGAGGAAACAGGGTTGAGCAGGGCAGAGATCATCGATCGGTCCGGGAGCGTTCTGAAACAGATTTTACATCATTATGCTGATTTTTCCATCGGGACGATCGATAGTTTTTTTCACCGGATCATCCGGACTTTCGCCCATGATTTCGCTTTACCGGTTAATTTTTCCGTCGAAGTCGATAGTGATGAATTGCTTGCCACTGCGGTCGACCTGCTCATGGACCGTCTGGGTGATGATCCTGATCTAACGAAGCTTCTGGAGAATTTCGTTGAAACACGCATGGACGAAGATAAAGGATGGAATATCGACGAAATCCTTGCGGGTTTTGCCAAAAACCTTCTGGATGAGCGGGCTCAGAAAAATATCCCAAGGCTCCGGAATATAACACTGCAGGATTTTCACCGGATCGTACGTCTGGTTCAGGCACGGATCCGGACTTTTGAGAAAACGATCCGGGAATTGGCTGAACCGGCTCATAACCTTATTCTTCAAAATGGTATTCCGATCACTTCTTTCGCCTTTGGAAAAAACGGGATTGCCGGTTATTTCGAGAAACTTGCAGCCGGAGATCTTGAACGGATAAAACCAAATTCGAATATTATCAGGAGCATTGAAGAAAATAAATGGGCCAGTGCAAAGGCCACTTCAACAGATAAAAAGGGTATTGGTGAAATGATCCCTTCACTGACTGAAACTTTTAACAGGATCAGGCAGGAATACGATACCGGTTATCCTGCATACAGGTTACTTACCCTTCTTTCGCGGTCGATCTATCCGCTGGCACTTTTAAATGAGATCGGAAAGATCCTTTCGGCTTTTAAAAAGCAGAATAACCTGATCCATATTTCGGAGTTTAATGTCAGAATTGCCCGTTTGATCCTTGGTGAACCCGTTCCATTCATTTATGAGCGACTGGGGGAAAGATATCATCACCTGCTGATCGATGAATTCCAGGATACCTCTGCCCTTCAATGGCAGAACTTCGTGCCCTTACTGGAAAATGCTCTTTCGCAGGGTTTCTTTAACCTGGTTGTCGGAGACGGAAAGCAGGCTATCTACCGCTGGAGAAATGGAGATGCGGAGCAATTTACGCGCCTTCCGTATCTGGCGGATAGCGGGAAAGATCCGATTGTCAGGGAACAGGAAAGAACCCTGGTCGATCATTTTCACGAACAGCGCCTGAACAGAAATTATCGCTCCTTGCCGGAGATCGTGAGGTTCAATAATGAATTTTTTACACTCCTTTCCGGATTGCTGGATCCGCCCGAAAACAGTGTCTATCTGAATCACACCCAGGAAGCAGACCTTAGTAAAACAGGAGGAACTATCCGGATTGATTTCCTTTCCAAGGAAGATGGTGAAAAATCATTCAAGGATAATAACCATATGAAGATCCTTGAAATTATCAGGAAGAATATAGCCGATGGTTATCGCCTGAGGGATCTATCCATCCTTTGCCGGACCAATCAGGAAGCCAGCGAAATTGCCCGTTATCTTACAAATCAAGAGGTTCCGGTCATCTCTTCGGAGTCGCTGCTTTTGATCCATTCATCGAAAGTCAGGTTCCTGACGGCAATGATCCGGTTCATTGCAGAACCCGGGGAGACTCTTCTCCTGGCAGAAATCTTCACTTTCCTGTTTCAACAGGGGATGATCAGGGATATTGAATTCCACGATCTGATGTTAAAGATCAGCGGTCACTCCGCCCAGGACAATTTATTGTCAAAAATTTTATCGGACAACGGGATCTACCTCCGGATAGCATTCCTGCAGACGTTGCCAATATATGATCTGTGCGAGGAGTTGATCCGTTTGTTTTTCGTTAATGGCGTTTCCGATCCCTATCTTCAGTTTTTTCTGGAAACTTTATTAAAATACACATCAAAGCATCCTCCGGGAATATCTGATTTCCTTGTCTGGTGGAACAAGCGACGAGAAAAGATTTCGGTTATTATCCCCGAGGGACTTGATGCAATCAGGATCATGACCATTCATAAAGCCAAAGGACTCCAGTTCCCGGTGGTCATTTTTCCTTATGCCAATGAAGCGCTGAAGCTTACCCAAAAATATCTCTGGATCGACCTGGAACCGGATGAGGTACCCGGATTGCCGACCGCGATCGCATCATCGGGGAAAGAGATGGAGGAGACCCGGTTTGCATCATTCCGCCGGGAAGAAGAAAAAAAATCGTTGCTCGACATGATCAACTTGTTGTACGTAGTTATGACAAGACCCGAAGAAAGACTTTACATTCTGACAAGTCAACCTGCAAAAACCGCCGGGAAGATGCAATCACTTCCATCTTTCTTTTGCTGGTTCTTAAAAGAAAAGGGTATCTGGAGTGAGGATCAGCCGGTTTACGAGATAGGGGAGAAAAATGTTTGTTCCTCACCCGGGGAAAAGACGGAATCATCGGCAATCCGGCTTGGGGAACTGATCACAGATGACTGGCGGAAAAAAATATATATCCGATCCAAAGCGCCTGAAATCTGGTCGGTGGAAGATCCCGACCAGAACCGGCGCTATGGAAATCTTCTTCATACGGTTCTGTCGGGAATCCGGAGCGCAGATGATCTGGAAAAAGTATTACAGGATCTGAAGTACCAGGGAATGATAGATAGTTCCGAGCTTGAAGGAGTGAAAGAAAAGATCAACCAGGTCTTGAACCATCCGGAGATAAAAACCTTTTTTAAACCAGGTCTTACCCTTAAAGTTGAATCGGAGATATTACTTCCCGATGGAAGTGTGGTTCGCCCTGACCGGATCATTACCGACGGTAAACAGGCGGTGGTGATCGATTACAAGAGCGGTAAGCCAAGTATGAAATACAGGGAGCAGATGGAAATTTACGAGAAGCACCTTCAGGAGCTTGGTTTTCAAAAGATCAGAAAATACTTGTTATACCTTGAACCGGATATCAGACTGGAAGCGTGTTAACTATCAGAAAGTGGAAACATTTTACTATTTTTAACTGATTTTTAACGTCGGGTTATCAAGGGAGAACCTTCAGATGATCAGGGAAACATTAAAACAATCGGCCAATGCAAACCGTCATTAAGCACCTGAACAGTCTCTATAAATCCTGGTCGGGCAAGGAACCGCTGAAACTGGATAAAATCCCCGGTTCCGGTTCAAACCGCCGGTATTTCAGGATAACGGGCAAGCATGGATCGGTAATCGGTGCGGTCAACGATGATGAGCGTGAAAATGATGCTTTCTTTGCCTTAACGCAACATTTCCGCGATGAAGACTTACCGGTTCCGGAACTCCTTGCCACTGATCGCAAAAGAGGTTGTTATCTTCTTACCGATCTCGGCGATGTCACCCTTTTCTCAAGGTTGACTGAATTACGGAAACAAAATGAACAATTTCCGGATGAAATTACAGGGCTGTATCAAAAAGTTCTTGAATGGTTGCCGCGCTTCCAGGTAGAAGCAGGTAAGGGTATCGATTATAAAAAATGCTATCCCAGGCCGGTTTTCGACCTTCAATCGATGCGCTGGGATTTAAACTATTTCAAATATTATTTTCTGAAGCTGGTTAAAGCCTCATTCGATGAACAAAAGCTCGAAGATGATTATGAGACGTTGACGACCTTTTTACTTTCCGCCGGAACGGATCATTTTATGTACCGTGATTTTCAGTCGCGCAATATTATGATCGTTGATGGACAACCCTGGTTCATCGATTACCAGGGAGGCCGTAAAGGAGCGCTGCACTATGATATCGCTTCCCTGCTTTACGATTCCAAGGCTGGTATTCCGGAACCTGTACGCGAACAGTTGCTGGGTTACTACCTGGGGGAGCTCAACCGTTATATCAAGGTCGAACCGGAAACATTTACCAACTATTATTATGGTTTTGTCCTTATCAGAATATTACAGGCACTTGGCGCATACGGATTTCGCGGATATTATGAGAATAAACCACATTTCCTCCAGAGTATTCCTTATGCATTAAAGAATCTTCAGTTTCTTATTGAAACCGGAAAGATCCCTGTTCGCTTACCCATGCTTATGAAAGTTTTACAGGGGATCATTACTGAATTTAAGTTACCGTCGAGAAGCCAGGCTGCTTCGAACCTGACGGTCCTGATCAACAGCTTCTCCTACAAAAATGGAATTCCTGCGGACGATTTTGGAAATGGAGGTGGATTCGTTTTTGACTGCAGGGCATTACCCAATCCGGGCCGGTATCCTGAATATGCCTCCCTCTCGGGGAAAGACCGGCCTGTTATTGAATTTTTGAAAAAAGAGAGAGCGGTTGATGAATTTATAAATCATTCATTCTCCCTGGTGGAGCAAAGTATCCGGACCTATATGGATCGTGGATTCATTCATTTGCAGGTGAATTTCGGATGCACGGGTGGACAGCACCGTTCTGTATATTGTGCTGAAATGCTGGCCAATTACCTGAGAGAACATTTTCCCGTCAATGTTATAGTAAAACATACAGCAATATGAAACTTAGAAAGAAAAAAAATATGAATTCAGGATTGATAAGTCTTGGATTGATAAGCATACTTTTCTTTTCCTGCCAGTCGAACCATGACAAAATTGAAATTTCGAAACAGGAAATAATCGTTGCGGAAAAAGATTTTGCCGCACTTTGCGAGAAGGAGGGGCTTGAGAAAGCCTTTACAACATTTGCGGATACGGATGCTGTTATCCGTCAGAAAGACTCTGTGATACGGGGCAAAGAGGAGATACGAAGGCATTATTCGGATCCTAAGTTCAGAACAGTAAGCCTGAAATGGTCACCCGATTTTGTCGACGTAAGTGCTTGCGGGGATCTGGGCTATACTTATGGACATTTTATATTCACCACGACCGACTCCACCGGTAGAAAGACAGAGCATACGGGAATTTTTCATACCGTCTGGAAAAAACGGGACGGCAAATGGAAATACGTCTGGGATAACTGAGATAACCCGAATTATGAAAGCGTTGATACTTGCCGCAGGACTTGGAACCCGGCTCAGACCTGTTACCGATAAGATCCCGAAAGCCCTGGTGGAAGCGGAAGGGAAGACTTTAATTCAACATGCCATTGAGCATCTCAGGAATAATGGTATCGACCAGATCATCATAAATGTTCACCACTTTCCCGGTCAGATCATTGATTTTCTGAATAAAAACAGGAATTTCGGCGCGGAGATCGTCCTGTCGGACGAATCGGACCAGTTGCTCGATACCGGGGGCGGACTAAAAAAAGCAGGGTGGTTCTTTACCGGACATGAACCCTTTGTCGTCAGGAATGTCGATATTATCTCAGACCTTGATCTCAGGTTGATGGAGCAATTTCACAAAAAAAACCGGGCAATGGCTACCCTGGCTGTCAGGTCGCGTAAAACATCGAGGTATCTGATCTTTGACGAGGATAATTTTCTGTGCGGATGGAAGAACCTTTCTACCCAAGAGTTCCTTCTTCCCCGCACTACCCTGAAGCAAATCCATGATTATGCGTTCAGCGGTATCCAGATACTGAGTCCTGAAATCCTGTCAAAGATCACGGAAAAGGGGAAGTTCACCCTTATTGATCTTTATCTCCGGCTGTGCTCCGGTGAACCTATCCTCGGTTACCCTGAGATGAATTCAGTATGGAGAGATGCCGGTAAACCGGAATTTTCGACCGGCAGTTAAATATGTTCCGTTCTGCAGGGGATCATCAATATCGGTTGATTTTCCTGATAGAATGAAAATAATACGGTAATATTACATTATGCCTGTTTTTCTCGAAAAAGTTACCCGATACCTTATCTCCAAATGGGATTCCGAACTTGCAGATATTTGCATTGTCCTGCCAAACAGGCGGTCCGGGTTATTCCTCAGAAAATATCTGGCCGGATCGGTTGGAAAGACCATCTGGTCGCCCCAGATATTTTCTATCGAGGATTTTGCCGCCTCGGTATCGGGGTTACGACAGTTGGATCAGGTACAATTGTTATCTGAATTGTACGAAGTCCATAAAGAGCTGGAAGGCAAAAAAAGCCAGTCTTTTGAAGATTTCATAGACTGGGCTCCGCAGCTGATAACCGATTTCAATGAAGTGGACCGGAATATGACCGATGCGCGGCAGTTGTTCTCCTGCCTGGACGAGGCAAAAGCTATTGCCCTGTGGAATCCTGAACAAAAAAACCTGACCGATTTTGAGAAGGAATACCTGCATTTTTACAACTCTTTATTTCTTTACTATCAGAAGCTGGTTTCACGGCTTCTGGAGAATAGGACTGCCACCCAGGGACTGCTCTTCCGGACAACTGCTTCAACCATTGAAAAATCATGGAAGGACCTTCCCTGGAAAAATATTCTTTTTGCCGGATTCAATGCCTTAACGAAAGCAGAAGAGCATATTATCCGTTTTCTGTACAAAAACGGCAAAGCCGATATTTTATGGGATGCCGATCAATATTATCTCGGGGATGATCAGCAGGAAGCCGGCGGATTTTTGCGTCGCTGGTTCAAGACATGGGATATCAGGGAACCGAAATGGATCTCTGATGATTTCCGGGATGGTGAAAAAAATATTGAGATCATTGGAGTTGCCAATAATGTAGGACAAGCCAAATTGTGCGGCGAGATACTTGCCGGTCTTGGAAAACAGGGGAAACTGAAAGAAAATACCGCCGTGGTACTTCCTGACGAACGGATGCTCTTTCCAATGCTGAATTCCATTCCTTCCGAAATCCATGATATGAATATTACCATGGGAATTCCCTTACGGCATACTCCGCTGGCAGGTCTGCTGGATTCGGTATTCTTATTACATCTGAATGCTGAAAAATTCACCCGTAACAGAGATGGGAAGATCACAAAATATTATTTCAGGGATGTGCTTAATGTGTTACAGCATCCATATATCCGGCAGATGTCGGCTGTTTCCGTGAAGGGAAATGATTTCATATTCCAGGAATTGCTGACCGCTCTTAAAAATGCGGAGAAGATTTTCATTTCAAAGGAAGAGGTTACTCATCCGGGCAATGACGTTTTTTCCTCCGGAATGAATTTTCTGGAATCCGCTTTCGAATATTGGGATGGCCCTGGTGATGCATTGAAATATATGCAAAAGCTGATTGAATGGATCAGAGATTCCTGTCTGCTCGAGACCGATGTTGAAATAAAAGGTTCCTTCCGGCTCGAACTGGAATATCTGTACCAGTTTTCAACCATACTGCGTCAGTTAAAACTGATAACCGAAACAAAAGATATCATTCGTACCAATGTCGCTTTGTTCCGGCTCTTCAGGCAAATGACAGAATCTACAACGCTTCCTTTTTACGGAGAACCTTTAAAAGGAATTCAGCTCATGGGAATGCTTGAGACCCGGACACTCGATTTTGAGAACCTGATCATTCTTTCCTGTAATGAAGATCTGCTGCCGCACAATAAGCACAGCAATTCCTATATTCCATTCGATATTAAACGTGAATTTGGAATTCCTACCTTCCGTGATAAAGATGCCGTCGCTGCCTACCACTTTTACCGTTTGCTTCAAAGGGCAAAAAAGATCTGGCTGATATACAACACTGAAGCCGACGAGCTTGGAGGAGGGGATAAGAGCAGGTTCCTGAGGCAGATCATTCATGAACTGCCCGTTTATAATCCGGGGATCAGGATCCGGGAGCGGATCATGGTTTCCTCACCGGGGACAATTCCGTCAGGAAAGGCCATCTCAGTACCAAAGACGATCCCGGTCATGAAGCTCCTGGAAGAGAAAGCGAAAAAAGGATTTTCCCCGACTTCGCTGAATGCGTTCCGGAAATGTCCATTAAGCTTCTATTTTTCAGAGATCGCAGGGATCAGGGAACCGGAGGTTCCGGGCGAAACCATCGATCCCAAAACATTGGGACAGGCCGTTCATCTTGCGCTGAATAATCTGTACAAACCTTTCCCCGGTAAGGAGGTCACCCTGCAGGATATTTCTCAGATGAAGTCAGATGCCTCCGGGGTATTGGATCAGGCTTTCCGGAAGATTTTTCCCGGACCCGATGTGCATTATGGGAAGAATCTTTTGCTGGTGGGAGTGGCAAAGAAAATGGTTCTGCGTTATCTCCGGAGGGAAAATGAATTTCTTGAAGAATTAATTAATCAAGGGAAGTCGTTGAAAATCGTGGATCTTGAAAAATATATCGAGCATACCCTGGAGATTGAACGCGACGGAATGTTATTTCCGGTAAAGTTGAAAGGAATTATCGACCGGGTCGATCTGACCGATTGTTTATACAGAATAATTGATTACAAAACCGGCAGTGTTGAAGCAAGACAACTGGAATTCAAAAGCTGGGAGGAATTACTGTCGGAACCAGATATGGATAAGGTTTTCCAGCTCCTGATCTATTCGCTTTTGCTTAATTCAAAAAAGCAATACCGGGATTTTCCCATCCGGGCAGGTATAATTTCTCTGAAAAAAATCGGAAACGGTTTTATGGAGATCCGGCTTCCTGATGAACAAACGGGTGCCGGGCAACCCGGATTGGATGTGAAATACATCGAACAGTTCACGGGAATTATTAAAGATCTGATCGGTTCAATTTTCGATAAGGATAAACCCTTTGATCAAACTGCGGAACCTTTGAATTGTACCTATTGCAGTTATGTCAATGTTTGCGGATGTTGAGTTCTTCCTCGGAAAAAACACATGCTTCATAAATAAAGATCTCTGCATCCTTCCAGCCATCCCATCCGATGCCGGCCTTATCCCGTGCACAATGACCGAGAAATTCCTCATTACTCCATCCTGTCTCTTTTGCAACCTGGGGAAGAAAGGTTCCGGAGGCCCATCCTTTTTTGATATAGATGCCATGCTTTCCAAGGATAATCTCATCGGTTGAATTAATTTTTTTCATAGGGGAAAGCACGGAGATCTCGATTTCAATTTTGGGAACTTCCGAGATTTGTACGGGTTCAAAACGGGTATCCTGCGTGGAAGAAGCGATGGCCATTTCCTGAATTACCTCGTAAAGAGGGATGTCGGATGTGAAACGGCCGATACAACCACGGAGTTCGTTATTTTTCTTCAGGGTGACAAAAGCTCCTGCTTTCATTAACAGCGAAGCGGTAAATCCGGTCGGGTCGACCGATGGTTTTTTTCTGTCCCTGGTATAGGATTCGATAGTGTTCCTGGCAATCTGCAAAAGCGTTATCTTTTCTTTCCTCGATATATTGAATCCAGGTGTAGCACTTTTTGCAGTGTTTGTCCTGGTAACGACGATCGACCAGTACCCGACCACCTGGGATCTGTCGCCGTACTTACCGTCACCGGAATTCATGTAATGAACAGGATTTATTTCAATAGAAGGATTTCCTGCGGTCATATAAAGAAGCGTTAAAACGGAGGTCCAGCCACAGCAATTCGTGGCAAGGTTTGGGATGTCCTTTTTTTTGTAATCGGAGATAAGGCCAAGAAGTTTATCAGGATCGTTCGAGCATATCGAGTTGCAGGTAGCCTGGTCGGTCGAAGTTGCATCGGTGTAAGAAGGATAGTGAGAAAAATCGGTGCTGATGACGAAAAGATTTCTTTGATTAAAATAGGGTTTAAGTGCCTCTGCAATTTTTTTACAGGATTGTGGTGACTGGCTGCCGATGACAATGGGAATAATGCGGAATGGTCGCTTTAAATGATACTGCAGGAATGGAATCTGGACCTCCAGACTATGTTCATTCCGGTCGGCACCAGGATTATAGGTGAAAACGGGATTTTCTTTGATCAGTTTGTTTGCCAGGGAGATATTGACCGGAACCTTTCCCAGCGGGGTCAGATAATCGCCGATATTATAGATCGAGGCGCCCATGAAGGAGACCTGATGACTGGAGGCGATGAGAAAGATGTTATCATATTCCGCTTCGGGATCGATCTGGTTGTAGCTGCTTGCGGCAACGCTCCCGGAGAAAACATATCCGGCATGCGGAGAGATGACCGCTGCAATATTCTTCATTGTACGTGGTTTTGCAGCGGAGAAAAGATCTTTCAGCGTCTGCCGGAGGAGGGCAGGATCGGCGGGGTAGAACTGACCTGCAACAACAGGTTTGCGATCGGTTTTTTGTTCGCTGTTCTCCTGTGAAGAACACCCCTGGTTAAGTGTAAACATCATTCCCATAATTAATCCCCATACTTTAAATGGTCGCATATTTTAATAACTTTGAGAGAAAATCACCATAAATATACAAAATGAAGCATAAAGTTGCAATCCGGGTAGCACTTTTTGCATCAGGATTCGTTTCTATCGCTGCACAAATATACCTGATACGGGAATTTCTGTCGGTTTTTTATGGAAATGAGCTTGTTTTTGGTGTCTCTTTGGCAAACTGGATGTTACTGACAGGTTTTGGCGCCTGGCTCGGACGTTTTACCACACGGATCAAAGGTAAGCACTCATTTGCTGTATTTCTGCTTCTTCTCCTTTCCCTTCTGCCGACCCTGATGATCATCAAACTCGATTTTTTCAGGGTGATGGTATTTCCTTATGGAAGCATGATCAGTTTGTGGCAGACCATTTATGCTACCTTCCTGATCCAGCTTCCATTCTGCCTGATCAATGGCTATCTTTTTACTTCGCTTTCCTTCTTTTTAGCGACCGGTGATTCATGGACAAGGATCCCGGGCGCTTATGCAATGGAATCGCTGGGAAGCATGATCTCAGGTATGCTTGTCAATTTTGTTCTTCTCTGGCTTTTTGCTCCTTTTTCGGGTATCTTACTCATTACCCTTGTTTTTCTTTTTCTTGTTTGCGTATGCTCCTGGTTGTCTTTCCGACCGATATACTCAATATCTGTCATCCTTGTTTCAGTTGGAATTATGACCGGTTTATTCCTGGTGGATTTTCAATCCGTCTCAGAGAAATTATTATATAAAGGCCAACGTATTTTAGCGAATGAGGATACTCCTTACGGCCAGGTTGTGATTACCGGAAATGAAGGCCAGTTGAATTATTTTGAGAATGGAATCTTACTGTTCTCTACCGGAAATCTGATCCGCAATGAGGAGAGTGTTCATATTGCCATGGTGCAGCATGTACATCCTGAAAAAGTTCTCCTGGTCTCGGGGGGAATATCGGGAACCATAGAAGAGATACTTAAATATAATCCCACTCAGATCGATTATGTGGAACTCAATCCCTCGCTGGTCATCTTATCCCGGAAATTTATCCGGGAGAACAAACATCCGGGTATCCGAACGCACATCACCGATACCAGGAAATTTATCAAAGAGGCAAAAGACACCTACGATGTTGTCCTGATTAATTTACCAGAACCCTCTTCCCTTCAGATAAACCGGTTTTATACGGTGGAATTTTTCAGGGAATTGAAACAGAAACTTAATCCAGGGGCAGTCATATCCATCAGTCTTCCGACTACCAGTAACTATGTCAGCGAACAGGCAGGGAAACTGAATTCGACCCTCTACCTGACCCTTAGGGATGTTTTTATCGATGTTCAGATCCTTCCTTTGGAAAGAAATTATTTTCTGGCTTCCGATGCACGGCTTGATATTGATATTCCCGGTTTGATCAGGAAGAAAAACATTCCGACCACCTATGTGAATGACAGTTATCTTGACAATCGTCAGATCATGGAACGGTCATCGTACGTTATGAAAAATATCTCTGCCGGGATTGGTCTTAACCATGATTTCAGGCCGGTCGCTTTTAATTATCAACTTGACTTCTGGTTAAGTCATTTTGGAAGTAACACCTGGATATTGGCGATCATATTGGCAGTGGCCGGATTCCTGATCCTGGCCACCTTAAATCCGGTCAGTGCAGGGATATTTACCGGAGGGTTCACCGGGGCTTCCATGGAGGTTATCCTTGTGCTTGCCCTTCAGATTATTTTTGGATACCTGTTTCAGATGGTCGGAGTGATCATAATGTTATTCATGCTTGGCCTGACGGTTGGATCGGGAATGACGAAAAGACTATTAAGCAATCCAAAGCTGAAGCACTATCTGAGAATCCAGATATTACTGGCAATATTTTCCTTTTTAATACCATTAATCCTCATCTGGATCTCCTCGTCTGATTTGCCCGGCTGGTTGATTCAGATCCAGATCGGAATATTTACATTTATTATTTCGTTCATTGTCGGTATGGAATACAGGATGGCTTCCTGTTTAATCACATCTGATTTGATAAAGGGTATTTCCGGAAATTACTCGGCCGATCTGTTTGGCAGCGCTTTGGGGGCCCTTTTTGTGACTGTATTCCTTTTACCCCTGATGGGGTTCATTTACACAGGAATCGTCCTTGCCCTGCTTAATGCCTTTAGTGCCGTCATCCTTTTCCTTCGCAGAAAAAAAATCGTACCTTTGTATTAAGTCTCCAAAAACTTCATCTATCTCATTATCAATACAAGGCAGGGAATGAGAACCTCCGGTAAAATGTCCAAACGCGATTTCCTGCGGATCAGTCTCGCCGGGATTGGTGCTGCCATCGTCGGGTTAAGATCTTCACATTTATTGGCGAAAACATTTTCTTCTATGGAAAACGCATCTGCAAATCCCATACCGGGATTAGGGAAATACAGTAAGGAATCTCCTTATTATGTGGTTACTCCCAAAGGGGTAAAATGCCAGATATGCCCGAACGGTTGTGTGTTACGCGAGGGTTACGACAGTATTTGCCGCACTCATGTCGTTAAAGACAACAAGCTGTATACCATAGCATACGGCAACCCCTGTTCCATGCATATTGATCCAATCGAGAAGAAACCACTTTATCATTTTCTTCCTGCCAGCCGTAGTTTCTCAATAGCCACAGCAGGATGTAACCTCGCCTGCCTGAACTGCCAGAACTGGGAAATCTCTCAGCAGAGTCCGAGAAATACTCAGAATATTGATCTTTTTCCTTCGATGGTAGTTGACGAGGCCATGAAAAATGGGTGTAAGAGCATTGCCTATACATACTCTGAACCGACTGCATTTTATGAATACATGTTTGATACGGCACGGCTGGCGAAGGCCAGGGGGATTACAAACCTGATGATCTCCAATGGATATATCAATGAGAGACCCCTGCGTGATCTGGCCAGGTATATTGATGCAGCAAATATTGATCTGAAATCGTTCAGTGATGACGTCTATGCAAAATTGACGGGTGGCAGCCTGAATCCGGTACTGAATACCCTGAAGATATTGAAAGGATCAGGAGTATGGCTGGAAATCACGAATCTGATCGTGCCAGGATGGAATGATCAGACGGAGATGATCACGGAGATGTGCACCTGGCTTGTGAAAAACGGGTTCAGTGATAATCCGCTTCACTTCAGCAGGTTTTTCCCTTTATACAAACTCACCAGTATACCCTATACTCCGGAAGCTACTCTTCTCAGGGCACAGGCAATAGCCATAAAAGCAGGGATCAAGTATGTTTATATCGGAAATATTCCCGGATCTCCCGCTGAAAACACCTATTGTCCCTCCTGTAAGCGAACGGTTATCGAGCGTCGCGGATTCACGATCCTGACCAATAACCTTAAATCCGGAAGTTGTAAGTTTTGCGGAACAAAAATTGCCGGGGTCTGGAGTTAGTGTCGTTCTGTCCGTATTTGCAAGGAGATGGGCAAATGATCAGAAAATCCCCCATAGTATCTGGGTCCGAGGTAGGTCCTGTTGGGTTTTACCCCTAAAAACCGTTCATCGTCATCCAGCAGAAAATCCATTTTCATGATCTCCACATCACCAAAACCTGCTTTGAGTCCATTCGATCCGGAAAATATTGAACCGGAAACAATAAACTGGTCATAGATCGTCCAGGCTCCCTGGTATTTATAGGTTCCTTCCTTGTGAAGCTTAGGTAACATAAGGTTGATCAGGTTTCCCTCAACCCTGCTTACTGAATCTTCACCCCGTAGTAAAATGGATCTGATACTTTCCCCATCAGGCTCATCATTTAAATCGCCCATTATGATAATATTCGAAAAGGAATTATTTGATAATATTGAATCGATTGACTTCCTGAGTACTTTCGCAACCCAATTTCTCCTGGGTTGCGACCCGGCATAACCTCCCAGGCGTGACGGCCAGTGGTTGATATACAGAATCAACGTATCGTAATCGAAGAGAACTCCCGATACCATCAAAATTTCCCTTGTCTGATATGCAGTATCGAAAGGAAAAACTATGCGGATGGTTTTTTGGGTGAGCAGCATGAATTTATCCGGACGGTACATCATGGCCACATCAATACCCCTTGCATCGGGCGACTCATGATGTACCGTCCGGTACTTCCAGGTCGTCAGAGGAGTTCCATAAACAATTTTATTAAGTACAAACTTATTCTCCACTTCGCACAATCCTATGATGGCCGGAGGTTCCCACCCGCCAATAGCAATCAGGGTTTTTGCCACCAGATTTATCTTGGTCAGGAATTTGGAGTAGCTCCAATGCTTTAATCCGGATGAAGTAAACTCATCATCGAAAGTTGTTGTATCATCATAGGTATCATACAGGTTTTCAGTATTCCAAAAAACGATCCTGACATTTTGACTTGTTTTTTGTGCTGAATCTGTTCTGGCACACTTTTCGGAATGGATGGGTTCATGACTTTGTGACAATACATAGTTGTATTTTAATCCGGTTATAGTAGTTGTCAAGTAAATAATCAGAAGAGTTCTCATAAAAATTGAATTTGAAACAACGGCAGGTCATTTTTTGTTGTCTACTGTTAATCCGGAGAGGTTGAAATAAGTAATACCGGGAAGATGGATTTTCTTAACGGAATTTTAACAAGGCCTTAACATATATTAACAACGGAACTTAAAATATTGACAATCTGCCGGCGTTTGAAGAACAAAAAAAGCACGGAGAGTGCATGATGCGAACTTCAATGTTGAAAGAGTTGTAAATCAAAATGTTGTTTGGTTCTGATGTTAAAAATGGTTTATTATGAAAAAGTTCCTAGGATTTTTTTTGATCGCTGTTGCTGGTGGTGCTGTTTCTCTGGGTTTATTCAAGGCGTTTGAAAAGAAACCAGCTTATGTTTCTTCGCAAACCGATCCTATCCGGTTCGAGAAGGTTAGCTATACACCAGGTTCTCCCATAAACCTGCCTGATTTTGAAGCAGCTGCCTCACTTTCGGTTCATGCCGTGGTTCATATAAAATCGGAATTCAGGAAGAAGAGTCTGGTATACGATGATTTCTTTGAGTTATTCAATTTCCGGAGTCCATCCCAGCGCGAATATTTTACGCCATACACAGCGGTGGGTTCCGGAGTGATCGTTTCGCCGGAGGGTTACATAGTGACCAATAATCATGTTGTTCAGGATGCCCATGAGATCACCGTTACCCTGAACGACAAGAGGGTATATACGGCAAAGGTCAGGGGGTCGGATCCAAGTACAGACCTTGCCCTGATAAAAATCGATGAAAGGGATCTTCCTTGTTTGCCATACGGGAACTCCGATAATGTAAAGATCGGCGAATGGGTGCTTGCTGTTGGTAATCCGTTTAACCTGACTTCCACGGTCACGGCGGGGATTGTGAGTGCAAAGGCCCGTAATATCAATATCCTTGGCTCTCAGGGTGCCATTGAGTCTTTCATTCAAACCGATGCTGCAGTGAACCCCGGAAACAGCGGAGGAGCGCTTGTAAATACGACCGGTGAACTCATCGGAATCAATGCGGCCATTGCCTCCGGAACCGGTTATTATACCGGGTATTCCTTTGCAATCCCGGTCAACATTGTCAAAAAGGTGGTTGACGATTTTATGAAGTACGGAAAGATCCAGCGGGCATATCTGGGAGTGTACTACAAGGAGATTGATGATCAGTTTGCCAAAGACAATAATCTGACCGATCTCCATGGAATCTATGTTGATAATATTGTTGATGGAGGCGCGGCTGACAAAGCCGGAATTCAAAAGGGTGATATCATTCTCAGTATTGATAGCCAGTCAATTAATGGAAAATCGGAATTACTTGAATTGGTCGGACAAAAGAATCCGGGTGAGAAAGTTGAGATCGTTTTAAACCGCGATGGAAAGAAGATCACGGTACCTGTTGTTCTTCAAGGCGAAACCTCCAACCTGTTGACTGAAGGCGGGGATCAGGGCAAGATCATCATTCATGGCGGTGTTTTTGAACCATTGACTCCGGCGCAAAAATCAAAATTCCGTCTCGATCATGGGTTTCAGCTGACTCAACTTGAGAAAGGAAGGTTACAGAGTGCCGGAATTCGTGAAGGTTTTATTATTGTCGCAGTTGATCAACAACCTGTCCGGACGGTACAGGAGTTAAGGGATGCCCTGACAAAGGAGCGGGGAGGCATTGTGATTGAGGGGGTATACCCGAATGGAATGAAGGTTTATTATGGAATCGGAACATGAGACAACTTAAAATATCAAAATCGATCACCAACCGGGAAACGGCTTCGCTTGATAAATATCTGGCCGATATTGGAAGAGAAGAGCTGATCACGGCGGAAGATGAGGTGCAGCTTGCCCAACGTATAAAGACGGGAGATCAGGCAGCGCTGGAGAAACTGTGCAGGGCCAATCTGCGATTTGTTGTATCGGTCGCCAAACAGTATCAGAACCAGGGATTGAGCCTGCCCGACCTGATCAATGAAGGGAATGTCGGATTGATCAAGGCTGCCCGCCGGTTTGATGAGACCAGGGGATTCAAATTCATCTCATACGCGGTATGGTGGATCCGCCAGTCCATTCTTCAGGCCCTGGCAGAACAGGCCCGGATCGTCAGGTTACCGTTAAACCAGGTAGGATCGATGAGCAAGATGACGAAAGCCAGTGTGAGGCTTGAGCAAAGATTTGAACGACCTCCCTCAGTTGGTGAGATTGCTACGGAGATGGAGATCCCCGAGCATAAGGTGACAGAGACCTTACGGATGGCAACCAGAATAGTATCGATGGATGCCCCATTGGATGCGGATGAAGATACAAAGCTTCTTGATGTGTTTGTGGCTGAAGATACTCCTCCAACGGATGAGCCCCTGATCAGGGAATCTTTATCAAAAGAAATCCAGCGGTCGTTGTCCTCATTATCAGAGAAGGAGAGGGAGATCATTAATTTCTTTTACGGAATAGGGGTGCCCCACAGTTATACCCTTGAAGAAATTGGTTCAATTTTCGGTTTAACACGGGAACGCGTTCGACAGATCAAGGAAAAAGCATTGCGGAGGTTAAAACAATCCTCGCGCAGTAATCTGTTAAAAGCTTATCTTGGATGAATGATTTTTATTCGTAAGGATAGAAATTGAACAATTTTCAAAAGTAAATTCATCCAGTCATCAAACGGATTTCAATATTTGTACATTATATAGCTTTCTTGTTTTTATTTTCCCTGGTTATATATGGTTTTTTAAGTTCATTAACGACATCCTGATACTCTTCCTGAGGGTTAAAATAAGTAACTTTATTATATAAGTCTGCTAATTCTGCAGAAAGCCGATCATAAGCAATTTTACAATATTCAGGATTGTTATCGACTAGAAGACAATTTCTATTATTTTTTAAAGAAGCTATACCTGTTGATCCACTACCACCAAATGGGTCAATGATAAGACTATTTTCTCTTGATAATAATTTGATAAAAAAGGATGGTAATTCAATTGGGAATACTGCAGGATGACCCATATTCTTTCCAACAAGAGGAATCGAAATAACATTAGTTGGAAGAACCTTTTCTTTTCCAATCCACTTAGATATATCTCGACCGAAACCACTATCATTACTTGAATTATGTCGTGTATTGTCATTTTCTCCGAGCTTTTGGAGACGTTTATTAGCCCAATCGCCAACCGGGACTAAAACGGCTTTTTGATCAATAAACGGGGTTTTATTTTTCGATAAATGGAAACAATACTCCCATCCATCGCGAAGTCTCGTCGGCCAATAGCCAGGCATCGGATTTGGTTTGTGCCAGATATAGTCATCGATACAATACCATCCATGATCTATAAGTTTATCAATGGTTTTCCATACATATCTATGTCGAATTCCATCAACTACTTTATCTTTAATATTAATGACTAAACTTCCGTTATCTTGAAGCGAATTCCAAAAAACATCGTGAAATGTTAACAGCCACTCTGGAAATTTTTCTGGTTGAATGCTATCGTAATGTTTTTTACGTGCATCGGCGTATGGTGGTGAAGTGATAATAAGATCTGCTGAACCTGTAAATTCAAGTAAAACACTTCTACTATCCCCACATACAATCAGACATCTATTGGTGAAGCCTTTTTGAAAGTATTTATTCGTTTTATCCAAGGATATAAAGTAAAAATTTATAAATATCTATTCTGTTATTTGAATCAATTAAATTTAAGTTCAGTAATTCATCTTGTAAAAGCTGAGAACATTCTTTTTTAGATTCTAGAGTGAGAAAGGGTAAATATTTCGATACCTTATTGATAGATTGTTTGTATACTTCAAGAGCATCCAATCCGGTTATATAAGGAAAAATAAATCCAGGCCCCCAGGTTTCGCAATTCAGTGAGTAAGGTTGACCAAATTTATTAGTTTTCGTTTTTCTGTCTTCAAACCCTTTCAGCTTTCCCTTTGATGGTGTGGCAATTCCCATTATACATAAATATGGTCTACTTAGATTTTTTTCGGCTTTTGCTTCATTTTCAAGCCTGCGTATTACCCCGCTGACATCTTGTCCGCCAACAGTATCTACAGATTTTTTAATAGACATATACAACCTCAAACCTAACTCATATTGAGGAGTGTCGATATCAGCAATAATATCACCTTCTCTGGATCCATCAAACACATTCCATGTTTTTCGCATCAACTCTAATATCAAATACTGATAAAATACTCCTATTGTCATCCGATGCCTTTGCATCTCATAACTTACCGCATCTAACTCAAATATATCTTCAATATTCAGTTGGCTTAGAAAAAAAGGACTGAGAATGGGATCACTTCGTTCTTTAAGGTGTTTTAAAGTTAATTTTACAAGTTCGGATGACGATTTTTTATATTCCTTGAAAACTCCCTTTTTGTTTTTTAGACAACGTTTAAATGCAGTATCGATTGATTGGTCCAAGACTTTTTGCGAGATTACAGGTTCTTTTCTGGGAAATAAAAAGTTGGCGGAGAGTAATGAATTAGCTTCACGTGGATAAGGTTGGAGTTGAATTTTTGAATTATGTGCCATGAAATTTTCAATTTAATGTAAAGATAAATAACATCCTTAAATCTTATCCAATTTTTTATAAATTTCCAGGGTTTCGTTACTTCCTTCGACTCTCATGGAGAGATTCTATTATTCTTATATCAGAATTAGAAATCTCTAAAGTTCAAAACCATAAGCTTCATTATAATAATTTGCATCTCGCGTTGGAATATTAACAGGGAAGTACAATATTTAGTGATGCTCATGCCAAATCCATTTGGTTGTCCTGTTGTTAGGATCCTTTACTCTACGCTCCTCAGAGCGCCTGTCCTATACTTGGTAATGACCCCTGTCAGGTTATACCGTTGAAAATTCTAATCGAAAAAATTAATTCTCCCTGAGGATTTTATTTCTCTTCGGGAATTCGTTTCCTCATTCTCTGTCTGAGGGAAATTTTTCCTTTAGTAGATGTTGGGAATTGATACTTTTGCAGAAATTTTCATATTAAATCCATCCTCATTGCAGACGATATTAATAAAACAGCCGAATTTCCGCGATCTTGGTGGGATCCCGACTTCGGATGGACATGTCATAAAATCAGGATTGATATTCCGAAGCGGTGATCTGTACACTTTATCGGAGGCAGATCAGTTGATCCTTGAAAAACTGGGATTGGCAATGGTTATCGATCTGCGGGCACCACGCGAAATAGAAGCACGTCCCGATAAACGGATTTCGACTGTTAAAGAGGTTGTACATCTGCCAATTCACGATCTTGCCCGTGAGGTTGCCGAAAAGTATTTTGAAAACGATGATGCTATCGGGTTGGAAACAATCCTGATAGAGGATTACCGGCGAATAGTCACCGATTATATTCATGAATTTCGTGAGTTTTTTCGAATTGTTTCAACTACTGGTAATCTGCCGTTGGTCTTTCATTGTACGGCAGGTAAGGATCGTACCGGTCTGGCGGCGGTCTTTCTTTTATACGCTCTTGGAGTCGGACTCCCGGAAATATGGAGTAACTACCTTGATACCAACTTATATGCGTTGTCTATGACAGACAGAATAATTGGGAAAGTATCGGAAAACGGTAAAAACGGTGAGATCCTTCGTCCGCTTCTTGAGGTCAGAAAAGATTATCTGAATGCAGCGCTTGAGCATATTGAGATATCCTACGGTGGGATGGAAACGTATTTGAAAACAACGCTCGGTGTTAATTTCTCCTTGTTGCGGTTACGTTTCCTGAAATGAAGCTTATTTATTAACAGGAGATTTTTTCAACGATACCCAGGTCTCCGTTAAGACGAACCAGATCGCCGGTTTTCAGGAATTTTTTTGCGCCTTTTACCCCTACAATCGCCGGGATCCCATATTCCCTGGCAACCACAGCACCGTGAGAAAGGGGACTTCCGATTTCGGTAATCAATCCCGAAATGATCGAAAAATAGGGAGTCCAGCCTATATCGGTGAAGGAGGCGATCATGATCTCGCCTTCCAAAAGACGGTCGGCATCTTCAACCGAATGGATGATCCTGACGCGGGCTTCTACGATACCACTGCTGACCGGTGTTCCCGCGATCTGGCCCTCCATGATCCGAATATCAGGTTCTTCTTCGATCGGTTCAGGAATTCCACGGCAGACCTCGTCGAACTGGAGTTTGTCGGTTTCCTGAAATTGTTCTCTGCGGCGGTTGGCCTTTATTCTCCATTTAGGGTCTTTAGATCTGATAAGCTCTCCGATCTCCTCGTGTGTCAGGAAAAAAACCTGGTCGGGGTCGTCAAGGTAACCGGATCTGACCAGCCGGTCTGCCAGAATATGATAGGATTTGCGGATGATACTTACCATTTTAATCGAATAAGCCTTTGATGCCTCCCTACGGGCAACGGCTCTTCGGGTGGCCGGGATCAGTAACTTCAGGATAGTGCATTTAATCAGAGAAAGATGATCAAGGGCCCGATGCATTTCGCGTTTCACATCCCTGTGTACCGGCCGGAATTCTCCGACTTTTACTTTTGTCTGAAGGATCTGTATCAGTTGAACAGGATGTTCTCCCCAGGGTCTTTCACGGAGTTCCGATTCGCGTACGCAACGGTGTCCATGTCGTTCCAGAAAAGTCTTGAAATAACTAACAATCTGATCCGGGGCATTATGGTTGAGCAGATTCAGCGCATCGCCCGGGGAGGAGGAGATAAATTGAGAAGCAAATGCTTTTTCTTCCCGGATCATATTTGAAAATTTCTCGATCGACTTGACGGCATCTGCACTTTCAATTCCGGGGATATCCTTTAGAAGGACAGTCGCAGTGTGGTGATCCTCAGCCGAAGGAAGACGCTTGTTACCCGTCATGATCCGTATAAAGGTTGTGTACATGGTGCCCGATTGGGCAGAAGTGATCAGATGATGTCCGAACCCCACGCCAAGTTTGAATCTGGCTTCCGTCAATCTTTTATGCACCTGGATAAGTTCGCCGGAAGTATCTATGACAAAGCCGGAGACAAGTTTCTTCAGGGCTTTCAACTTTTTCTTCCCCTGGAAGGTTGTATAGCATTGTTTGACGAAATTAAAGATCCTGCCGGGCAAAGAAGATTCATATTCGAAATGGAATCTATGTGTTGTTTTACAGCTTAATGCGAAGGCAACATCTTCTTGTTTATTCATCCAGATGTTTTTCGGATAGTCCATCATATTACTCATATTGATGAATAAACGGTTATAGAACATCTGGACATATCTGGGAGTGGTTCTTTTTTTCAAGGGGTAGGCTCCGTATTTGTCGGCCAGCACAGCCATTCCATAATCAATTGTTTCAGCGCTTACCGAGCAGGTGAGAGGGGTAGCAATTCCGGGCATCATCTCCCCGATGTTGCCAAGCGTCCAGATATCCGTACTGTCGCCCTTAACGGTATCAAGTTCATTGAAATGAACATCGCTCAGGGTCGTCACGGGTCTGACCTGCAACCAGTTTATTATATCGTTTTCATCAATAGCGAATTCAAGGTCGACCGGTAACCCATGGTGTTTCTCGGCACGTTTTGCGCCATCAAGAATCTCTGTCAGTTGCTCTTCGGTGAGGAGTTGGCCGTGTTTACGAACCTGGCTCGGGATGTTTGAACCACTCCGGTATATCTCATAATGAACGGCATCTTTTTTTCCACTGACAAGACTTTCTCCAAGTCCTTCCACGGCATTAATCAGCAATTTGTCACGGCGGTTATTCACCGGATTTGCAGAAAAAACAACTCCGGCAACTTTAGCGCGAACCATGTTCTGCAGGATCACGGAGATCCGGAGGTCTGCGTCGGTGATCACCTTGCTGGCATAATCCTTCACTCTGTCTGATTGGGCAGCATTGATACATTTGGTAATGGCTTCCCTGATTTCCGGAAAGGTATTCAAATGTAAAAAGGTTTCGAATTGTCCGGCAAAGGATGCATTAATCCCATCTTCACTTACCGCAGAGGAACGCACCGCTTTTGGACCTTCTCCCAAACGGAGAAGACTTTTCTTCAGTAGGTTCTCATCGTAAGATTTACTTTCGGGGTGAATGATGACAAACGCATCGGGAACATTCAATCCAAGGTCCTTCAATATCTTAAGACCTCTTGCTTTCCCGCCGATTTCTTCGGTCGTTATTTCATGAAGGAATTTAATCACAACGAGTAGTTATCAGAATGGAATCCGAATTCAACCATTCCCAGACCGTCAATCCCGTCGAACTTATATGTTCCAATTCCTTCACGCATCATGTACTTGCCGTCGTGGAGGTATGGAAATTCTCCATTACGCCAGAATTCCAGTTTGTGTTTTTTACCATTTCTGGTAAAGATATCGATGATCCCGTGATTGGGTAATAATTGTTCCTTTGAAACGGTTTCCAGGTTGGTACAGTCAACAATTGCGTCGGTTGTTCCATCGGGTGCCGTGATAAAACCGGCAGTCAGCCGTCCGAGAAATTGCCATTTTATGGTTGTTACAGTCCAGCAGAAACCATTATCAGCAAGTCCTGTAAGCCAGTAATGCCGGTCCCAGGTGAGCCAGTTACGGGAACCAAAAGTATGATCGCGGGAAGCGAACATGTTCAGGTTGAAAGTCTTTCCGTCAAGAATGATAGTGCCCTTAAAATTCCCCGTCTGTTCATAATGGACCTGATGGGTATCTTTCAGCTTTGAAAAAAAATCTTTCGTCCATTTCTCAGATGCAATAGCGTCGGCAATTAATCGCTGATCAGAACTTTTTGCAAAATCATAAACGGCATGCTGGCCCGTAAACACGAAATTCAGGTCGCATTCATGAGCTTTTCCGTCGCCATCATATACAATTCCGTAAAAGGTAATCCTCCAGACTTTCCCGATTTCGATGGGTTCCCACTTGAGGTTCCCTTGCTGGAATCCTTCCCCTTCCGGCCCGGGCGAGCTTTTTAATCCAAAAAAACCATGATCCTTAAGGAAAAAGTCGAACCAGTATTCCAGTGACCGGTTGGGACCTCTGAAGGCCATCCGGGTAATAAAGGCATTGCCCTCCTTATCACCTCCATAAAAATATGAACTGTCGTTAGGATAGGGCTCGCGGAGATCGACGTGCTTCTGTTCAAGGTAATTAACCGGAAATTGACGGCTCTTGGTACGCTTCACCATTTGCCGGGCGATGAATTGTTTGATCATGGTTTGTTCAGTTGAGTTGCAAACTTAACAAACCAAATCCAGATGTTATGTTTTGATTTTAATTTTCTTTCCCGTACTTTTCAGCTTTCAATTTTGATCGGAGATTCCCCGTGGTTTGTTAGGAGGATCTTCTGTGTGATCCTTGAAATATTAATTTATCAGCAAATGAAAAGCATTAAGCACTCCTCGATGATTATCACCGGGATGTCGTGTGCCAATTGTGCCGCCACGATTGAACGCAATATAATTAAGGATCGCGGAATCCTGGAAGCAAAGGTAGACCTTGTGGGGGAAAAACTGTCGGTTACGTTTGATCCATCCCTTACCAGTGAAAAGGATATTATTGACGGTGTCAGAAAGATCGGTTATGGGGTATTGACCAGGAAAATGAAACTACCCATCAGGGGTCTTCATGATGCTTCGGATGCTTTGATTCTCGAGAAGCTTTTAAAAAGCTTAGATGGAGTGATCGTGGCCGATGTCAGTTACGGGACGGAATATGGCACTGTTGAATTTCTTCCCGGTATGACCGGGATTTCAGAAATTGCCGGGGTAGTCCACAAAGCAGGATTCGAACTCATTCAGGCAGAAGAAAACGGGGAGTTGGAAGATGTTGAAGCCAATGTCAGGGCCAGGGAGAGAAAGCGCCAGTGGTATCTGCTTATCATTGGTTTGGTTTTTACCATACCGCTCATCCTGTTCAGCATGGCACGTGATTTTGGGTTGGCCGGATTCAGGGGGGATCAGTTTGTTATGCTTCTCGCGGCAACGGTTGTTCAGTTTGTTGTGGGATGGCAGTTCTATGTCGGCGCTTATAAAAGTCTGCGTATGGGAAGCTCCAACATGGATGTTCTTATCATGCTTGGTTCGTCGGTTGCTTATTTTTCCAGTTTACTGGTGACATTAAATATTATTGACAGTCCTCATGTTTACTATGAAACGGGAGCCGCTATCATTACCCTGATACGTCTTGGAAAATACCTGGAATCGGATGCCAAAGGGAAGGCTGCTAAAGCGCTGAAGGCATTGATGGGATTACGTTCAAGAACAGCCTGTGTTGTTCGTGATGACAGGGAGGTGATCCTGCCTGTAGATGATGTTGTGGCCGGTGACATTGTCGTTTTGCGGCCGGGCGAAAAAGTTCCCGTCGACGGAATCTTGACCGATGGCAAATCGTCATTTGACGAATCCATGATCACGGGTGAATGGATGCCAGTCAGTAAAGGCGTCGGAGACGAGGTTATAGGTGCGACCATTAACCTGGATGGAATGATAAGATTTGAGGCAACAAAGATCGGAAAGAATACTACCCTTTCGCAGATCATCCGGCTCGTTCAGGAAGCCCAGGCAAGTAAAGCGCCAATTCAAAAACTTTCGGACAAAATAGGAAAATACTTTGTTCCTGTCATCATAGGGATATCGGCATTGACCTTTACTGCCTGGTTACTATTTGGTGAAACAGGATGGTCCACGGCCATGATCAACGCGATCGCTGTCCTGGTCATCGCTTGTCCCTGTGCCATTGGATTAGCCACTCCGACCGCGGTCATGGTAGGTATGGCAAAAGGAGCTGAGAATGGTATCCTTTTCAGAGACAGTGAAACATTAGAGCGGGCGGGAAAGACGAATATCATCGTTCTCGATAAAACCGGAACCATAACAAGGGGCGAACCTGAGGTTACCGATATTATTCCTGTCGGCGACCAGGATAAAAAGGAGTTGTTGCGTCTGGCTGCCAGTGCTGAAACAGGTTCAGAACATCCACTTGGACGTGCTATTGTGAAAAACGCGCATGGCATGAACCTGATGTTGAGCGCTCCGTTACAATTTAAAGCACTCAGCGGACTTGGTATTCAGGCAACCATTGATAACCTCGGTATCATTGCAGGTAATTTATCTTTAATGCTTCGTGAAAATATCAAAACAGATTTGGTTCGGGAGGATATTATCCGCCTGCAATCGGAAGGAAAAACGGTGATGATCGTTGCATCAGGATTGAGCAACAGCGAAGAATCTGCCAGGGTAATCGGAATTATTGCACTTGCTGATACGTTGAAACCCGGATCCAAAGAGGCAATTTCCGATCTTCATAAACTTGGTCTGGAACTGGTAATGATCACGGGGGACAACCGGAAGACCGCAACGTCCATTGCCAGCCAGGTTGGTATTCGTCGTATTGAGGCTGAAGTGTTGCCTGGAGGAAAAGTCCGGGAAATTGAAACCTTACAGGCGACGGTCGTATCGACAAATTCGCACCGGCCAGTGGTTGCCATGGTAGGCGATGGGATCAATGATGCTCCGGCGCTTGCTCAGGCTGATGTTGGTATCGCAATTGGCACGGGAACCGATGTGGCGATGGCGGCGGCAGGTATCACTTTAATCAGTGGCGACCTTGGAGGGGTGGGGCGGGCGATCTCCTTATCGCGCGGGACTATGCAGGTTATTCTGCAAAACCTGTTCTGGGCGTTATTGTATAATGTTGCACTGATCCCTGTTGCTGCTGTAGGGTTGCTCAATCCGATGTTAGCCGCGGGGGCTATGGCATTCAGCTCCATTTTTGTAGTGACCAACAGTTTACGCCTCCGAAGGTTTAAAGTTCAAACCTTTGCACCGCCGAAATCATTGATACGCCAGATTCTTGATTTTGTGCCTCTTATCCTTATCCCGACGGCGGCTCTGGTTATCCTCATTTTACTTTCTTTCTACATGATGCCGGAAGGAATGTGAATGAAAGATGCCATCACTTGTTTTTACCGAACATTGCTAATCCTCCTTCTGCAGTCTCACGGTATATACTTGGCAGGTCATGACCTGTTTGTTTCATGGCCTGTATGACTTTATCGAAACTTACAATATGATGTCCGTCGGATAACAAGGCGTACATATTTGCATCCAGTGCCCGGGCGGCACCAAAAGCATTACGTTCGATGCAGGGGATCTGGACCAGTCCGAAAACGGGATCGCACGTCAATCCGAGAAAATGTTCCATGGCGATGGATGCGGCATACTCCACCTGCCCGGGAGTACCCCCGAAAATCTGTTCTGCAGCCGCTGCAGCCATGGAACTTGCGGTTCCCACTTCCCCCTGGCATCCCACCTCCGCACCGGAGATAGAGGCATTGGTTTTGATCAGGTTCCCGATAAGTCCTGCGGTGGCTAGGCCCCGGATGATCTTTTTATCGGTGAATTCGTACTGGGTTTTGAGCAGGTACAGGACAGCCGGAACAACGCCGCTTGATCCACATGTAGGGGCGGTAACGATTTTTCCTCCGGATGCATTTTCTTCAGATACGGCAAGTGCAAAGGCAAAAGTAAAAGCCCTGCGGCTCAGTGTTCCCTTGAAGCTTCTTGATTTCGTATAGTAGGCCGAGGCTTTACGCGGAAGATGTAATTTTCCGGGAAGAACTCCGTCGGCTTCAATGCCTCTTTCAATCGATTCCTGCATGACTTTCCAGACTTCAGCAAGATAATCCCACAGGTCGGGAGGCTCGTGCATTTCCACAAACTCCCACATATTTCTCCCATTCTCATCACACCATGAAAGAATATCTTTCATCTTAGTGATTTTATAAATTCTTTTGGAGGTATCACGTTTCCCGGTGTCGCTGATATCACCACCGCCAATGGAATAAGTCGTCCACTCTTCCATGATATTTCCTGAATTATCAATGGCTTCAAACTTCATTCCGTTCGGGTGAAGTGGAAGAACGACTTCCGGTTGCCAGATGATCTCGGTCATCGCGGGCCGCAATGACTCCATGATCGTTTTATCGGTCATGTGCCCCTTCCCCGTAGCCGCCAGGCTTCCGTACAAAGTGATCCTGAACTTATTGACATCCGGATTCCTTTGCCGGAACAGCTCCGCGGCTTTTCGTGGTCCCATTGTATGACTGCTGGAGGGACCGTATCCGATTTTAAAAATTTCTTTGATTGATTCCATCTATTGAGTTTTATTATACGGGAGAGGTTAAGGAATGAAAGTAAAAAAGCTGACCGTAAATGGTCAGCTTTCAATACAGGGATTCCCTGCGTTAAGACATTTTTTCCACAAGATCTGCCAGCCTGCTGGAATAGCCAAATTCATTATCGTACCATGAGATAACTTTAACAAGATTTCCGCCGATCACCTTGGAGAGTAAGGAATCGTAAATGGATGAATGGGAATTTCCAACGATATCGCAACTTACCAGGGGTTCATCAAGATATTCAAGGATGCCTTTCATAGGTCCTTCGGCGGCGCATTTCATCGCGGCATTGATCTCCTCCCGGGTGACTTCCTTCTTGAGTTCACAGGTAAGATCAACAATGGATACATCAGGAGTTGGAACACGGATTGCAAATCCGTCGAGTTTTCCATCCAATTCAGGAATTACGAGTCCGATGGCTTTCGCTGCACCCGTTTTGGTAGGGATGATAGAGACTGCTGCGGCGCGGGCCCTGCGGAGATCCTTATGCGGAGCATCCAATATGATCTGGTCATTGGTATAACTATGAATCGTATTCATCAGACCATATCTGATCCCAAAATTATCGTGGAGTACTTTTGCTACCGGAGCAAGGCAGTTGGTTGTACAGGAAGCATTCGAAACAAGTTTCATTTCAGGAGTGAGCATATTATCATTGACCCCGATAACGATTGTTGCGTCCACATCATCCTTATTATCGGAAGGAACAGAAAGAACCACCTTTTTTGCTCCGGCGGTCAGGTGTTTTGTCATCTTATCGCGGGTACGGAATATGCCGGTACATTCGACGACAATTTCGACACCCAGTGTTCCCCAGGGGAGATTTGCCGGGTCTTTCTCGGCAAGGACCTTTATTTGCTTTCCATTTACGACCAGAAAATCGCCCCCGACAGCGACCGTCCCGGGGAATTTCCCATGGACTGAATCGTATTTTAACAGATGAGCGAGCGTTTTGGCATCGGTCAGGTCGTTTATTGCTACTACTTCTACTCTGGCATTTTTCATTAATGCGCGATAAGTCAGGCGACCGATCCTTCCGAAGCCATTGATGCCAACTTTAATAGTTCCCATAATTTTTGATTTTATATTGATTTGATAAATTCTGAAAAGGACTTCAAAATTACTGAATTCTGGGACAGGTAAAAAATTGCGAAAAAATTTTGTATGAAATGTGAAAACTTGTAGCTTTAACAACTGATTGAATAACAGATGCATAAAATTTACATAATTTCCGATGGCTCCGGCCGCACTGCCGAGCAAGCATTAATGGCAGCAATGACTCAATTCCCGGATGCTACCGTTGACATCATCACAAAAAAAGAAATCAGAACGGAAGATCAGATTGAGGAGATCATGACGGAGGTGGCAGAAAACAAAGGAATTATCGTTCATACGCTGGTGTCGGAAACGTTGCGTGAGAGTATGCTCCGTATCAGCCGTATTCATAATATCGACGCTATTGACATAATGGGTCCCCTGCTTTCACGGTTATCACATCACCTGTCGAATGCCCCGACCGGAGAGCCCGGGCTTTTCTTTCATCTTAACAAGGAATATTTCAAGCGGATCGATTCGATGCAGTTCGCTTTTGCCCATGATGATGGACAACGGACCTCTGACTATGAGCGGGCGGAAATCGTTCTCGTAGGTGTATCCAGGACCTTTAAGACTCCGTTGAGTATATACCTGGCATTCAAGGGTTGGCTCGTTGCGAATTTTCCCATTGTGCTTGATATGGAGTTGCCGGAAATCCTGAGCAAGTTGCCGGTAGGGAATGTTTTCGGACTGATGACCCACCCCCACGATCTCTCAACGCTGCGAACGGTGAGGCTTCAATACCTGGGGGGCAGTTCAAATGACTATTCCTCGCTGGAGAATGTAAGGAGGGAGTTGAATTATTCGAAAAATATTTTTAATAAGTACCAATGGCCGGTTGTTCAGGTCACCAACAAACCCATTGAGGAGATCGCCTCCGAGATCCTGGCCATCAAGCGAAGGATCAATCATCCTGTTTCCAAACGCCGGAAAGTCTAAAAGTAAAATCGCCTTGTTTCTTCGGAATCGTAAAGATAAATCATGTATTTTTGTACCTTCCGACCTTAATGTTCATATCCATGTCAGAGACCAATTACATATTCGTAACCGGAGGGGTTACCTCATCGCTTGGAAAAGGAATAATCTCTTCCTCTATCGCAAAGCTTCTTGGAGCAAGGGGTTACTCGGTGACTATTCAAAAACTTGATCCCTATATTAATATCGATCCGGGAACGCTGAACCCATATGAGCACGGGGAGTGTTTTGTTACTGACGATGGGGCCGAGACCGATCTCGACCTGGGGCATTATGAGCGCTTTTCGAATATTCCGACTTCCCAGGCAAACAATGTCACGACGGGTGTTATATACCAATCGGTAATAACCAAGGAAAGGGAAGGAAAGTATCTTGGTGAAACGGTACAGGTGATCCCTCACATCACCGATGAGATCAAATACCGGATAAAACTCCTTGCAAAGAAAGGGAATTTCGATTTTGTAATTACCGAGATAGGAGGGACGGTTGGCGATATTGAATCGCTGCCTTTCATTGAAGCAGTTCGTCAGATGCGATGGGAACTGGGCAGGAATTGCGTGGTTGTTCATCTTACCCTGGTTCCCTACCTTGCCGCCGCCGGTGAGTTGAAAACAAAGCCCACTCAACATTCTGTTAAAACATTGCTTGAGTCGGGGGTCCAGCCGGATATTATTGTCTGCCGGACGGAAAAGCATCTGACCGACGGACTCCGGAACAAAATTGCACTCTTTTGCAACGTATCGCCTTCTGCGGTCGTTGAATGTATCGATGTTGAATCCATCTATGACGTTCCGATCCTCATGCGGAATGAAAACCTGGATCAGGAAATTCTCAGGAAAACGAAGATGTCGTGTGATAGAGAACCGGACCTTAAGGATTGGGAGAAATTTCTGTATACGCTGAAACATCCGGCCGGTGAAGTCAGTATTGGCCTGGTGGGTAAATACGTGGAACTGAAAGATGCTTACAAATCCATCAACGAATCGTTCATCCATGCCGGTGTTGCCAATGGTTGCAAAGTAAAAGTAAGATCCATACATTCCGAACATATTGACGAAAAGAATGTCGGTGAAAAACTTGCCGGACTTGACGGGATCCTGGTCGCCCCGGGTTTTGGCGAACGCGGGATAGAAGGAAAGATCACCGCGATCCGGTTTGCCCGGGAGAATAAGATCCCTTTCCTGGGAATCTGTCTCGGAATGCAATGTGCCGTCATTGAGTTCGCAAGGAATATCCTTGGATATAAAGGCGCTCATTCAACGGAATTCAACAAGTTGACGCCCTATCCGGTGATCGATATGATGGAAGAACAGAAAAAGATCTCGGGGTTGGGAGGCACGATGCGTCTTGGCGCGTATCCTTGCAAAATTGCATCAGGTTCGAAGGTCTCTGAAATATACGGGAAAGAAAATATTCTCGAACGTCACCGTCACCGGTTTGAATTCAACAATGAATACCTACAGCCATTTATAAAAGCCGGATTCACTCCGGTAGGACTGAATGTAAAAGATAATCTTGTGGAGATTATTGAGCTGAAAGATCATCCCTGGTTTATCGGTGTTCAGTTCCATCCGGAATACAGAAGTACGGTAGCCCAGCCTCATCCGTTATTCGTAAGTTTCATCAAAGCAGCCAGGGAATACGCGAAGAGATAAAGAGTTTTTTGTACCTTTGCGTCCCGGAAATATCCTGGTTCCTCTTTTTGGGGAGACTCCATATAAAATGATTAAACCTGTCCCAGCATGAATAAGAATACCATTATTGGCCTGGTTGTAATTTTCGGCATTTTTTTAATCTACAGTTATCTAATCAGTCCGTCGCCGGAGCAGATGCTGAATCAAAAACGTGTCTCCGATTCGATATATATGGTCAATATCAATCGCCGTACTGCACAGATCAAAGCACTGGCACGTGAGCGGGCCCTGGAAAATGCAAGGGAAAAACAAAAACTGATCGAATCCGGAAAAAGCTTCGATTCCACCACCCTTCTCCGGCTGTCGAAGAAGGGTGAACTCGGTATCTTTTCCAATTCATCGGTGGGCGTTGATTCTACGTTTATCATTGAAAATGATGTATTCAAGTTAAAGATCTATGCCCTTGGAGGCAAGATTGCCGGTGTTGAGCTGAAAAAATATCTATCGTGGGATAAACGACCCCTTATCCTTCTTAACAGCGACTCCCTTCAGTTCGGTCTCAGCTTTTTTTCCAATAACCGGATCATCAACACAGACCACTTATATTTCCAACCCTATTGGCCCAACTCCGGGAACAAGGGTCGATCGCATATGATAGCTACCGGGAAAGACTCCATTCAGTTTGCCATGCGACTGTATGTCAATGCCACGGATTCGACCTTTGATCCGGCAAAATACATTGAGTTTCTTTATACCGTAAAAGGAGATGAATATATGCTCCGGTACAAGGTGAACTTTGCGGGAATGTCTGATGTTATTGACCCGTCCACCAAGTTCCTCGTTCTTAACTGGAATGAAAATCTTAACCGGCAGGAAAAGAGCCTGAAGATGGAACATTCAAATTCCACGATATATTACAAATATCTGGATGATGAGGTGGACTATATCTCTGAGACAAAAGACGAGGAGAAGATCATGAAGAATGAGCGGCTCAAATGGTTTGCTTTCAAACAGCAGTTCTTCACAACGACCATCATTGCCGATAACTATTTCAGCGACCCCACCCTTCGTACCGCAACGTTTCCCGGGAATTCAACCTATCTGAAAACGGTGTTTTCGGAAGTCGGAATCCCGTTCATTCCTGCTGAAAACAAAGAGGTCGGGATGTCGATCTATTTTGGTCCGAACGAATACTATGGCCTGAGAAAATACAAGATGGATATGGAGCGTCAGATCCCGCTCGGCTGGAGCTTTCTCCCAATGGCATGGATCAATATCTATGCCGTGATCCCGGTCTTTTACTTTTTTGGGAACTTCGGGTGGAATTACGGAATAATCATTCTGATCCTGACGATTCTGTTAAAGATCGTTCTCTTCCCGATCGCTTATAAAACGTACAAGTCGTCGGCGAAGATGAGGGTACTGAAACCGGATATCGATGAGTTGAATAAAAAATTCCCCAAGAAAGAAGATGCCATGAAGAAGCAGCAGGCTACCATGGATCTCTACAAGAAAGCCGGAGTCAATCCGATGGCCGGATGTATCCCGTTATTGCTGCAGATGCCTATCCTTATTGCCATGTTCCGGTTTTTCCCGGCCTCCATCGAACTCCGGCAACAGTCTTTCCTCTGGGCAACGGATCTCTCTTCGTACGATTCCATCTGGACTTTCCCGGGAGGCTTCTCCATCCCGTTTTATGGCGATCACGTCAGCCTGTTTGCGTTATTGATGACGATCTCCAGTGTCATTTATACCCGTGTGAATGATCAGATGATGGGTAGTTCCCAGCAGCAGATGCCGGGTATGAAAACCATGATGTACCTGATGCCGGTGATGTTCCTGTTTTGGTTCAACGACTATTCTTCCGGGCTGAGTTATTATTACCTGCTTGCCAATCTGCTGACTTTCGCCCAGATCTATATTATACGCGGAACCATTGATGAAAAGAAACTTCATGCGCAGATCGAAGCAAACCGTAAGAAGACCGTCAAAAAGTCGGGGTTCCAGAAAAGACTTGAAGACATGGCGAAAAAACGCGGATACCCGGTAAAAAAATAATTACTGCATAACAATCAAAAACTGATTCTTTATCTTAATCTATCCTTTCAGGTAAGAGAGGAAAAGGTTAAATCCTTCGCGTTTTTCCTTATCGAAGGAATAGGAGATGTTTTTTTCAAGATAACCGAGGCAATCGTCGCATGCGGGCAGTTTGTCTTTGAAATATTCGATGCTCTCGCGTTTGTGTCTGACACCCCAGGCTAACGCTTCAGTAAAAGGTTCGAGAAGCCGGTCCGGAATTTTTTTCTTACTGGCCCAGACTGAAAAGACAAACGGAAGTCCTGTAAACCGTATCCACTCTTCAGCCAGATCATAAACGTATGGGAAACGGTGACGAATCTCAAAGGTCTTATCGCCGATGGCCACCAACGATTCGTATCCTGCCGGTTTGACTGCCTCCCCAGGTTTCAGTTTTTTCCAGGCAGGAGAAATATTCCAAAAGTGTTTTGAAAGAACCCTGACCAGTTCGACGGAGGTCCGGGAATCGAAATCAAGGTGTACCGTGCGGATCCCGGTCAGAGGAACTTGTGAAAGAAGCAGCACGGTCTTAACTGCATTGACTGCTCCGACACAATAGGGTGAGATCAGATGATATTCCGGAAAGCCGGGCAGGGCGCCGACCGGAACAAGCGCGATATCAACCTTTTCATCTCTTAATTTTTCAGCGCTCAAAGAGGGAACATCAAGTTCAAGGATAAAATTCTTTTGCATGCCCGATCGTTCGAGGCCATATACGAATGGGAAGGTGTTGAGGTAAGAGATCGCAGAGATTTTCAGAAGATCCATCGGGAAGTTTTATATTGCAAAAGTAATCTATTTGGCATCCCGGGAGATGGTTTTTAAGATAATTTCCTATCCTGGATGGATAGACTCCTCCCGGTCATCATTTTTTTTGCGGGATGTTTCATCGCCAAAGTGACACAAATCAAAATACGCGGCATGACTTAATATGATTCTTTCAAAAAAACTTGCTTTTCAGATATTTATGTTGTATATTTGAAAGGTTAGAATTTAATAAATTATCCGGATAAAACATAACAATTACTGAAAATATCCATTGTCCTTCAGATAAACACAAATGATAATAATGGATATTCCATGTGACCATTATATTTAAAATTCTTACCCCATGAAAACAAGTAAAAACAAAAAATCAGTAAAAACGTTCAGCGCGTTTATACTTATGATGTTCTTTCTTTTAATCGGAATGCCGACGTTTTCTCAATATGTTAACAGTTGGGATGGATATCCGGAATTTGAATTTCCACCTCATGGTCAATATCGATTGTTAAATTTGTTTATAAATATCATCTATGAGTCTACTTCCGATCCTTCTCCGTGTACAACTTGCTCTTGGCCAATGGCTAGTACTGAAGGAATAAACAATGAATCTATTCCTGCCTACCTGAACACTTCACACCCGGACCTGCTTGACCCGGATTTCATAGATGAGCAATCAGTCCATGGGAATATGACAAAAAAATACTATGAATCCTCGCTTGGGAAATTAATTTTACTTGGTGATTATGTTGTAGTAAATATAAAACAATCGACGGTGAAGCCAAACAACGAAACATTTTCAACTGGGGAGTTAGTACATGCATGTGTTGACCTGATTAATAACAATGGCGTACTTTCAACTTTATTTGGCCACAATTCCTTTAGTCAATACAATACAATTGATGACTCTGAAGTGGACTTTTTACAGGTTTGTATAAGAAATAGTAAAGCAGGTTATGGACATTGGACAGAGGGTTTAGGTATGGTACAATCGGGATCAGATTATGATATACTTTTTAGTGACGGACAATACAATACTAAAAATTGTTCGCAAAGTTGTGTCGGACCAGGTGATTTGTCAGTAAAATACACAGGGATCATATTTCATGAATTTTCCCATCAGTTTTTTGGAGGAAATGAAGCTCATACATCAGGAGGTTGCATGTGGAAAGGAGATGGTGGTGGTATCACTTTTTTAGGGAACCAATGCGGATATGGAATAATGGGCGGGGGCAATAGCGGACTCATTTCCTGTAATGGTTATGAACGCTGGAGGTTACATTGGAAAAGCGATATTTATAATTCGACCAACAGTTATATCGCAGCTAATAATCAGGTCAGCGATATTTCGAAACAAGATGGATCAAAAACATTTCTGCTCCGGGATTTTGTTACAACCGGTGATGCAATCAGAATAAAACTTCCCTATAAAGACTCCGAAGGATTGAATCAATACATCTGGCTCGAGAATCATAAAATTGGATTAAACGGAAAACTTGATTTTCTTCAATATTCTGATACTCATGATTGCAGGCCGAAAGGTGATCCAGGAATCTATGCCTACTATCAAATAGGTAAAGACATACTCACCGGTGAAGTAGGGGTAGTATTCCCAATATTACAAGCAGACAACTTGAAAATTATAAGCGCTGAAGGAAATTTTGACTACACTTCTGACGGATGGTTTCAGCCTGTTTGTGTTGCAGATCCTTATGGGAATCCGGTATATTCTTCCAAAGTTGTCAAAGCAAATCCATTTCTCGGATATAATGATATTATGAAACAGGGAGAAGAAACAGATCAGCAAATATCCATATTACAGAAACACGATTTCAATTTAACTTGGAGAACTACATATGAAAATTACGAGGTTTTATCTAACATCCCTCATCTAATGAATCAAAAAAATCCATTCACCGGAAGTGGAGAAATGAACATCAGCTCTAATCCAGCAACGGTAAATACATATACTTACTATAACGATCCAATTGGATGGAATTCGGATAATTTTGACCCAATTAATTCAAATCTGAATACAACGTCGATTTATCTATCAGGTCTTTCAATTTCTTACACACAGCAAGGCACGGATTATCTTGTTAATATAGATTGGAATGATTATGAAGTAAATAATGAAGTCAGGTGGTGTGGAAATATTATACACAATGAAAAACTATACCTTGTTGAATCGGCGAAAGTTACTTTTGATCAGAGCAAGACTCCAGTACAAAAGTACCGGGATCCGGTTTCGGGTGAATTCGCATTGCCTACTGTGTTTACCTGTAACGCGGGATCACAACTTTCAATGAAGGATGATAGCCGGATAGAGTTGACAGCGAAGAGCAAAATGCTGTTGATGGCAGGCAGTATCGTTAAAGTTGCCGACAATGCTTCCATCACGGTTGAAAGCGGGTGTACTTTTGAAATTGAATCCTGTGCAACCCTTGTTATCAAAGATGCAGGACAACTCATCATTAAACCCGGAGGTACCATATGCATGCATCAGGGTGCGCTGGTTTATATCA